>TARA_R110002074_G_scaffold37241_1_pt1 | contig 10827 bp, 5 predicted proteins | sample TARA_R110002074 | Tara Oceans TARA_R110002074 (sample SAMEA4397215) | marine metagenome | biome: Polar Biome; feature: [MIX] marine epipelagic wind mixed layer (ENVO:01000061); material: water (ENVO:00002006), including particulate matter (ENVO:01000060) such as... | depth 10-100 m
GGTTGATGCTAAAAGCGTAAATATTTCCATTGGGAATCCACCCATGATGTTCTCCTTAAAATCCTAAATTATTCATCTGTTTATTTACTGCACCACCAGCATTAAACAATCTAAATCCTGTTTTTTCTGATTTTCCTGTTTCAGGATTAATCCTTCTTGTATCTATTCTCATCTTTTTATATTGTTCTTTAGTTGGTTTTTTTACATTCTTTGCTAATACTAAACGTCCAACTTGAATAGCTTCATCAGCTTCAAACACTGGTCTATTTGTACCAGTAATATAAAATTGAGATCCTCTATCAGGATTAAACCCTACCTGTACCCATTCAGGATATTTATCTGGATTAGCAACTATGTCATATGCTTTTTTGTACATTTTTTCAGGATCTTCATTATAAAATTTACCTTCTATTCTTCCTATAGTAGTTTTACTTTGTCTTTGTCTTGCTATATTTAAAGTGGTGGTACTACTACTGTCAAATTTTATACCTCCTTTTAATGTAGCCACTTGACCGTATGCTTTTATTTTTCCTTTCCCCCCACCTTTTTTAGGTTCATGTAATGATACTACCCACTTATCAAATTCTTTATAAGCAGTTATATCTAATCTAGAACCTACAACTGTTCCATCAGGTATATCAACATCTACATCTAAAATTTTATCTCTTTGTTCTTCTTTTAATGCACCAGCAATACTTTTTTTAGTTGTAAACTCTGGAAAATCGTCTATAGTTATTTTTCTACTAGGATTATGTTTTTTAACAGTTTCCCTAAATTTACGAGATGTAGTTTTTCCTTCAGATAATAAGTCAGCTTCTTGTTTTACTTCTTCTGGGGCTACTCGTTCTCTTCTATTACTATTTTGTTTTCTCCATTCATCAATTTGTTTAGAGTCATTTCTAAAGTTAATTACATCTTCTTTAGATTCTACTAATTTATTAGGAGTACTACCTAATCCCTCTGGTGCAATATCAGATTTAACAATAGAAGTATCTACATCTGGTTTACTAGATGCTTGTTTTAGTAATTGTTTTCGTAAGGGTCTTGTTATACCTTTTAATAATGTTCCTCCTACAGGAATATATTCACTTGCCCCTAATATACTAGCAGTTCCTAATAAGGCTGCTTTTGCATATTCATCTTGAGACATATTTTTTACAGCTTGACTTATGTTACTTTTAATTTCAGATGGAGCAGTAGGAACGATTGCATCATATGCAAATTGTACAGCATCCCTTGAATCTATAGTACCATCATCATTAATATCAGCTAAACTAGAAGACTGTTTAGTAACTAAACGCTCCCCTTCTACATCTGATAAAGGATCATCACTTATTTGAGATGCTTCTTTAATTTCTCTACGAGTTAAACCACCTTCAGCAAATCCTAAACGATCCATTTGTGATACATAACCACCCTCATTATATCTACTCCGTCTAGAAGTATTTATATATCTACCCATTTGATTTGATGCGTTATCTATATAAGATTGCAGTACTTCCAAATCTTTTGCTTGTTTTCTAGCCAATCCAATATTTTTATTGTCTATTGTATCTTTACCTAGATATTTAAGAGTAGGTATTACAAACCCACTTTTTCTGGCTCTTTCAATGCCTTCATTTATTTCAGCTTTACTATTTCTAGTTCTAAATTTATGAAGTTGATCTAAAAATTTATCATTACTTTTTATTCTTTTAGATACCTTCTCCCTTAAATTATTATATAGTGGTCCTAAAGCTCTAAATATTTTTTGTTCCCCAGGAGACATATCGTTTTTATTACCATAATATATATTTCTAATAATCTGAAGTTGAGTTTTAAAAGGTAATGCTTTATATTTAGGAGAGTTAATCAGAGGCTTAACAAATTTTTCAGATTCCTGCCCTAAGTATATTTTATACAGTCTAGTGTATTCAGGTACTGAAGATCTAGTTGCTAGTTTCCAAGAGGGGATTCCTAACCGTTCTAATTCATCTCCCACAGAATCTCTGGGGGTAACTTCTGCTACTCCTGAGAATTGTTTAAGAATAGGTGCAGATCTCAGGTTATCCCCTTCACCTGTAGGAGATATAGTTTCATCTTCCTCTCCACCTAAGACACCTTGAATTATAGTTCCTCTAAACATTTGCTTAGAGAACTCATTTATTACTCCTCTAAAAGCTTCACCAACTAAATTATCAGTTTCTTCAGACATAACATTCTGAAAATCTCTATCAATAGTTATTCTTGAATCTCTACCTGCTATAGTTTTTCCTAAATCATCAAAAGCTTTTAAAGGTGTTAAATACCCTTTAGCAAGATATCCTGCAAAAGCACCAAATTCTTCTCCTATCTTCTTATATAAATTAGGATCATCACTGTTACTTAAAGTATCTAAAGATTTTCTTAGTCCACCTACAAATTTTGATAGTGGTCCTGCTCTATCAGTTTGAAATCCTGTTAATGCTTCTATACCTTCTCCTATAAACGTAGAATCAAAAGGTTCATCATCTATTGATTTCCTTATTGCTTCAGCAACCCAAAGGTACGGAGTTAGTGGAAATAATGGTCCTGCATTAAATGTAGCATTGCCCACTTTAAGTTCATCATATCTAGCACCACCAAATTTTTCTCTTATAGCATAAGCAGCCGCTATAAAAGTAACCCCTTCAAAACTTTCTACTATTCCATTCCTAAAATCTGAGACATCTTTTAATCTTTGTCCTACATTAGCATCTAATGACTCTAATTCGTTTGTTAAATTCTTTAATTCTGTAGTAACATAATTTCTACCTTGTTTTTTATTAAGAGCTTTTATTTCTTTTGCGTTAAGATTTCTAAGATTTTTTATTTCTATTTTAATTGCATCTGATCTAGCTTTTTCTGCTTCTACTATTTTTTTACCTGCCTTAGTAGCAAATCCTGGGGTATCATCACTATCAAGAAATATTTTTCTGCTTTTCATCATAGCTTTAAGTGGACCCCCAAAGCCAATTCTATTTATATTATAAACTAAACCATTAAATATAAAGTTAGGGAAAGGAATACCTAGTTTTACTATTGCTAATCTATTGGCTGCATTTTGCAGATTGTTTATCATTTTACCACCGATAACTAAATCATCACCTGCATTTCTAGTTTGATAGGTTAATTTGTAGGCAAACTCTAAAGATTTAGATACCATTGTATCACTTAATAAATTCATCTTATCTTTTCTTATTACATCTTCTATGCCTTTAATATCAGGATCAGTAATTTCTCCTCTACGAATAGCAACTTTTATTTGATTATCTAATTCTGTCATAAACCCTGCTGACTTTATAGCCCTGTCCTGCATTCTGTTTAAAACATTAGCTTTTTGAGAAACGTAATTTATAGTTTTTAATACATTACCTGCTCCAGTTTTTTCACTTAATGTACTAGAAAAGTAGTCATCAAATAGTTTAAATAGCTGGCGGTCTGCTTCAGGAAAATTTTTAGATACCATTTGAGCTAGTTGTACTGATTCATATGGACTAAGAAGATTCTTTGCCAATAATGTTACATCTTTATGTTCAACAAAGTCTGGTACATCTATACCTAATGCCTTTGCTTCAAGTCCTATTATAGCTCTATCCGAAAAACTTGATAAAGTTTCTCCTGGAACCCTTAAAACAGAACCTATAATGTTTCTCATTGTAGTAGCAGGTTGTGTAACTAAAAAAGATCTCCATAAATCTACAGACACACCAAACTTCTTAGCCAGTTGTTTTTCTAGCTGGCGTTCTTTAGCTAACGCATCAAGCATTTTCTTTTGTGAATCAGTTTGATTAGCCATCATAGTATTTAATTTTTTATTAATAGTGGAAGTAGGATCTAATAACTTTTGAATATCCGATTGAGCTGCTACTTTACCGGCTGAAACAGATACATCAGCTTTCATTAAGTTTACTAATTCTTCTACTGACCTTCCACTAGAAGCTAATGCTTTGTTTATTCCTTCAGACAGTAATTCTTTATTTTTAGATCCTAGTTGTAATAAAGTAGCAACTTTTTCAGTAACTCTCTTAGTAGGATCATCTAGAATAATTTCTACTTGTTTAGCTAATTTAGAATCAGGCATATTCTGTTGTACAGATTTCCCTGCATCAAACACAAAACGTGTCATATCTTCATACGCATCTTGAGTTAATGTATTAGTAAATATTTCATCTATCTCTTTGTCACTAACATTAGCACCTTTTAATAATGCCTTTCCTTGTTCTATCCCTGCCTTATCAAAAAATAATCCATACTCTTCTACGAATTGTTTTAAGTAGTCATCTTTATTCTTTAATGATGTAGCTTTAAGATTTGCGAGAGGTACTTTTACCTCTAATCGCTCATCAAATTTATTTGTTAATGGATTTTTTTCTTTGGAGTATTTTGTAGGTATAAACTCTACAGTTGCCTCTCCTTTTTCAACATCCATTATCCTGCCATATACACCATAATTGTCAGGATTATCAGTTAATAACTTAGTACCTTTAATAGCAGACTCTACATAAGTACCTAATACTTCATCTTCTACATAATTTTTGTTTGTTTCTGGATCTATTTTAGTTAAGAAGGATTCTACGTTCTTTGACTGCGCTACTTTATGCTGAGTGCTTTTAGCAAGTTTAGTTGCTTCTGCTTCTTTTGCTATACTTTCTACATTTTTTGTAGCTCTTTGTCCTAACTTAGCACCTAATCCACCCAATACTCCACCAGCTACTGTACCAATTGCACCTTGAAGTGCTACGTTTCCAAGATTCATTTCATCTTGATATTCTAATGCACCTTTACCTTTTATATCTTCTTGTAAAAGACCTGAAACAACACCTATACCACCTTCAGTTAAAGCACCTGCCTTTATACCTTGTTTTATAGGTGAAGTTACAGCTTTCTTTGCAAAAGCATTGGTTATTAATTTTTTAACACCTGCTCTACCTACAGTAGACGCAACTACTTTACCTATACCTAGCCCAAAGAGATTTAAAGGGTCTAAAATACCCTTTACACCATACTCCGTCACAGTCTGTAATCCTGTTTGATTACCTGCAAACGACTCTAGATCTTCATCTACAGCTTTATATAATTTACCTAGTTTTTGACGTTCTTCAAAACTCTTAATATTTTCAACATCATTAGAAAATTTAAGTGCAAGTGCAGTATTAGCTTGAACACCACGGTAATCACCTAAAAAATACTCTAAAGCTTGTGCAGGAGTACTTACCTTCGCACCTTTCCTATCTGTATAGTCATACAGAGTTTTTACGTATTCTTTATTATCTAACAGTTGTTCAGTTGTTAAATCAGCCATTATAAATCCTTATTTAGATAAATTTCCCTTATTTTTCTTTTGAAGTTGATGTCTGTTTTGAAATTGTTCCTCTTTAGACATGGCTCTTTTTAATTCTTCACCTTCAAGACCTGATTCTTCTATAGCTCTTTTAGCTACTTCGTTTGAATTATCTACTGCTATTTCATTACCTGGTCCTTCAGCACTGTTTTCTCCTACGTTTGTATACTTTATTACTTTTCCTTTATCTAATTCAAATTGAATCACAGTTTTTGTGTTTGGAATTGTAACTAGGTAATTATTATCTCCTACAGGTTTAGCCTTTCCTGAATCTACCAGATCTGTTAGAAATTTAGTTGCCTCACTTTCTTTTTTATTTCCTAGTATTTTAGCTAATTTTGTAGTTCCAGTATTAAAAACTGCTGTTAAAAGTTTACCATCTTTAGTTATTCCTTCTTTTTTTAGCTTATTAATAAAATCAACTTTATCTAATGGGCGTAACTGGGATAGCTGTTGTTTAATTCCTGAAATTTGAGCATCAAAAACTTCTTCTGGTTTTTCTTTATATCCTTCCGATTTTGCTGCTTGTACCATTGCAGCCGACACTAAAGCTTGGGCATCTGTATAAAGTCTAGATTCTTCATCAAAATTATATTCTGCATCACTCATAAGATTTACTAATTCTAGTGTTACTCTAGCAGTATTAATTTTTTCGTCACCCCCACCTTTAAAATCTATTACCTCACCAGAGGCAGGATCTATTACAACTTCAGAATTATTTTTTGATGCTATTAATATCCCTGCTTTTTTATTTAATCCTAGTTGTTCATTAGTAGTTAGATTTACAAATTTAGTTGTGAGAGATTCCTGTCTAGAGGATGCAGGTTCACCCTGTCCTATTTTACGCATTTGTTCTCTAACTTTTGGATCTATATTAGATCTATCTCTTGATATTTGTTTCTCATATGCCCCTTTACGATTAAAGATGTTAGTCAATCTTTCTCCAAGATTAGATTTGGAACTTTCTAAAAGTTGCTGGGAGCGTTGTTGTTGTGCGTCAGTCTTTGCTTTTTGTTCTGCTTCAACCGTACCATCAAAAAATTTACCATACCGATTTTTTCCACCTTTAGCATCCATAGCTAGAGATTTTATAAGATTTTTAGCATACTCTTCTTTATCACCTGATCTATTAGCTTCTTTGCCTATCTGGAGTTTAAAAAGTTCATTTGTGGAGAAATCTATATTTTGACCTGTGGCTTGATTGTAACTAGCAAAAGCATTTTTTACTGCTTGAGTATTTGCTATCTCTGATCCCAAATCAAATTCTTTTATTTCCAAAGCTTTTAGACTCTTTAAATCATTTATAGCAGTTTTTCTTGTGGCTTCATCTTTATCTGTTACCATCTTATAATAATCTTGAGCTTGTTTTTCTTTTTCTCCAAGAATTACGGATGCTTCATCTGCCCTAGCAAATCTTTTAGCATCACTACCACCTAAAATATTACCTACTAATGACATAATACCCATTATGCGACACTCCTATTTCCCATTAATCCAGTAGTAGGTGCAGAAGTTTCTTCCTCTTCTTCTTCAGGCATCATCTCTCCACGTTCAACCTCTTCAGATTCCAAAGATGTTTCTGTATCTTCTTCTTCATCGTCTGTTGTTGGACCTTCTTTGAATTTTTCATACTCTTTTAATTGTTCCATAGCTTCAGATAATCTCATATCTTCTGCCCTTTTAGCTAAAGGTATATAATCTATTCCTTCTTTGTCTAACATTTCCATCATAATTTTAAATACAGGTCCATATATTAACATCATTATATCATGCGTATACTGCCCCATTGCCCAACCAGCAAATACTATAGAACGAGAAACTAATTCAATAGGAATATCCATCTTTGCAGATATAACAATTCTTTCAAAGGCTTTAGGTTTATTTATACGTTCAAATATATCATCGAATGCTTCACCAGGATCTGTGAACATAGGCGGTTTTTCGTTTATCTCTGCACCTAATTCACCAGTTAAGGATGAACCAGCTATAGGCCCATTAAATTCTGGAGAATCATTTTCCATAGGAGGAGTTTCTTCCATAGGAGGAGTTTCTTCCATAGGAGGAGTTTCTTCCATTACTTCTTCTTCCATTTCCATTGACATATTAAATTCCTCTATACTTTAAAAAGATATTCCACGCTGAGTAGAAACTGTTTTTACTGCACCTTTATCAACATTAACCCCACCAGCCTTTACAGCTAAACTTGCACCTTTATAACTAGCAATTAAATTATCAATTCTTGCATTTGGTCCTATAGGGGAAGTTCCTGCTGGTTGAGTTGCTCTTCTTGCTTGAAGATTAGGTACAGAAGATGTTTGAGATGGTCCCTGCCTATTAAACCTAGTTCTATTAGGGGTTTGTTTTGTATCTCCATCAAAAAGAGCAGAACTTACTGCATCACCTGCTACTTTTTTTCCTACATCAAAAAGAAAATCTATAGGAAATGATGAACCTTTGGTACTCCCACCTCCTGACACAAGAGAAGCTACTTTTTGTGCTATATCTGCAAAACTAAACGCCATTATTATTCCTCCTGTTAATCAAATACTGCTTCAATAGCAGCGCCAATTATTCTAGTTTCTAATCTACCCTCTGCAATATCAGCAGCTAATTCTATATCTTTATCAAAAGCAAATGAAGATAATGCTAGTTGATTTTCAAAAGCTTGATTATTTAAAGATGAAACCCTAGAAAAATTCACCTGATCTCTATGCTCCTGTAATAAATTATTCTGAGCCGTTTGACTTATATTAAATAATGTACGAGTGTTATACTCGTTCTCTGCATTGGCTATAGCTGTATTAGAGGTATTAATTTGTCTTCTATATACCGCATTCGCCTGATCTATTATTATAGCATTTTTTTGATTAAATTGCTCTCTACTATTTTGTAATGTTGCATTAAATTGTTTTACTGTATTCTGTTGCCCAGCATTAAACTGTCTCATAGAGTTTTGTTGCCCAGCATTAAACTGAGAAGTATTATTAAATAGAGATGAAAAGAATTGATCATTCTGTTGTTCACTAGAAGCATTAAATTGTTTTGCTGCATTAGTTGAAGCAGTATCATTAAATAACGCTTGTACTCTATTTGATGTATTTGTTACTCTAGCTTGTTGCTCATTACTTAGATTCTGTAGATCTAACTGTAATGTCATCTGAGCATTTAATACTTCTGCCTGTTGTCTATTATTTAAATTTAACTCTTGCATACTACGGTATGTTTGAGCATCAGCAGCAGCAATAGGTGTAGAAGCTTCCATAGCAGCCTGTACGATAGCAGCCCCTGCCATACTAGATGCACCCATACCACTAGCGGCTAATCTTTGTTCAGCTAATCTAATAGCACCAGCCGCATATGCAGGTATCTTACCACCCTCAAACTGTTTCATTAAACCTTCTAATTGACCTTGAACTGTTGATTCTTTTTGTACTGTACCTGTTTGAGCTTGTACGGTATCTGTTATCCCTTGTTGTTTTGCTGCAGTCATTGCCTGTTGTCTTACAGATTCAAAACTTTGATCAGCAGTAAAACTTTGTGAATCTGTTTTAGGTTGTTGACCTATTGTTTGAGCAGTTTCTGTAGTAGCAGTTACCTGACCTTCCGTCTTATTTATATCATAATCACCTTTATCTAAAAATTCATTAGTCTGTGCAATTATTCTGTCTAAATCTAAAGTAGTCCCTGTTGGTGCTACAGGAGTTTCTGCTAACTCTGCTTGTTTTCCTATTGGGGTAGGATTACCATATGCATCCACTTGTCCTTCTTTAGTTCCTACAGCAGTTTTATATTTATCATATGCTTCACCACCTGCAAGATCACTAAATTCACCTTTAAAACCTATACCTCTAGCTTGCAGTCTACTTTTTAATCCTGCTAGTGTACCTGTTAATGTAGCCTCATCCTGATTTTTAATTTCTTCTAAAGAAGGTAAATCTCCACCAGATAATTCTTCCCTTAATTCTCCTGTTTCAGGATTTATATACTGATCTAATTGTCCTTGTAGATTAGACAAAGCTTCTCCAGCAGTTAAAGCTGCTATTTCTTCAGGACTTCTTGAATATTCTCCTGCTCTAAACCCTGTTTGATTTGGAAGAAATTGATTTGGATTATCTGGAAATCTATTTAAATAACTAGCATATAAAGCTTCTTGTGCAGTAGGATTAGGAAACGCACTATCAGATCTATATGTTCCTGTTCCTGTAAATCCAGGGTCTGAAGCTACATCAGGATTAGCTTCGGCATACAGTTGTGGATTAAACTGTTGATATGTTAATGCTCCTTCAGGAGTTTGAAAATTAGAATAGAACTCACTTGGAACATAAGTACCATAATTAGGGGGGTTTTGTGTTGGCATAGTTTTTTTACCTTATACTGGTCTATTATTCATCAGAGATGCATTTCTAGTAAGTAATTGCTGTATGAGAGCATCTCTTGGATCAGCAGCCATTGGCCCCAGTGGACCTATCGGCTGATTATTAGCGGCCTGATTAGCATTGTTTGCAGTTAAAGTAGCAATCTGCGATTGTAAAGGAGCTTGGGATGCAGCAAATGAGGCAGCTTCTTGCGCTCTTTGAGTAGCTAACATATCTGCTTGTCTATTTAAAGGTTGACCTACACCTTGTACTTGATTTAACATAGCCTGTTGATTAGATATTTGATTACCTTCAATACTTCCACGTTGAGTTGTAGCACCACGTTGATATTGTTCAGCAGCAGTTTGAAATCTACCTATTTGACCCTCTAGAGTTCTTTGACTATCACCTAATTGAGTTCCTAGTCCTTCTATACCTCTAGTTAAACCTGTCTGGCCTGTCATTAAACCAGATTGCCCTTCAAATAATCCTGTAGCAGGAGTAGTTACTACCCCATCAGGATTTTTAACAGCTTCCTGACCTATTCTATCTTGCATTAGTCCTTGACCTTCAAATAAAGTTTGAGGTCCACCAACAGTAGGCGCTCCCATATTAGTAGTTAAATTAGTTACACCTGTTTGAACATTTCCTACATCTGTTGTAAGATCTTTTTGTCCTGTTAGTAAATTAGGCTGACCATCTGCTTGCGTACCAATTGCAGTGGATAAACCAGTAACACCAGTTTGAAGGTTACTTATAGGAGCATACAATCCAGATTTATCTGCTGCTGTACCAACATTAGTTTCTAAATTAGTTACACCTGTTTTTATTTCACCTACATTACCAGCTAAAGGTGTCACTGCACTTTGTAATGCAGTAACTTGTTCTCCTATAGGATTTACTACACCTCGTACACCAGCTATATCTGTAGCTAATCCTGCTGTTTGACCCATAAGAGTTGCTTGAGTTCCTGTTTGTCCTGCTCCTGGTGTACCAATTAAATTAGTTACAGGATCTAAATCTACTGGCCCTGACATTATTCCACCACCACCAGAAGGAAAACCAGAATCTTCACTAGCATTATTATCAGAACCACCACCATCACCTGATCCACCATCACCTGATCCACCA
>TARA_R110002074_G_scaffold402322_1_pt1 | contig 10810 bp, 7 predicted proteins | sample TARA_R110002074 | Tara Oceans TARA_R110002074 (sample SAMEA4397215) | marine metagenome | biome: Polar Biome; feature: [MIX] marine epipelagic wind mixed layer (ENVO:01000061); material: water (ENVO:00002006), including particulate matter (ENVO:01000060) such as... | depth 10-100 m
TACACATTAGTGTTTTCAATGGTTTAGGCGGCTCTTGGGTGTCCAAGAGGTGTCCAGTTTGTTTGTCAGAATGAAGAATGTCCGCCGTAACAAGAACGGCTTTCTGCAGTATCGAATCTCCATACCGCCACCGCTCCGTTCCAAGGCTGGTAAGGCTGAGAAGTTCTGGGCAATGGGGACGCAGGACCCGAACGAGGCCAACAGACTCCATTCTGAGTTTGAAGAACGGGCCGCCATCTACTTAGCTTCCCTCGGCAACGAAACTGTCCTCACTCCTCGAGAAATTCAATCGATGGTCGAGCGTTGGCTGTCGGTTGAGCTCGCACGTGACGAAGAGGGTCACCGCCTAAATGACTTCATGTCGTATGAGGACGGCGAGGAGACTCCTGAAGTTGGAGGTCTTGATGTTCATGCTGACTTGCTTCTTGAAGAAGCCCGCGATGGCGACTTCTCATCCATCGATAGAGATGCTGAGAGACTTCTTGATGCCAAGAGGATTGCACTTCCTCGTGACAGCAATAGTTGGAGGCGACTACAGGAGTCCATGCTTCTCGCAAAGGTGAAGTTGCTACGCATCCAGCATCGCCGACATATGGGAGAGTGGAAGTCTAATATCGCAGCGCCCACTATGGATCAGGTTGAGAATCCAACCCCTACGTTGCGTGAGGTGCGGGCGGCATGGATGAAACAACTTGATCGCAGTAAGACGGCACTCAATGACTCCAATCAGGTCTGTGAAACATTCGTTAAGCTGCATGGAAACTTGCAGATTCACCAGATTGTCAGAACGCAGGTAGCAGAGCTTCGTGACTACCTTCTGGATGATGGGAAGAAGTCACGTGCCCCGGCTACGGTAAAGAAATTGTTGGGATCGCTTAAAGCGCTACTCAAAGGACAAGTCAACGATGGGGTGATCGAGATAAACCCCGCTGATGGTGTTCAGGTGCCCTTTCAAAGGAACGCCCCGAAGGCACGAGAAGATTTCACAGTATCTGAGTTGCAAGCGATCTTTGCAGCGCCGGTGTTCGTTGATGGTGTGCGCCCGGCCAAGGCTGGCGGTGAGGCATCTTATTGGATGTTTGTTCTAGCGCTATTCTCCGGGGCGCGTCTCGGGGAACTATGCTACTTGGACATTGACGATGTGGTGTCTGTTGATGGTACGAGGTTCTTGCATATTCACAATGTGGACGATGACAAGCAGATCAAAACGAAAAGCTCTCGTCGTGTTGTTCCGGTTCATCACCGAATCTTAGCGCTAGGCTTCGAGCGGTATCTAGAATCTCTAGGTCCTTCCGGGCGCTTGTTTCCCGACTTAAAAACAATTGGCAAGAGTTCGCCTTCGCATAGGTTCTCCAAGTGGGCGAATGAGTTGATTGATGACGTTGGGATTGTTAGTCGGAAACTACCCTTTTATTCGTTGCGACATACCTTCATCACTGGATGTAGAAACGCTGGGATTCCTGAAGACATACACCAACGGTTCACAGGCCATATTAATGGAAACGTTGGGCGGACCTATGGAGGCATTGATGATCAGAAGCTCAGGGAGTTTATTGATCAGGTGCAGTTCAACGGGTTGATAATTCCACAATGGGAGGCCGGAGTTGTCGTCGAAAGATACAAGCGACCAAAGCCGAGAAAGTAATGGGAGCGGGCCTTTTATTGTTGGCGTAACTTAATTGGTCAGTGTGCCGATCGATGCATCCGATAACGCCTTGTAATACTTCGAGGTTTTTTAATTCGACCTATAGCCTACTTAAAGAGACCCTAAAAGGGACGCGAGAAGGCCCCCTCCTCTAGGAGACTTAATAAGAGAAGGAACCTAAAGGGGAACGTAAGGTAGAACGTAAGGTAGAACGTAAAGGTTTACGTTAAGGGTCACCTTACGTGTCACTTAAAGGACAAGAGTCGGGTATTCCTCCTCCCATGGAAGAGGAGGACGAAGGCGAGACGTAACGTGGTCCTTTGGCCTGTCTGTTGTTGCTCGTTACGTGTCACTGAAGGGAGAGACCATCGACTGAGGAGGTCTCTTCAGGGAAGTGGTCGGCACCCTGTAGTGTTCGCTGATGGTGCTGTCATTGGACGATCTCCTCGGATCGATGGGGTGACTGAACGCGTCCGCATGGACCAACCCCTCAGGAGACTCCCAGCGAGTCACTGGTGACCGTTTAGTTTCTCCGGTGCTTGGGACTCTGTGATCCCTGAGGTCTCTCAGTGAGCCCCTGTGAGTCATGCAGGCACTATCTGCCCAAGAGGGGGCGGAATGTTTTCTTCTGAAAAATTCTCGAGGGGATATTCACCGTCGTGGTGATGGTGGCGTTCCCCCTATGCCCCCCGGTTCGGTTTGAGACGACGCCGAAAGAGAGGGGATGAGAGTCATCCTTCGAGGATGCGCGAGACACCTTCGTGGCTGATCGCGTGTCCTTCGGCTCTGAGAGTCGCAGCAATCGCTCTAAGAGACTGACCAGACTTCCGTAACTTCTTCGCCTTTCGGATTGCGGCTTGCTCTGCAGGGTCTTTCTCAAGATTGCCATCGGACCCGACGACGAAGCCGAACGGACGACGGCCTCCTAGGAAGCGTCCGCGTTGTCGTTGATCGAGTTTAGAGCCTTGTACGCGCTCTCTGATCCTATCTCGCTCCGCCTCCGCGAAGGCCGCTGCGATAGTGAGGAAGAGTTTGGAAAGACCATTCCCCGACACGTCCCCACCTAAGTCGATCAAGTGCAGCGAGACGCCTCGCGTACGAAGTTCCTCGGTCATCTGTAAGGCATCTAACGCAGATCGGAATATGCGATCCAACTTGGACGCAACCAGCGTGTCGCCATTCCTCAGGGTCTGGAGGAGGCGACCTCCTTGTGGACGTTCCGCCAGGGGCTTCGCTCCTGACACGCCCTCCTCAACAAAGGCTTCGTCGAGCTTCCATCCATGCATGGCTAAGTAGCCGTCGACCTGTCGCCTCTGTACGTCGAGGCTTTCGCCCTCAGTCACTTGTCTGGTGGTTGAGACACGGACGTATGCATAGATCGACATTGAAAGTCTCCTGAAGGTCTCCGTCAAGTTGTCAGGTTGTATCTTTGGAGTAGGTCGACTGTCAAGTTGTTATAGCAACATTACAACTATAAGTGAAAAACCGCCCTAAGTCCGCCTGTTATCGGGTCGAGTAATGGTCTGTTTAGTTCCGAGCTTCGGTTCGTCGAGCGTTCATACGATCCCCTGTCGTCTGCTTTTTTCAACCGGAGGGCGTCCTTCCGGTTTCACCAACAGTCCGTCTTACGTCTCGCTTGTGTGTCGAGGTCTATTACGGACGCAGTCAAATCATGGAAAACAAATGAACTATCAATCTGAGGTCCTCGACCGTCGGACGGGCGAACTTTTGCGCGTCAATATTGGAGAGTGGGTCACATTCACAGAGCTAGGCCAAGCTTATGATCTAGGTGCCCGTAAGGTGAGGCAGATTATGCGACATCTGCAGTGGGTCTATGCCCCTGTGTCTTCGTCGCGTAGCGCGTATCGTTTCACGCCAGAGTCTTTAGAAGCAGGGCTGGGGAAACACATCACGAAATCAAGAAGCGGTCGTCCGTTTGATGTTGTGTCACCCTTCGGCCAAGAGCAGTTCTTGAGATATCTACCGTCGGCATTGGAAGCGCTAGGTCGGCGAGAGACGTCGAATATCGTCGAAGCTCGCGATGCACTTGTTGTCTTCAAGGAGAACCGCCTTGATAGGTCTCATTGGACTACGCCGATTGAGGTGTCTTGGCTGGCCTACGCCCGTCCGAACCTCTCCCAAGATGATATCGCTCAGGCACTCAGCATTTCTAAACAGCTTGTCTCCAGTCACTTGCGCAAGCAGGCCGCGATGAGAGCGAATTCTGTGGCTAGGTGACATCTAGCCCTTAAGTTCCTCGCCACGGGCTCTCAGGGCCTCATAGAGTTGTGCAGGCCCGAGAAGTGTATCTAGCAGACCCTTCTGTATCCTCTCCGAAGCCAGCGTCTGTTCGCCCATGGTGTTGTAGACCTCTAGAGCGTCCATCACCGCATTGATGAATTGCTTGGAGAGGTCAGGCGAAGCGGAGAACTGTGTCTTTGTATTGTTTGTCGCCTGTTGCACGAGAGTGTCGGACGCGAGCAACTTGCTCTTCAGACTGTTCACATAGACAAGCCGATCATCGTCGGTGAGTTCGCCCGTGAAGAGGTCATTCACCTTCTGGATGATCTCGCGCAGAAGAGCCTTTTCCTTCTCATTGAGCGAGCCTCCCCCTGTCTCTGTCATCGGCTGGAGTTTGTCGGCATCACCGGACAATGGGAGGGTCTTCTTGCCCTTGTTGACGAGGTGATGATGGGTGAGCTCCACCTGAGACAGGTCGATGCCTTCGCGCTCTCTTCCGAAGTCGAGCAACCGTCCTAGCGGCTTGAAGAAGAGCGCTCGTTTCTCAAGGTCCGTATTGCCGTAGTCGAACATCTGGGAAAGGAACGTGTAGACACGAACATAGGTCGCCATGTCTCCTTTGAAGAGTTGGAGGACATTCATCTCATCCAGCGCGGCCTTCTCGGCCTTCTCGTCTTCACGGGCCTTGGCGTCTTTGTAGCGTTCCTGTGAGCTCTTGTAGAGCTTCAGGAGGCGGTCTGCGACGGGCTCCAGCGAGGCCGCTAGGTCGCCGTTGGTGGACTTGGGGTTCATCAGGACCTTGACTACACGATCAACTTCGTTCTGATCGTAGTAGCCCTGAGCATCCAGCTTGGCGCGAAGGTTTAGAACGATCTCCGGGTCTGTCACGTTCTCAAGCTCTGCCGTCTGATAGTAGACCTTGAAGGCAGCAAGGACCTCTTCGGCGTCATTTACAAAGTCGAGAATATAAGTCGTGTCCTTGCCCGGATGAGCGCGATTGAGACGTGAGAGCGTCTGCACGGCCTGAATGCCCGCTAAGCGCTTGTCCACATACATGCCGCAGAAAAGGGGCTGGTCGAAGCCCGTCTGGAACTTGTTGGCGACAAGCAGGATTTGATAATCGGCGCCCTTGAAGGTCTCGCGAATATCGCGCCCTTTAAGGCCGGGGTTCATTGCCGCGCCAGCCTCGGTGAAGGGGTCGGCTCCGCTCTCTAGGTCCTTCACCTCGCCTGAGAAGGCTACCAGAGTACCGATCTTGTAGCCCTCTGCCTTGATGTATTGCTCGATGGCAAGCTTCCAGCGCACGGCCTCCAAGCGGCTACTGACGACGACCATCGCCTTTGCCTTGCCTTCCAGAAGCGGCGCGACGTTCTCCCGGAAGTGTTCGACGACGAGCTTGACCTTCTGGCTGATGTTGTAAGGGTGTAGCCTCACCCAATTCATGATGCCTTTAAGCGCTGCGCTGCGTTCGACTTTCGTTTCGTCATACTCTTCGCCACCATGCGCGAGCCTGAAGGCGGTCGCATAGGTCGTGTAGTTCTGCAGCACGTCAAGGATGAAGCCTTCCTCAATCGCTTGGCGCATTGAATAGACATGGAAGGCAACCGGTAGATTGTTCGGTCCGGCAGGCAGGGCGGGGTCAGGACGTCTGCCAAAGAGCTCCAGCGTCTTTGCCTTGGGTGTCGCGGTGAAGGCCACATAGGTCACGCCAGTCTCTGCGGCGCGTGAAGCCATCTGAGCGGCAAGCAGGTCTTCGGTCGCCACTTCGCCGCCGTCTTCGAGCTCGTTCAGTTCTTCGACGCTCAAGACCTCTTTGAGCTTCGAGGCGGTCGCGCCTGTTTGCGATGAATGCGCCTCATCCGCGATCACGGCGAAGCGCTTACCTTCGGTCGCCGAAAGCTCCTGCACCTTCTGGAGTGCGAAGGGGAATGTCTGGATCGTGCAGACGACAATCTTTTTGCCTGCGGAAAGGGCTTCAGCAAGTTCTTGGCTCTTACTGGCTCGCTCGTTTTTGATGACAGCGACAACGCCTGTTGTTCTCTGGAAGTCGAAGATCGCTTCTTGAAGTTGCGCGTCGAGCACATTGCGGTCTGAGACCACAAGCACACTGTCGAACATCTTTTCATGATTGGCGTCGTGAAGGTCCGCCAGAAAGTGCGCCGACCAAGCAATTGAGTTGGTCTTGCCCGAGCCCGCCGAATGCTGAATCAGATATTTGCCCCCGGCTCCTTCTTCCAGCACGGAGGCAATGAGCTTCCGCGTGGCGTCGAGCTGGTGGTAACGGGGGAAGATCACGTTGCTGATCTTCTTCTTGTCGTCCCGATTGGTCACCAGATAGCGCCCCAGGATTTCAAGCCAACTGTCTTTCGCCCAGACTTCCTCCCAGAGGTACGACGTGCGATGCCCGCTTGTATTGGGAGGGTTGCCTTTGCCGCCATTGTCCCCCTTGTTGAAGGGGAGGAACTTCGTTGCAGGCCCTTCCAGCTTCGTCGTCATCATCACTTCGCTGTTGCTGACCGCGAAATGCACAAGCGCCCCATTGGGGAAGGAGAGCAAAGGCTCCGCTGCCGATTGTCCTTTTGGGCGCGGCTGGCGGTCGAAGCGATATTGATAGACGGCGTCTTCAACGCTCTGGGTGAAGTCCGTCTTGAGTTCCACCGTCGCCACGGCGATCCCGTTGAGGAACAGCACGAGGTCGATGCACTTCTCATTGTGCAGCGAATAGCGAACCTGCCGCACGACGCGAAGCCGATTGGCCTTATATCGAGTTAGCGTCTCGGGATTCATCGCGAGGGCAGGTTTGAACTGGCAAAGGGCAATAGGTTGCCGTTGGCCCATGAGCTCAATACCTTGGCGAAGCACTTCAAGAGTCCCGCGATCATCCAGTGTGCGGCGCAAACGGTCGAGAAGCACGGCCTCTGCGGCAACGCCATTGCTGGCCTCAAGCCTTTCCCAAGCCTCGGGCTGCGTCTCCTTTACCCATGTGATCACGTCGGCGGGAAAGAGGGCGCGAGCGCGGTCGTAGTCTGCAGCGTCACCTTCGTTAAAGAGCCAACCTTGCGTCGACATCACCGCGCAGATTTCGTCCTCAAAAGCGAGTTCCTTGTGGATGCTCATGCGGCCTCTGTTGTTTTGGTGGTGAAGTTGCGTACGTCGATCTTGCCGGTAACGGCGGAGGAGATCAGCGCTGTACGACGTTCTTGGAGAAGAGTAATTTGCTTTTCAGATTGAGTTATTAATGCGTCGATTTTCTGGACTGTTGCTTCCACATACTTAACGATTTTCTTTTGTTCGGTATGATCGGGAAAGGCTACCTCCATAGAAGCCCATGCGTCCATACGAAGGGCTTTGGTTCCATGACCAGCTTCATCTAGACGGCTAAGGGTTTCTTGTGTGGTACCTCGTAGGTACCACGCCAAATATTGGGAGCTTATTCTTGTAGATGGGATGAGAGCTTTTAGGTCTTGGTTGATGGCCATTGGACTTGAGGTTAATGCCACAGGAAAGGTTCGTGCGAGTATCATGCCGCGAACGACAACAAGCACGGCATCGGATTGGACTAAGGTGGCCGCACCTTCGTTGATCGCATAATTTGTAATGTGATCTTCCGTGTCGGAAAGAACTTCCGATTTTAAGTCTTTTGCTGAGGCCCAAGGTGTTTTTCCATCCCAATAGGCTTCAATAGCTTTGCTTGGGGTTCCACCACTTTTCATCGACACTAAGTACTTCAAGGGGACTGTATTCCAGTGCTCTGGTACTTTACCAAGCCATTCGATGCCGCTGTCTTTCATGGGTGCGTTTGGATTGAGGCCCTTGGTGACCGCATGGGAGATGACCGCCTGCCGCTTTTCCTTTAGCAACTCAATCAGCCGTCGTTGCTCTTCTACCAATGCATCAATCTTCGCGGTCTCGTGGTCGAGGAAGGCCACTATGCTGAGTTGGGCTTCTGGATCAGGGATGGCGACTGGAAGCATCTTAATGTCGGCGTATTTCATCGATTGACGCAGGCCGCCTCCCATTGAGTAGAAGACTTTTGATGTGTCGTATGAGCGAAGCAGATAGCTGAGAAACTTTGGAGAGACGGAGACGGGCTTCACCGCCAAATAGGCTGACGTGATGATACCTTTTTCCGATACAATAGCGGTGCGTAAACTTCGTTTGTCGTTCTGGAGGTCTGTTAGGCGAAAGACGATGTCATCGCTGTGAACCACTTGATAGGTCTCAAATGATGCGGGCAGCAATCCATCGTTGGTGGTGATATCCTTTCGAATGATCCGCCCGTAACTAAGAGACAGAAGATTGTCTTCGATCATTCCAGCGTTGGGTTCGTTGCGTTCGGCAACGATAGCGCGAAGAGGTAGAACCTGCCAATCGCTTGGGACCTGCCCAACCCATTCTACCCCGCTGTCTTTATAGCTCCGGTAAGTCGGGAAGCTCATGCCGATAGCTCTCCAATCATAGAAACAATTCGGTCCGTCACGAGCGTGAGTTCGGCGTCGATCTCTGTCAGGGACCGCGGAGGCTCGAAGATATAGAAGTGCTTGTTGAAGGGGATTTCATAGCCGACCTTGGTCTTCTCATGGTCGATCCATGCATCGGGCGCGTGAGGCAGCACTTCGCGTTTGAAGTAGGTATCTATGTCCTCAGTCAAAGGCACGTTCTCTGTATCGCGCAATGAGCTGTCAGGCTGAGGCTTGCCTTTCAGTTTGCCCTTGGTGCCAAGCACGATCTTGTTGTCTTTGTCCCGCAAAGGACGTTCGATGGTGATCGTGCGATAGCCGAACTCTTCATTCTTGAAGAGACGTGACAGCGGAGCGAGCTTCACCTTGCCGTCCTTAGAGGCCTTGGGTGCCTTGCTGCCACTCACCACGACCTCGCGTCTCACTTCTTTGCCATCGGCATCGAAGAGGGTTGCAAGCTGCGCTTCGACGCCTGCACCAAAGAGCTTGGTGATCTCCTGAATATGTTCGTCTGAAAGCTCGCGGCGTTTGCTGCCGAGGCTCTTGCGCATCCTCTGCCAGAAGCTGGAAGCGTCGATCAGTTGCACGACGCCTTTTCGAGCCTTGGGCTTATGGTTGCAGACGATCCAGACATAGGTGGAGATGCCCGTGTTGTAGAACATATCCGTCGGTAGGGCGATGATGGCCTCTACCAGATCGTTCTCCAGCACATAGCGACGGATTTCACTCTCGCCACTGCCCGCGCCGCCCGTGAAGAGGGGTGACCCGTTGAGGACAATGCCGAAGCGGCCACCGCCGTCCTTCGGCGAGCGCATCTTGGCGATGAGGTGCAGGAGAAACAGGAGCGACCCGTCCGAGACACGAGGCAGGCCGGGACCAAAGCGACCCGCATAGCCTTTCTTTTCGTGTTCCGTGCGGACTTCCTTCTCTACCTTCTTCCATTCAACGCCAAAGGGCGGATTGGAAAGCATGTAGTCGAACGTCTCGCCATCATGGGCGTCATCAGACAGGGTATTTCCTAGCGCAACCTTGTGGACGTCCTGTCCCTTGATGAGCATATCCGCCTTGCACATTGCATAGGACTCAGGGTTGAGCTCCTGCCCATACATGGTGAGGCGAGCATTGCTGTTGTGTTCCCTGATATAATCATCGGCGACTGAAAGCATGCCGCCTGTGCCCGCCGTGGGGTCGTAGATGGTGCGGACGGTGCCCGGCTTGTTCAGTGCGGCATCGTCTTCGACAAAGAGTAGGTTGACCATGAGGCGGATGACTTCGCGTGGGGTGAAGTGCTCACCTGCCGTTTCATTGGACGCTTCAGCGAACTTGCGGATGAGCTCTTCGAACACGCTGCCCATATCGGCATTGCTGACTTTCTTTGGATGAAGATCGAAGTTGGCAAACTTCTCGGTCACCAGATAGAGAATCCCTGCCTTGTCGAGCTTTTCGATCTGCGTATGGAAGCTGAACTGCTCGAAGATGTCGCGCACCTCAGGCGAGAAGTCTTGCAGATAGGACACCAAGTTCGCCTTGATATTGTCCTGGTCGCCCATGAGCCTGCGCATATCCATGGGTGAGGTGTTGTAAAAGCTTTCCTTTGATGCCCGCAGCAGGAAGGCTTCAGCAGCCTTGCCGCCCTTGTCCTTGTGGACCTTAAGGACAGCTTCCTTGGTGCCGTCCAGCACACAGTCGAGACGACGCAAGACTGTGAACGGCAGGATGACCTTGCCGTAGTCGGATTGTTTGTAGTCGCCACGAAGCAGGTCAGCGACCGACCAGATGAGGGCTGCGAGAGATGGTTGGCTCATGTGGTCTTGCGTCCTTTGTGTCGTCGTAGGTTCCCGACAAAGCTAACCGAGCGATCTCGAAAAGTGGCGAGGAGTGTATGTGATCTTCTAGCACCGGGTAATTATTATGGTATTTCAATGGCCTGTGTCACTGTTCGAGGGTGCCTTATGGCACATAGGAAAAGTCGAAGTGGTATCGGTGGACCGCTTCCGTAGAACAGTTGGGATAAGAATTGATCATAAAGCGGCTACTTGTCATTGCGGGCGCGTCACTTTTTCTTGCGGGGTGCATGAACATGCCTACGCCGACTTCTCAGATAACAGGGGCCTACACTAGTGGATTGAACTACGAAGATTTTGACTGCAACCGTCTTCGCGTAGAGTTGAATTCGTTGGCAAGGCGAGAGAATCAATTGGTTGTCGCGCAGGGACAGCGAATTAAGACCAGCCAAATGCAGGCCTTCTGGTGGGGCTACGGTCAAGGTGACGGTATGGAGGCTTCCGAACTAGCGAATGTGCGCGGTGAGAAGGAAGCCGTGCGCACCGCTATTGCAACCAAGGCCTGCCCAACGATCTAGGGGGCTGCTTTTAAAGCCTACGGTCGTTGGGGGGCTATTCAGGGCAGTTCATTTTTTTAGGGTGTCCAGATAGGTGTCCGTATCATCCCGAGAGACCTAACC
>TARA_R110002074_G_scaffold11758_1_pt1 | contig 10801 bp, 6 predicted proteins | sample TARA_R110002074 | Tara Oceans TARA_R110002074 (sample SAMEA4397215) | marine metagenome | biome: Polar Biome; feature: [MIX] marine epipelagic wind mixed layer (ENVO:01000061); material: water (ENVO:00002006), including particulate matter (ENVO:01000060) such as... | depth 10-100 m
GCTGATTAAATTGCTTGCGCTTTTATGGTGCATAGAGAATATACCGCCGTCATTTTCAAATCAGGTGTCGGCGCTATGTCTATTCGAACCATCGGCCTTGCGGTGCTGGGCAGTCTCTGTGTGATTGTAGCGGGGCTTGCAGCGATCGTTTTCCTTGTATTTCCGCGTGTTTCCGCAGCGCCCGATATGAAGGTCGAACTGACGGCCGAACGCGTCGCCCGCGGTGACTATCTCTTCAATAAGGCCCTTGCCTGCTCCGGTTGCCATACGCCGCAACTTGCGCCGCGTCGTTTTTCGGGCGTGACGGACCCGGCCCAGCCCGCAGCGGGCCGCTATATGGGCGGACCTGCTTTCGGCTTTCCGGCTGAGATTTATGCCCCGAACCTCACACCGGCAAGGCTCGGCTCATGGAGCGACGGCGAGATTTACCGCGCCATTGTCTCGGGCGTCACACGCGAGGGCCACGCCATGTTCGCCGTCATGCCCTATGTCTTTTACAAGGGACTGGATACGGCCGACGCCGAAGCCCTTGTCGCCTATCTGCGCTCCATTCCGCCGAGCCCGCTTGAGCATCCCGCTGTGGAACTGCCCTTCCCCGTCGCCACCGCCATGCGTTTCGTCGTGGCCGACCCTGCGCCCGAGACATTGACCGGACCGAGGGATGAATTGGCGCAGGGCAAATATCTGGCCTTTGCCGGCGCCTGCTTTGAGTGCCACACATTGCGCAATGACAAGGGCGAACCCGTCGGCGCGCCTTTCGCGGGCGGCAATATCTTTGGTCTTGAGGGTGGCGGCCTTGCCCGCTCGGCCAATATCACGCCGGACGAGGACACAGGCATCGGGGCCTGGTCGCGCGAGGATTTCATTGCCCGTTTCCGCAGCCGCACCCCCGAGGCCTTAAACGACGTGCTGCCCAAGGCAGGCGATATGGACAGTGAAATGCCCTGGGCCGCTTATGCGGGCATGACGGAGGCTGATCTTGGTGCTCTTTACGCCTATCTGCGAACGGTGCCGCCGGTGAGCGCCGAGGTCATCACATTTGAGCCGCCGGCCGCTAAATAAGGGCCAAACAGGCCGGAAAACACGCATTTCAGTAATCCTCTGGAAACCATAGTTGCCGCACCCTGTGGCACCGGTTCCAGAGGTCTGACAGCGATGCCTTTTTTCAATAGCGACCCCGTGCCGCTCGCCCTTCTCGCGCTCGCCACCGTGCTCTTTCTCGGTGTCGAGGCCTGGCGGCGTGCCGCCTCGCGCGCCAAGCACCATGAAGCACAGGCAGGCAAGGCCGAAGCCGCGCTCGAAAATCTGCGCGATGCGACATGGGAACTGGCTGACCGCGAGGAGCACTACCGCGATCTGATGAGCGCACAGGGCGAAGTGATCCTGCGTCAGGATCTCAAGCGCCGCGTCATTTACGTCAACGACGTCTTCTGCGACACATTCGGGCGGAGTCGCGCCGATACGATCGGGCAGATTTTCATGCCCGATATTCCCGACGATGAAAGCCCGCGCCTGCTCGGTACATTCTCCGGCGGGACACATCCGCAGCGCGTGCGCTTTGACCAGCGCGTTGTGACCGTGAAAGGTCCGCGCTGGTTTGCCTGGGAAGAATTTGCCATCCGCGACGATGACGGATCCTTGCGCGAGATCCATGTCGTCGGCACCGACATCACCGACCGCAAGGCGGTGGAAGAACGGCTGGCGGAAAGTCTCGACGAAGTGCAGGCGGCAAACCGCGCCAAGAGCCAGTTCCTCGCCGCCATGAGCCATGAAATCCGCACGCCCATGAACGGCGTGCTCGGCATGGCCGCGCTGTTGCTCGATACGCGCCTGACACCGGCGCAACGCACCTATGCCGAAGCGGTCAAGACTTCGGGCGAAGCGCTGCTCTCGATCATCAATGACATTCTCGATTTTTCCAAAATCGAAGCGGGCAAAGTCGCGATCACCGAAGGGCCGCTGGATTTGCGCGGCACGCTCGAAAGCGTCTGTGAATTGCTATCACCGCGAGCCTTTGAAAAAAATCTCGAAATCATCGCTGAGATTGATCCGCAAATTCCGATGCGCCTCATGGGCGATGATGCACGCATCCGTCAGGTGCTGATCAATCTCGCAGGCAATGCGGTGAAATTTTCCATCGAAGGCGGCGTCATTCTGCGCGCGAGCCTCGACAGTTATTCCTATACGGACGATAAAGCCAATGTCGTGCTCGAAGTAGAAGACACAGGCATCGGGATTGCACCCGATGATGTGAAACTGATTTTCGAAGAATTCGCTCAGGCCGATCAGACCCACGCCCGCCGCTTTGAAGGCACAGGGCTGGGGCTTGCGATCAGCCGTCACTTGGTGACGGCCATGGGCGGCACGATCGAAGTTGAAAGCACATTGGGCAAGGGCTCGCTCTTTCGTGTGCGTCTGCCGCTTGAAGCGATTGAAACCTCAAGCCCGCGCCGCGCGACACTGACGGGTCAGCGTATTCTCGTGCTCGAAGACCGCCCCATTCTCGGCGCCTCGCTCGCCCGCTGTGCGACGCTTGCCGGTGCGCATGTGCAATGTGCGGTCAATAGTGCGGACATGCTGACACGGCTCAAGGAAGAGCCCTTTGACGTTGTGCTTGTGCCGATTGATACCACTGAAGGTCCCGGCAGCGACCTTGTGGCCCGCGCCCGTGGCATTGCCCCCGGCATTGACGCGCTGGTGCTGCTGCGCCCGCAGGACCGCGACCGCCTGCCTGCGCTGATCGGTCAGGAAGGCAATCCGGCAATTTTCCAGCGTCTGTTCGACGGCTATCTCGTGCGTCCGGTCCGCGCCTCCTCGCTCTTGCACCGGCTCGAAGCCTTGCAGTCGGGCACGCATAAGCGTCAAAACACGGATGCGGGGGCTGGCACATTCGACGAAGAAAAAATGCTGCTTGATCTGCGCAGTTATGCCCAGCGCGATGTCCGTGCGCCCGAAGCCGCGCTGCGGCCGGGACAAGCGCCAGCACCCGTGATGGCCGAATGGACAGCGAAGCTTAAAGTGCTGGTCGCCGAAGATAATGACATCAACGCGCTTCTCACCCGCACGCTGCTCGAACGCGACGGCCATTATGTGCGCATCGCGCGCAACGGAAAGGACGTGCTGGCGGCGCTCGCAGAACCTGACGGCAAGAGCTACGACATTGTGCTGATGGATCTGCATATGCCCGATATGGACGGGTTCGAGGCGACGCGGCATATCCGTGGCCTGTCCGATGAACGCTCAAGCCTGCCGATCATCGCGCTGACCGCCAATGCGATGGCGGATGATCGCCAGAAATGCCTCGCTGCCGGCATGGATGACTATCTCTCAAAACCGGTGGCACCCGATGCGCTCGCCCGTATGCTCGCCACATGGTCGGGACGGCGCAGCGACATCGGCATGTCGCCCGCAGATGCCCAGCACGCCAATCTCGCCTAGAGTGACGCGAAGCGATTCGCGGATGGGGAGAATTCAGCTTGGCAGACACCGGAAAGCAGATTTCATGGGGCATGCGTCTGGCTAAAGCCTGGGCGGTCTATACCGAACGTCGCCTTGTTATCATCCTGCTGTTGGGTTTTTCCTCCGGTCTGCCGCTTGCGCTGACAGGATCGACACTGGCGCTGTGGATGCGCGACGAAGGCGTTGACCTCAAGACCATCGGTCTTTTTGCATTGGTCGGTCTGCCCTATTCGATCAAGTTTCTGTGGGCGCCTTTTGTTGATCACCTGCGCATACCGTATCTGACCCGTCTGCTTGGCCGCCGCCGGTCATGGCTTGTCCTGACGCAACTCGCGCTGGCGATGGCAGTGTTTTCGATGGGACTGGTGGACCCGAAATTGACGCCCTATCTGATGGCGCTTGCCGCTGTTGTCGTGGCCTTTATTTCGGCAACGCAGGACATCGTGATCGATGCCTTTCGTATCGAGAGCCTGCCGGAAGAAGAGCAAGCCGCCGCCATGGCCAATTTTGTTGCCGCCTATCGCGTCGCCATGCTTGTGGCAACCGGCGGTGCTGTCGGACTTGTGTCCTGGGTGCAGGCGAGCGGTGCGAACGCCGAAGCGGCATGGTCCTATGGCTATGCGGGTATGGCCGCGCTTGTCGGTATCGGCCTGATCGCGTCATTCCTTGCCAAAGAACCAGACGTGCAACCGTCAGAGACGGCGGAGTCGGAGAGCATCATCATACGCTTCCGCCATGCGGTCATTGATCCGTTCCTTGAATTTGCCCGCCGCCGTCAGTGGTTTGTCATTCTCGTTTTCATCATTTTCTTCAAGCTGGGCGACGCCTATGCCGGTCACCTTCTTGGGCCGTTTGCCATTGATTTGGGTTTTGAAAAAAGTGTCTATGCCGGCATCTCCTCCTCCGTTGGTCTGATTGCGGCCCTGTGTGGCGGCTATCTCGGCGGCTGGCTCGTCAATGCGGTCGGCCAGACCCGCGGGCTCTGGATCGGCGGCATCATGCAGATGCTCTCAAATCTTGTGTTCTGCTGGCTCGCCTTTGTCGGCCCCGTGCCCTCGGCGCTCGCTGTCGCCGTGGGCATTGAGAGTTTTACCGGCGGCATCGGAACGGTCGTTTTCGTTGGCTGGATTTCGAGCCTTTGCCGCATCAGATCATTCACGGCCACACAGTTCGCTTTGCTTTCGGCCCTGTCGTCATTCGGGCGGACCTTCCTGTCGGCCAGCGGCGGGCAGGTGGCTGAAGTGGTCGGCTGGGTCTTTTTCTTCGGCGTCAGCACGCTTGTGGCTTTGCCTGGCCTCGCTTTGCTCTGGTGGCTGTCGCGTTCCAATGCCATTGAAGTGGACAGCGGGCAGAGTGCAGCAGTTAAATCGGCGTCATAAAGCGCCGGTTGATTCCTGCATAAGCAGAAATACTATAATCCTTTCAATATGTTGCGGGTGTCACACAGGTGCCGCACAAATGCGCGACAAGGGGCCTCACGCACCCCGGCACCGGTTGGCATCGGCGCTTGTTAGTGAAAGGATAGCGCCATGATGGGCCAGACCTTAATGGCCAAAGTAACACAGAACCGGCAACGCGCCGGTTTTGGTGGCGTGAGCTCCCGGAGCTTTGTTCCCGGTCTCGCGCTCTACACGGGGAGCGACCATATGACGGTGCCCGGCCTTGATGCCGACATCGCGCCAACGCATGGCCAGAAGGCAAAAGCGGCAACAGACGTTGCTGCGCCTGCTTCTGTGACCATGCCTATGAGCTTTGGCCGCAAAGGCACGCTCGAAGTGCTGATCGCAACGACGCCTGCCGAAATCGATGCGGCACAGGCGCTGCGCTATCATGTGTTCTACGAAGAAATGTCGGCGATACCCGATGAGACGACGCGCGCGACACGCCGCGACGCCGACCGCTTCGACGCCTTCTGCGATCATCTGCTGGTGATCGACCATGCGCTGACCGGCGGCGACGCGGGCGGACCCTTCCGCCCCGAAGCTGTCGTCGGCTGCTACCGCCTGTTGCGCCAGTCTGTGGCGAATGAGAACGGCGGCTTTTATACAGCCAGCGAATTCGAGATCGAGCCTTTGCTGAAGCGTGCCGGTCCCGACATGCAGTTTCTGGAGCTTGGCCGCTCCTGCGTGCTGCCGCCTTATCGCAATCGCCCGACGGTCGAGCTTCTGTGGCACGGCATTGCCAATTATGTGGCAAGCCGCAATCTCGATGTGATGTTCGGCTGTGCGAGTTTCGAGACAACGGATCCTGCGTCCATCGCGATCCCGCTGTCCTATCTCTATCATTTCCACATGGCGCCGGACGACTGGCATGTGCGCGCTCTGCCCGACCGTTTCGTCGAGATGAACCTTCTGCCCAAGGACGAAATCAACCCGCGCCATGCCTGGCGCATGTTGCCGCCCATGATCAAAGGTTATGTGCGTGCGGGCTGCTATATCGGCGACGGCGCGGTGATCGACCGTCAGTTCGGCACGACAGACGTGCTGATCCTGTTTCCCGTGGCGCAAATCTCAGAACGCTATGCCACCAAGTTCGGTTCTACGCCGAACGGTTGAATTCATTTAACCGTGATCGTCACGACCTCGGAGACGAGCGGCGGGTTATGCGGCACATGGTTCGCGTCGCCCATCATCAGTTGCAACGTATGTTTGCCGGGTGCGAGCGTGACGGTTGTTTCCGTCTGACCGCCGCCGAAATGTACATGCTGGTCATCGGCTGCGATCGCATAGTCGAGGTCTTCGCCGGACGGTGCGGGCGTATCAATCAGCAAATGATGATGGCCGGTCTTGGGTTTCTCGATGCCTGCGGGTGCGACGCCCATGCCTTTCAAGCCGAAGATGACAGTGACGGGACTTTTGACGGTCGCGCCATTGGCAGGCGAGACAATGTAGGCCGCAGCGCCGTCAGGCCATGTGTGGGCGGCATGATCTTCCGCTTGTGCAGCGAGGCTCACACCCGCGACAAGGGCGAGTGCCAGAACAGTTGATTTGAAAAACGCCATGATGATCCCTTCCGCAAAATTCAGAAGGGACATCATGGGGATGAGCCACGCGAGGAGCAAGCCTCAACGGTCGAGATTGTAAGCGGCAATCGCGGCGAGGTTGACGAGTTCGGACACATTGGCGCCGATGGGTGCGATCTGGACCGAACGCTTGAGGCCCACAAGCAGCGGGCCGACAAGTGTGGACTGGCCGAGTTCCTTCAGCAGCTTTGTCGAAATAGCGGCTGAATGGATCGCAGGCATAATCAGCACATTGGCCGTGTCGCTCAAACGGCAGAAGGGATAGTTCGCCATAGCTTCGCGCGACAAGGCAACGTCGGCTGCCATTTCACCGTCGTACTCGAAATCCACATGGCGGGCATCGAGAATGCCAACCGCTTCGCGAAGACGTTCGGAACGTTCATGCATCGGATTGCCGAAAGTGGATGACGAAAGCATCGCAACGCGGGGCTCATAGCCCAAGCGACGGGCAACGTCTGCCGCCGAGATTGCAATATCAGCAAGTTCTTCAGCGGTCGGCATCTCATGCACATTGGTGTCGGCGACGAGCACCGTCTGATTGCGCGAGACAACAAGCGTCACACCGATGACGCGGCGGCCTTCGATGGGGTCGATGACTTTGAGCACGTCTTCAAGCGCGACAGCATAATTGCGCGTTGTGCCGGTGATCATCGCATCCGCGTCACCCATTTCGACCATGCAGGCTGAAAAGATATTGCGGTCATTGTTCACAAGACGTGTGCAGTCGCGGGGCAGGAAGCCTTGGCGTTGCAAACGCTTGTAGAGGAAATCGGCATAGTCGCTCGCGCGATCAGTGTTGCGCGCGTTGCGGATGTCGAGGTCCGTATTGGGGTCAAGACCGATGTCGCGCAATGTGTCGCGCACCTGCGCTTCGCGCCCGACAAGGATCGGATGACCGAGACCTGAATCGCGGAAGGTGATGGCAGCACGGATCACGCGTTCTTCTTCGCCTTCGGCAAAGACAACGCGTTTCGGATCGCGGCGGACCTTATCGACGATGACCTGCAACATGCCTGCGGTCGGCGACAGACGCGCGGAGAGCTGGTTCTTGTAGGCGTCCATATCGACGATCGGATGACGCGCGACGCCAGAGTCCATCGCGGCTTTTGCGACAGCGGGCGGAATTTCGCGGATCAAACGCGGGTCGAACGGCACAGGAATAATATATTGCGGGCCGAAACGCGGACGCTCGCCCTGATAAGCGGCGGCGACTTCGTCAGGCACGTCTTCGCGCGCGAGTTTGGCAATGGCCTCAGCGCAGGCAATCTTCATATCCTCGTTGATCGAGGTCGCGCGCACGTCAAGCGCGCCGCGGAAGATGTAAGGAAAGCCCAACACGTTGTTGACCTGATTGGGATAGTCCGACCGGCCCGTCGCGACAATCGCGTCGTCACGGATGGCGGCAACTTCTTCAGGTGTGATTTCCGGATCAGGATTGGCCATCGCAAAAATGATCGGATTGGCCGCCATCGACTTGATCATCTTGGGCGTGAGCGCGCCTTTGGCCGAGAGGCCGAGTACAACGTCGGCACCGACCATCGCGTCTTCGAGCGTGCGGGCGGTTGTTGCAATCGCATGCGCCGACTTCCACTGGTTCATGCCTTCGGCACGGCCCTGATAGATGACGCCCTTGGTGTCGCACAAAAGCGCGTTCTCATGCGGCAGGCCCATGGCCTTGATGAGCTCAAGGCAGGCGATGCCCGCCGAGCCCGCACCATTGACGACGACTTTGGTGTCTTTGATGTCGCGGCCGGTGAGGAACAGCGCATTGATGAGACCGGCGGCTGTGATGATCGCGGTGCCGTGCTGATCGTCATGGAAAACGGGAATGTTCATCATCTCGCGCAAGCGGCTTTCGATGATGAAGCAATCGGGCGCGGAAATGTCTTCGAGATTAATGCCGCCGAAAGAAGGCCCGAGATAGCGCACAGCGCCGATGAATTCGTCCACGTTCTTGGTATCAACTTCAAGATCGATGCAATCGACGTCGGCAAAACGCTTAAAGAGGACAGCCTTGCCCTCCATGACGGGCTTGGAGGCCAGAGCGCCGAGATCGCCGAGACCGAGAATGGCCGTGCCGTTGGAAATCACGGCGACCATATTGCCCTTGGTCGTATATTCGTAGGCCGCGTCGGGGTTTTCCGCGATGGCGCGCACAGGCACCGCAACACCAGGGCTATAGGCAAGCGCCAGATCGTGCTGGGTTGCCATTGGCTTGGTCGGGTTGATTTCGAGTTTGCCGGGCTTTCCCATCGAGTGGAAAAGCAGGGCTTCTTCGTCGGTAATCTGGCGGCGCTTCTTGCTCATGATCTCTTGAATTCAGAAGGGGCGGGGTCCGGGACCGGGTGCCCAAAGTTGTCCACAGGGGCAGAGCGGCGTTTTTATGCCGCGCGCCCTTGAGATACAAGGGGGAGCGCCATTTTCCGGCCATTTGGAGGCGATCTGCGGCGCTTTTCTGTTAGTCTGCGGCACTTCGCCCATCAAACCCGATCTGATCCCGCACCCATGCCTGACACATCTGAAACGCCAGACGCTGCACAGCCCGCCATTCCGGCGGATGCGACCCCTATGATGGCGCAATATCTGGAGATCAAGCAGGCCCACGCCGACGCGATCCTCTTCTACCGGATGGGCGATTTCTACGAGATGTTCTTTGACGACGCCGTCAAAGCCGCAGAAACCCTGTCGATTGCGCTGACCAAGCGCGGCAAGCATTTGGGGCAAGACATCGCCATGTGCGGTGTGCCGGTGCATTCGCACGACGCCTATCTGGAACGCCTGATCCGCGCCGGCCACAAGGTCGCGGTCTGCGAACAAATGGAAGACCCGGCGGAAGCCAAAAAACGGGGCGGCAAATCCGTGGTGCGCCGCGCGGTCGTCCGTCTTGTGACACCCGGCACGCTGACCGAAGACACGCTGCTGAGCGCGCGGTCGCATAATTATCTCGCCAGCCTTGCGCGGCTGGCGTCCGGCAGCGCCATCGGCCTTGCCTGGACAGATGTCTCGACCGGCGATTTCGCCGTGATGGCGGTCGAGCCTGCCGCCTTGGGGGCAGAACTTGCCCGTCTTGATCCCGGTGAAATCATTTTGGCCGACAGCCTGCTTGCCGACGAGACGCTCGCCCCTCTGTTTGATGCGCATCGCAATGCGCTGACGAACCTGCCTTCATCGCGCTTTGATTCCACCGCCGGTGAGCGCCGTCTCAACGCCCATCTTGGCGTCGGGGCGCTCGACGGGTTCGGCACATTCTCAAAGCCTGAAATCGCTGCCATGGGTGCGCTTCTCGATTACGTGGAACTCACGCAGGTCGGGCGCATGCCGGCCCTGTCGCGGCCTCAACAGGTGACGACCGGCGCGACCATGCAGATCGACGCGGCGACGCGGGCGAACCTTGAACTTGTGAAAACGCTGAAAGGCGAAACGCGCGGCTCGCTCTTTGATGTGATCGACCGCACGGTGACGGGCGCAGGCGCACGCGAACTCGGTGCAAGATTGACCGCACCGCTCACCGACCCCGTCGCCATCAACGCGCGGCTGGACGCGGTGGAATGGGGGCTTGAGGCGCGGGGCCTGCGCAGTGAACTCCGCCAGCATTTGAAAGCCGCTCCCGATATGGCGCGAGCGCTGTCGCGGCTATCGCTCGAACGCGGGGGCCCGCGCGATCTCGCCGCCATCCGCGACGGACTTGCGGCATCGCACATGCTTGCTGCCGCGCTCGATCAGGCGCCGCAGACTTTGCTGCCGCTGCCCGATGACATCAAAGCGATTGCATATGCCTTGCGCGGTGCGGGGTCCACATTGCGGGCGCGGCTCACAGAGGTTCTGTCGGAAAACCTGCCCTTGTTGGCGCGCGACGGCGGCTTCATCGCCAAAGGTGTTTCCGCGCCGCTCGATGAACACCGGATGCTGCGCGATGAAAGCCGGAAACTCATTGCCGGATTACAGACGAAATATGTAAGCGACACGGGCGTCAGCTCGTTGAAAGTCCGGCACAATAACGTGTTGGGTTTCTACATCGAAGTGAGCCCGAAAAACGCCGATGCGCTGATGCAATCCGACGCCTATATCCATCGCCAGACTTTGGCCAATGCCGTGCGCTTCACGACGCCGGAACTAGCCGAACTTGCCAGCCGCATTGCGGATGCGGGCGCGCAGGTGCTGGCGCAGGAATTGGCGCTCTATGATGAACTGGTCGCCGCAACACTTGAATGTGCGGGTGAAATTTCAGCCGCTGCATTGAAACTCGGTGAAGCAGACGCGTTGCTCGCTTTGTCGGAACTTGCCGCCGAATGCCGCTATCGTCGCCCGCTTGTGGATAGC
>TARA_R110002074_G_scaffold197610_5_pt1 | contig 10798 bp, 9 predicted proteins | sample TARA_R110002074 | Tara Oceans TARA_R110002074 (sample SAMEA4397215) | marine metagenome | biome: Polar Biome; feature: [MIX] marine epipelagic wind mixed layer (ENVO:01000061); material: water (ENVO:00002006), including particulate matter (ENVO:01000060) such as... | depth 10-100 m
GATTGGAACAGGTTCTTTTGTAAAGGGATGCTCTGCATAAGCACCTGTAAATGCCCCTGTAATGGTTTTTACATCGGCCATACGGTCACGCTCAGAGCGTTTCGCAGTCGCTAGTATATAATTCTCTACCGCTGATTTTTGTTCAACAGTAGTTATTTTCGGCACCAATTCGTGTTCTGGCGCTAGTGTCATAAAGGAAACTCCGAAAATTGTATCGGGTCTGGTTGTGAAAACATCAACAACGGCATCATGTCCATTAACTTTGAATACAGCAGACGCCCCTTCGCTTCTACCAATCCAATTAGTTTGTGAATCTTTTAGAGGTTGCGGCCAGTCAATTTTAGTTAAACCGTCTAATAAACGCTGTGCATATGCTGATATTCGCATGCTCCACTGAGTCATTTTTTTACGAATAACCGGGTGACCCCCACGTTCTGAAACGCCGTTGACTATTTCGTCATTCGCTAAAACCGTACCCAATGCCGGACACCAATTTACCTCAGTATCCGCCAAATAGGTTAGCCTATATTGTAATAAAACCTCCTGTTTTTTAACCGCTGAAAAAGCCTTCCATTCATCCGCTGAAAACACTTCAATAGCATCATCGCATACTGCATTTACGGTAGCATTTCCATCCGTATTAAAAATAGAAATAAGCGACGCTATATCTTCTGCTCTATCAGCATCTTTATTATACCAAGAATTAAAGATTTGGATAAATATCCACTGCGTCCATTTATAATATTCAGGACTAGAGGTACGTACTTCTCGGCTCCAATCAAACGAAAAACCTAATTGATCTAATTGCCTTCTATAGGTCTTAATATTCGCCGCCGTAGTTACTGCAGGATGTTGACCTGTTTGTATCGCATATTGCTCTGCCGGGAGCCCGAAAGAATCATACCCTTGCGGATGCAACACATTAAAACCTTTGTGACTTTTATATCGCGCATAGATATCACTAGCAATATAACCCAGTGGATGCCCAACATGCAGCCCCGCCCCCGAAGGGTAAGGAAACATATCTAATACATAAAATTTCTCTTTATCAGAGTCGTTTTCTGCTTTGAATGTTTGGTTTTCTGCCCAGTACTTTTGCCATTTGGCCTCAATTTCGTTGAAATTGTATTGCATGATAGTTGCTTCTTTGCGATAAGGGGCAAAAATAGGTCGAATCGATGAAAGTTAAAAAGATATTGACGATTAACAGGTTTTGTTCTTGAAAGCAATCAAAATCATACCCTCTTATCTAAAATTGGTATATTAGATTCGTGAAAATTATGCATTCCAAATCATTCTACTTTTGCTTATTCCTACTCTGTATCGGTTCAACAGATCTTTCTGCACAATTAGGTTTCTGTGGTGGTAACTCTGGTGACCCAATTTTTACTGAAGATTTTGGGTCTGGCACTACAGATGGTCCTGCGCTCCCACCAGGGACTACGAGTTACAATTTTACTACAGGCACCCCTAATGATGGTGATTATACTATTTCTAGTACTACAAACTACTTCGATTGGATTTCTATTCAAGACCACACACCAAGTGATACAAATGGTAAATCTTTTATAGTAAACGCCAGTTTCACGGCAGGTGAATTTTATCAACGACAAGTAGCTGGTTTATGTGAGAACACAAGCTATGAGTTTTCATCGTGGTTAATCAACCTTCAGTCGCTGAACAGTTGCGAAGGCACTAGTATACCTGTAAATGTTCGATTTCAAATTTGGGATGAAACAGATACCATATTACTTGCCCAAGGAGATACCGGTAGTATTTTCGTGAGCTCAGGTGCCGAATGGCAGCAATATGCATTGGTTTTCAAGACTGAACCTGGCCAAACGTCTGTGATTCTCAAGATGAGGAACAATAGTAACGGTGGGTGTGGAAATGACCTTGCTATTGACGATATCGTTTTTAAATCTTGTGGTGATACTATTACCGTTGGTACATCTTCAGATGAAAGTAGCCTTATGGTTTGTGAAGACCAAGGTGCAGTTTCAAGAACTATCATAGCAACGCCCGATAATTCAATTTTCAGCACTCATGCATATCAATGGCAGCAAAGTACCGACCAACAAATATGGACGGATATAGCCAATGAAAACAGTAATACACTTTCTACTCCAACAATAACTACCACCACGTATTTCAGAGTCAAAATTGCCGAAGACCCTATTAATGTCAATAATGATTTATGCAACGTTGTTTCCGGTGTTTTTGACATCATTGTTTTACCCATTCCGAATGCGCCTTTAAGTAATGGTGATATTGCTATTTGTGAAGGTGAAGTTGGTAAATTATCGGCGTCAATAGAAAGCTCGTATACCATAAACTGGTTTGATGCCCCAACAAATGGCAATTTACTTTTAGAAGCAAACAATACTTTTGAAACTTCCACCGCAGGAACCTACTATGCAGAAGCGAATTCTCTAGAAATAGATTGTGCTTCACTTTCAAGAACACCAGTTACATTAACTGTAAACCTGCCACCTACTGTGCAAGATGAGTTAATTGAATTTTGTGAAGACTCTACTATAGTACTTAGTGCAGATTTAGACAATGTCTCTTATGAATGGAGCACAGGTGCAACGACAAAAGAAATTACTGTAGGCGAACAAGGTACGTATACTGTAATTTTAACTGATGTAAACGGTTGCTCTACAACAAAAACAATAGTTTTAGTACAAATAGATATTCCTCGAATCGACACTATTATATCCGTCGGGCCATCAATAATCGTTTCGACAAGCAATGATGGAAATTTTGAATTTTCTTTAGATGGATTTAATTTTCAAACCAGCTCAATTTTTGAAGCTGTAGAAGGCGGACTTTACACAATTTATGTTCAAGACACCTCTGATTGTGGCGTGGTTACTCAATCTTTTTTCCATCTGGTTATCCCCAAATTTTTCACTCCTAATGGTGATAGCGTTAATGACCTATTTGAACCTGAAGGATTAGAAATTTTTAGCAATGTGTCTTTCTCCATTTTTGACCGATACGGTAAGTTACTCAAATTCGGAAATTCAAATTCGTCTTCATGGGATGGTTCTTTTCAAGGAAACCAATTACCTACAGATGATTACTGGTATCTTATTGAGGCTGATTCTGCACAATTTAAAGGTCACTTTAGCCTGAAACGATAACGGTATAAAATTTTAAGTTCCATTTAACTTTACTTTGCTATTTTTACTGCACTTTTAAGTGCTATATGGCAAACTCTTTCGAAAATTATCAAAGACGCAAACTCATCTCCTCTTATTTTTCTGTGGTGCTAAGTATTGCTTTGGTCTTATTCCTATTAGGAATTTTAGGATTATTGGTGTTGAATACCAAAAAAATGGCCGACCGGTCTAAAGAACAAATTACCATTTCGGTCTTTTTAAAGGAAAACACCAAAGAAATAGAAATAGAACAATTACAAAAGACACTAGCGATGTCTGAATATACCAAATCATCTACCTACGTCTCTAAAGAAGAGGCAGCTAAGCAACATAGCGAGGAAATAGGCGAGGATTTCGTAGATTATTTAGGGTATAACCCGCTAAAAAACTCCATTGACGTAAAATTGAATGCAGATTTTGTAACTGCAGAAAAGGTAGAAGAAATAGCCGCCACCCTCTCAGAAAAAGGGTTTGTTGACGAAGTAAGTTATGATAAGGTATTAGTTGGCATGGTTGCTAAAAGTGTAGAAACAATTGGTTTTTGGATTTTGGTTGCAAGTGCCATATTTACTTTTATTGCCGTTTTATTAATTAACAGCTCTATTCGACTTTCGATATACTCTAAGCGATTTATTATTAAAACCATGCAAATGGTAGGAGCTACCAAAACTTTTATTAGAAGGCCATTTATATGGCAGAATATTAAATTGGGAATGATTGGCGCCGCCATAGCATTATTAGCTATTGGTGGTGTGGTTTATTACGTAAATACCAATTTTCAAGATTTAGGGCTGTTTGATGAGCCTTATATTTTAGTCATATTATTTGTTAGTGTTTTTCTTTTGGGCATACTTATTTCGTTCATTAGCACCTATTTTGCTACCCAACGCTTTCTAAATCTTAGAACCGACGAATTATATTATTAAATTTGCGCCATGAGTAAAAACAATAAAGCAGAACAGCAAACCCAGCAAGAGTTTATTTTTCAGAAGAAGAATTATACTTTCATGTTTATAGGACTTGCCTTTATCGCCTTAGGTTTCATACTAATGAGTGGTGGCGGCAGTGACGACCCTAATGTTTTTAACCCCGAAATTTACAACTTTAGAAGAATTCGATTAGCTCCTACGTTGGTGCTGATTGGGCTAGGAATTGAAATCTATGCCATTTTATTAAACCCACACAAAAAGAAAGCATAATTGGATACATTAGATGCTATTATACTCGGAATTATTCAAGGATTAACCGAGTTTCTTCCAGTTTCATCAAGTGGTCATTTAGAATTAGGAAAAGCCATTTTAGGCGACGATTTAGTTCAAGAAGAAAGTTTGTTATTTACCGTGGTATTACATTTTGCAACAGCATTAAGTACCATCGTTGTTTTCAGAAAAGACATCTGGGAAATTATCAGAGGTTTATTACAATTTAAATGGAACGAAGAAAGTCAGTTTTCGGTAAAAATTATTATTTCAATGCTTCCTGCTGTATTTGTAGGGCTATTTTTTGAAAAGCAATTAGAATCGTTCTTTGGAGGTAATGTTAGGTTTGTAGGATTCATGTTAATTATTACAGCCGTACTTCTCTATTTTGCAGATAAAGCAAAGGACACAGATAAAAAAGTAAGTTTGGGCAATGCTTTTCTTGTCGGTATATCACAAGCAATAGCAATGTTACCAGGCATTTCTCGTAGTGGCGCCACTATATCAACCTCTGTTCTATTAGGAGTTGATAAATCTAAAGCAGCTAGATTCTCTTTTTTAATGGTAGTTCCTTTAATTTTTGGGAAAATAGCCAAAGACCTTATGAGCGGTGAATTAAACTTTGACGGAGAGAACAACATCGCTATGGGAGCAGGTTTTATTGCCTCATTTATTGCCGGATTAGTTGCTTGTACCTGGATGATTACATTGGTGCGAAAAAGCAAACTGTCCTATTTTGCCATCTACTGCCTTATTATTGGCCTAATTTCTATTATTTACGGATTTTCCTATCCGTAAGAAGTATTTAAACCCCCAGAATCATGAAAAATTTGACCAAAGAAGAATTTTTAAATGGTCAATTATTATTGATTGACAAGCCCTTGGGTTGGTCATCATTTCAAGCAGTGAATAAATTAAAATGGGCGATTAGAAAAAAGTTCAACTTAAAGAAATTTAAAATTGGCCATGCAGGAACTCTAGACCCATTAGCCACTGGATTGTTAGTCATTTGTACCGGTAAATTCACAAAGAAAATAACAGAGTATCAAGGTCAAGAAAAAGAATATACAGGCGTATTTACATTGGGCGCTACTACGCCCTCTTATGATTTAGAAACAGAGGTAAACGAGACATTCTCAACAAATCATATTACTCCAGATTTAATTCAAAAAACTACCACTCAATTTATTGGTGAAATAGAACAAGCACCTCCAGTTTTTTCTGCTTTAAAAAAAGATGGAAAGCGATTATATGAATTCGCACGTGAAGGTAAAGCTGTAGATATTCCGAAAAGAAAAGTTTCAGTACGAACTTTTGAAATAACTAAAGTCGACAACCTAAATATTCACTTTAGAATTGCTTGTAGCAAGGGTACTTATATACGTTCTATTGCCAATGATTTTGGAAAAGCACTTAATTCTGGAGCACATTTAACTTCGCTAAGAAGAACCAAAATAGGTGATTTTAACGTAGATATAGCCGAAGACCCTTTGGTCTTTGCAAATACTTTATTAGGGCCTCAAGCAAACGAATAGACAAACAAAAGTTGACGTTATATCGATTCCCTAAAATATTTTAGTATTATTAAGGTTATATAACCATGAATCTAAATCAACAACAATTATCATTACTAATCACCTTCTTTAGCATGTCTATTGTGGTGTTGGTAATGTATAACATTCAATTGGGTGGCCAAAAAGTGACCGAAGATGATTATGTGGTTGAGATGGTAATGGATACTGAAATTTTGGAAGAAATTTTAGAGGAAGAAAAAGCTAAAGAAGATCAAGCTAATGCCGACCCTATTAAAAGTCATTTAGCATTCAATGAAACTGCCAAACCTAGTTATGGTAATCCTGAGCCATTACAAACTTTAGAGGAATTAATGGAGGAACGTAGTGAAATGAGCGATGGTGATCCTTCAGAAAATGAGATTTATGACTCAGGGTATGCTGAAAGAGTGAAAGCTTTGGCTAAAAAGAGAGAAGAAAAAAAACAACTTTTAGGTGAAAAAGAAGCTCAAAAGAAAGAGTTCACTAATAATCTTGCGGCTAGAAGAACGTCGGTATCCTATTCTTTGGTAGACAGAAATAACTATAAATTACCACCTCCAATCTACACATGCATTGAAGGTGGCAAGGTCGTTATCAATATTGAAGTGAATGCTTTAGGTTATGTTACAGAAGCCGATTTAAACGAACACAGTTCTGACACTTCTAATGGGTGTCTTGTAGAGAATGCAATAGCCTATGCTCTTAAGGCAAGATTTAATTCTTCTGAAAAAGAGTCTCAAAAAGGTACAATAACTTACCTATTTCAAGGGAAGTAATTGCAGTAAATCTTCTAACACACTTTGCCCTTTATCTTTATTGTAAAAAACTTGTAGGTCTTGTTTAAATTCTGGACTCAGCTTACCGTGCTCTTCTTTATAGGCCTCAACTAATTTTGTGGCATTTATTGATCTTGGGCCCCAAGTTGAAACAACAACTTCTTCTTCATCAATTGCAATTAATTTTGGGATAGACATAGAACCATTCGTGAGAAACTGATTCATGACGTTTAAATTTTCATCCCTAAGAATTAGAGATAAAGAAATATTAGGGTTTAATTCAGTTATTTTATACATAACAGGTATTGCCGGAGAAGCATCTCCACACCAACTTTCAGTTAACACTACCCATTCAATTTTTTGTTTTATCGATTTTATTTTCGCAACAGCCTCTTCGTTAAATTTTAAGGTTTTGTCCCATCTACGCATGCGACTATTATTTAACTGGGTGTATTGCGCCAATTCTTCTGTTTGTAAAGGACCTGTTGATTCTCCCTTTTCTGATAAATCAGAAACCAATTTTCTATATTCTAGATAGGTATAACTATTCTTTAAACTTTGCTCAACCTCTTTATTCATTAATCTTAACTATTACTGGTTATTTATTCTAAACGAGGCCATTAGTAGTATTAATATAAAAACCTTACAAAGACCGCTTCTTTATCATGCCACCACGCGTATCGTTAATTTTACCCATCACTACGAAAGCTTTAGAGTCTATTTTGTTGATTTCAATATTAAGACGGCGAATTTCTAAACGAGTTATCACCGTATATATCACATCATATTCTCTATGAGAGCCCTTTTGACCATAGCCGCCTTTGGCTTTATATATAGTTAACCCACGACCTAGTTTCTCTATAATCATAAGCCTTATTTCTTCGCTAGAACCAGATATGATAGTTACTCCTGTATATTCTTCAATACCTTCAACAACAAAATCTAAGGTTTTTGATGCAGCTAAATAAGTCAGCATAGAATATAAAGCTGTTTCTAAAGACAACATATAAGCCGCTGCAGAAAAAACCAAAATGTTAACTAAAATGATAATATCGCCAATGGTAGTACCCAATTTACGACTTAGATAAATTGCCAAAACTTCAGTACCATCAAGCACGCTACCTCCTCTAACCGATAATCCTATTCCTGCACCGAGAAAGAAACCCCCAAATACAGATACTAATAATTTATCTTGGGTTACCTCAGGAAAATTCACAAATGCAAGAACCAAAGCGAGACCTAAAATCGCCAAACCAGTTTTCAAAGCAAACATTTTACCTATCACCTTGTATCCCAAAAACACAAAAGGCAAATTCACTAAGATTATTAATATATACAACGGTATATCTGCAGTTTCGGCAATTAACAGAGAAATACCCGTAGCACCACCATCAATAAAGCTATTTGGAAACAAAAAACTTTCTAAACCAAAAGCAGCGGCAAATATACCCGTTACAATAAAAAAAGTATCCTTAGCGACTAATTTATAGTCTATTTTCTCAATTACCTTATTTGGTCGCATAAATTATTTTCACTGATTATTTACAAATTTTGAGGATTGACAGCCAAACTATTGAACAACTTAGCCTTAGCGGTAAAATATTTGTTCTCCACTTGATTTTGCTTTAGAACGGCATCTATCAATTTACTTTCTCTGGAATTTATTAAAAAAAGAGAGCTTTCTCCGAAGCTAAATTTTCTTTCCTCTGCAGCTAATAAAACAGCATAACTAGAAACAATATCATCAATTAATACATTCTGATTTTCGAAAGAATCCAATTCATTATAAATAGCTATTATTTTATTCTGAATCTGAACCTCAGCATTGTCTAACTCAAATTCTGCATCTCTCAATTTCAATTTTGCCAATTTTAAATCTCCTCGTTCTTTTCGCAAAAAAAGTGGTAATTCAAAATTTAAACCGCCTTTATAGTTCTGAGTTTCAAAAGAATCAAAACTATCTGGTGAATCGGTGATAAAATTATACTCTACATCTATTCTAGGCAATAACCTATTGGTCTTTAAACGTTTGTCTACAACCAAACCATCTATCTTATATCCCAATGATTTTAACTTAGGATGATTTTCAAGAGAAAAACTATCTAACGGTTTACCTAAAATCTCTAATGATTGGTCAATCTCATTATCTAACATCAAATCTGGTACTACTTGAGATTGTAGCTCCATGGGGATATTGTCTCCCATCCATAGATAGTTATAAAGTTCTAGCCTAGCATTCTGTAAAGACACTTTGGCCTGTTCCATTTCTAATGCTCTATTCTGTACAGCTATCTTGGCTTCTACCGTATCAATTGCAGCAATTTCACCTGCCGCAGCACTGCGATTAACACCCTTAAGCCGAACTTTTGCATTTTTCAAAAAATCATCAAAAACCAGACTGTTTCGATATGCTTGCAACCAATTAAAATATGCCAAAGAGGCATCGAACAATATTTGATTTACCAATAAATCCCTATCAGCTTTAGATTGTTCTCTAAAGAATTTTGCCTTTTTAACAGTGGCCATCCTATCGTTCATCCAAGAACCACGTCCTAATGAAAGTGACACGCCAGCACTATATAGCCCTTCTTCAGGAACATTACGCTCGGCATTTACATATTCCCCAGAGTATTGCTCAAAGTTTCCTTTAAACTCAATACCGTACCATGTTGGTATTTTAAAAGTTGTGTTGAGTAAATCATAATACTCTGTTCCCTTAAATTCTTTGGTGGAATAATCGACTGCCACTTTTGGGTCAAAACCACCTCTTGCCTTCATAAGATTTGCTTGGCCTATACTCAAAACCATCTCAGCTTGTTTAGCTATAGGATGATACTTTTTCACATACCCCAAATATTCCCTAAAATTCAATTGTATGGTATCGGTGTTTTGAGCATTGGCCATTAAACCAATAAAAAAACAATACAGAAAAATAATTTTTCGCATCTCTATTTCTTTACAGGTTTACCTTGGGCACCTTCTGGTTGGTAATAATTGGGCGGAAAACCATTTAACTGCCTCCATAACTCGTACCATATGGGCACATCTTCTAATAACGCAATAGTATTAGCACCAGAACCTACACGCAAAGCACTAGGCCAAGGCTGGTATCCTTCTTCAGGCGATAACAATACTCTATACTTACCATTCGGATTTATAAACGTTTCAATTGCAACAACCTCACCTGCATAGGTACCATAAGAAACATTTGGCCACCCACTAAATATTATCGCAGGCCAACCATCGAATTGAATTCTAACTTTTTCACCCAAATGAATTAGCGGTAAATCAATCGGACTCACAAAAGTCTCTACAGCCATATCATAATCTGCCGGCATTATACCTACTAATGGCGTACCTTCTTTAAAAGTTTCACCTATACCCGCAGTTATTACGGTATTGATATACCCATTTTGTGGCGCTCTAATATAGCGCAGCGCATTACGCATTTGGTAATTTGTGTAGTCGTTCTCTAATTTACTTACTTGAGCTTCTGAGTCAAATTGATTAGACATTGCCGTAAACTTTTCACTTTGGGCTTTTGAAATTTTATCAGTGTATGAGGCTTGAACACTATTAATCTCTACTTCTGCATTGATAATCTCATTTTTGGCCGCTAACAATTTATTTTCCTGAGATAGTAATTTAGCTTGGGTTTCTTGAAGCTTCAACCTTTTCTCTTCTACATCGGTAACCGCTTTTAGTCCTTCACTTTCCAATTGCGCAGTTCGTTCATATTGGCGTTCAGCGATTTTAATGTTTGTTTTTGCCGCTTCAAAGTCAATGCTATCACTTTGTGCTTTCAACTTTGATTGCAATAACTTGTTTTTAGCCTGCTCAAGTTTTAACCTTTTTTCATTAAAAAGAGCTGCTACCTGGTTGTCTAATGACTTAACCTTATCGCCATAAGACACTACAGATGAACTTTTTGATTTCAATTGTTCTCCTGTACGTTCGACTAAGTTCGGATCAAAATATTCTGACTTAATTTCTGATATAAACAGAATAGTATCACCCTTTTCAACATAATCGCCTTCTCTAACATACCATTGCTCTATTCTACCCGGTATTTGAGATTGAATGGTTTGTGGTCGTTGCCCTGG
>TARA_R110002074_G_scaffold401997_1_pt1 | contig 10788 bp, 6 predicted proteins | sample TARA_R110002074 | Tara Oceans TARA_R110002074 (sample SAMEA4397215) | marine metagenome | biome: Polar Biome; feature: [MIX] marine epipelagic wind mixed layer (ENVO:01000061); material: water (ENVO:00002006), including particulate matter (ENVO:01000060) such as... | depth 10-100 m
TGAAGATAAAAAAGAAAATGTTGTGGTTTTAAACTTAAAAAAACTGTTGAAACCAAAACGAGTTGACGCATCAGTTGCGGTTGTTGGCCCACCTTCCGCATCAGGAGAATCATAATGTCCCAACAAAATGCTTTAATCCAAGGGCTTGCTACTCTTGCTGGTGCAGCGGCGGGCGGTCCTGTAGGGGCTGGGTTTGCAAGCGCCCTTGCAACAGGATTGACTGAGGGCTTTGATAACAAAGACCGCATGATCGAAGCAGGCATAGGTGGCTTTGCTGCCATGCTTACAGGTGGGACGGCAGGCGTGGCGTTTAATGCCTTGGCAGGCGGAGCAGGCGGCGGCGGCGGCATGAACGGATTGATGGGTCTAGTTGCAAATTCTCCCCGAGATCAAAGAGTTTTAAGCGGGGCAATTTCTGGTGGTCTAGCAGGCGGAGCTCAAGGCGCGGCGGCTGGAGCCATGAACCAAATGTTCACTGGGCAAATGTCCCCTGGTAATATTTTTGCTCCTGCTGGTAACGTGGCTGGTATAAACGACCGAAATGGAGTTCCGTATGCAGATGTTCTTGGTGGTTTGTTAGCTGGGGGACTAAGAGAAGCCCTTTACAGCCAACAGAGAGTCAGAGACGAACAAACCATGAGCCCTCTACAACAACAACAATTTGCTACAGGTGAAAGACGCCCTGATTACAAAGGAACTGCGGCCCCAGACAATAGATATTTAGCAGAGGGTGGGTATATCGAAGGCCCTGGGACGGGGACCAGTGATTCAATTCCCGCAGCTATCTATCAAGACGGTGGCAGGGTACAGGAAGCTCGGCTTTCTGACGGAGAATTTGTTATGACAGAAGACGCCGTTCTTGGAGCGGGTAATGGAAACGCTGCTCAAGGAGCACAAAGGATGTATCAGATGATGGATCAGTTAGAAGGAGCAGCATAATGGCAGATGCAGTCACAAAATCCATGAGCCTGATGCCTGAGTATCAGGAAAAATATCTTAAAGATCTACTAGCAAACGTGTACAACGTTGACGAAGACACTGGGGCCATTTCTGGAATTGCTTCCATCAATCCTTTAGAGGGTGAGTTAGTTTTTGACGAAGCGGGTAACCCTGTTTATGAAATGAATCCAGACGGTTCGTTTGCCTTGGATTACTACGACCAAAAGATTCAACAAGTTAAAGGATCGGTAGCTCCTCCTGATTTGGTTCGCTTTACTGGGGGGCAGCAAGAGGCTCTTCGTAGACTTCAAGGATACACCGACCCTGAAACAGGGGAACAAATATACGAAGGAAGCGCGGGCTCGTATCAACCCTTCCTTGACTCAGGTTTGAGTGCATATAATCGAGGGGTTGATTTGGTAGGCCAATCCACTGCGGCGTATGACCCTACTGGTCCAAACGGCGTTCAAGCGTACTACGACCCCTATGTTGAAGACGTTATTGGCGGTCTTCGTCAAGATATAAACAAGCAATCTGACATGCGTCAGAAGCAAATGAACGCTGATGCTGTTTCGTCAGGAGCATTTAGTAATCGAGAAAGAAGAAGCCAAGAACGAGCCGAGCTTGCCGAAGCCTCAGACAGAGCTTTTGCAAGTGCTTCTGCACCTCTTCGATCCGAAGCATTTAACCAAGGATTGGCGTCTTCTATGGGTGCCTTCTCGGATCAAGCCAAGCGACAGCAGAGTGCTGGAACTTTGTTCCAAAACTTAGGTACAGGTATCGGTGCTTTGGGTGAAGCTACGTCTGCTTTAGAAGCGCAAGACTTTAATACTCAGTTTAACGCGGGTCAGCTAGAACAATCTCAATATCAGTCTGAGTATGATGTTCAAAGGGCCGCAGACCTTGAAGACGCATACGAACCTTTTGCACGATTCTCTTACATGCGAGACATCCTACAGGGAATGGGCGGCGGCGGTTCTACTCTTGCTGCAACAGGATCTCCGCAGGCTAGTTCATTGGCGAACATCATGAAAACCGCTGGAGTGTATCAGGGTTCCAGAGGCATGGGCACTGGTGGTTTAGGTGCTGTACAAAACACAAGCGGGTCTTAACTCAGGAGAATACTATGAGTAGTTTAAACAGAGAAGCTAGCGAGAGATTCAACGCTATAAAAAAGTCGAACCCTGGGATGACTACTAATCAAGCTTTAGTGGCAAGCGGAGCAGGCAGTATGGTTGATCTAAACAATCAGTTGTATAACACAGGTGTTTCTTCTCGTAATGTACCTGCCTACAGTCCCGAGCGCCAGATACCTCCACCTCCACCACCACCTAACTATGACAGAAGACTTCCTCCGTCAGTTATGGAGCAGATGCTTTTAACAGGAGGGTTTGTTAATCAATACGACCAAGATACAGGTAATTATTTGTATGGTCCTGCTGATAACATCCAGTATTTTGATAATCCAGCAGAATATTCTGCTGCTGTTTCTGGTAGGAATCAACCCGAGCCCGAACAGGAACGAGAGCGATATGAGTCTGATATGGGTACTGAGGTTCCTGAGCGGCGGTCGCCTCCGATGGAGACTCCGGGCTCTCGCGACCGCGACGTCCCGCCGGTACCTAGAGATAACGATCCGAAAGGTTCGGTGTACAACCGTTCATTGTTTAAGTCTGCACAGACGCGGCCCGCTCGAAACAAACTGGAGAAGATGGCTGGGATAAGAGGTCTTAACCCTGAACCACCCGGCCCCCGAATAAGGCAGGAGTTTAACCCCAACATAGATCCAGCAACAGGTCAGCCTTATGGTCCGGGGGATCCGAACGGGCCTGGTTATAAAAACTCGCTGCCCCCGGCACCAATTAACCCCAACATAAATCCAGCAACAGGCCAGCCTTATGGGATGGGTGATCCAGCCAATCCTAATTACCAAAATACGCTTGGGCCTAACAGAACAGATGGACTTAATCCAGCAACAGGCCAGCCTTATGGGATGGGTGATCCAGCCAATCCTAATTACCAAAATACGCTTGGGCCTAGCAGAACAGATGGACTTAACCCAGCAACAGGCCAGCCTTATATGCCGGGTGATCCAAACAGTCCTTTTTATCAAGGTGCGCTGCCGCCTCTAACCCCACCCGTTGAAGGTATCGGTAGCCTTAACCCACGGAGACCACCTGTGGGACCACCTCCTATGAGACCACCTCCAAGTTATGGAATGCCAGTTGGTGGTGGAAAGTCTTATCCACCGGGCGCTAATGATCTTATGCCTTATATGGGGCCACCTATGGACCCACGGGTACCACCTGTGGAATCGTACTATAACCCTATAATAACGCCTAGTTATGTTGGAGATAAGTCTTCTTATCGCGACCCTTCGATGTATTCAGGGCTGAGTTCTTACGACATGCTTGAAAACTCTTACGACCCTGATCCACAAAGCTTTGCACTCGGCGGAGCAATTGCAGTGGGTAGATCCTTGATCCCCGCAGCAGGTAGGGAACTTGCGAAACGAGCGCCTAGTGCGCTTCCCGCTGTAAAAAGTGCAGCGAAAAATGCTGTGGATGTACTCAAGCAACCTGGCGTAGCGAAGAGAGGGATAAAAATGGCCGTTGGCGCATCAGGAATCCCAATGTTGTTCCAAGAGTTGTATGATCTATTTGGGGAAGACAAAGTACACGATACAATGGACGAGCTTGAAGAGGCCGCGAAAGAAAGTCCAGAAAAACTAACGGATCTTAGTGTAGAAAAGTCTGGCATGGAGAACAAACGAGAGTTTGCGCGTTACATTTTGGGAGAAGACATCAACAATCTTGATGAAATCAACCAGCGTATCTACGATGTTGCTGTAGCCTCGAGCATCGGTGAAGCTCCTGACAGATATGCAAAGGCTGTTCTCGGTGGTTTAAAGGAAATGAAAGACACTGCCGAGAAAAGAGGAGTGGCTGCGGCGGGTGGATCAGGCGTAAGGGATCGTATGTCTCGAGAAGATATGATTATCAACTTGATTGCCCAGATGCAACAGCCTGACATTGAAGGGGATCTGCCTGACATGGACGAGACAAGGAAAAGAGCTACAGAAATGGTAGACAAAATTATTGCTGGGGATTCGGGTGAGGATTCGGGTCCAAAACCAACACACAAATTTAACCCTGAAACCAACAAGGTAGAATTAGTGTAATGGGCGTTGTTGTAGAGGCGCCGGATGGACGAGTAATTGAGTTTCCTGACGAAGCTTCTGCAAACGAGTTTCTTTCTAGCCAGCCTTCAAGGGAGGAGCCAGAGGCACCTTCTTCAGGTCCTGTTGTTATAGAGGCGCCGGATGGACGAGTAATTGAATTTCCTGACGAGGCGTCTGCAAACAAGTTTTTCTCTGAACAGTCATCAGAAGACAAGGGATTACCTATCCCCTTTAAAAACACTTTTGAAGAAGGTTCCTTTCTTCGTGAAGCTGTTGAAGGTTTTAACTCGGGCGTTATCGGAATAGGGGAAGGGGTGCTTGGAACTGCGGCACTCTTTCCTGACGTTATCTTAGACACTAATCTAGGAGACATTGTAGCTGATGGGGCCGACGCTCTAAGAGATCTTATTGGAGCAGATCCTGAAGGTCTTGCAGGGGAAGGGGCTAGAATTATAACTCAGTACGTGGCTCCTGCGGGCAAAGCCGCCAAGTTAAGAAGACAAAAGGTAATGAGAGATCGTGAGAAAGCTGGACTAAAAAATGTCCCTCTCACCGCAACCGAAAAAACAAACTTGGCTTTCCAAGAAGTTGGTGTTGCTGGTCTGGCTGATGTAGTTGTTTCTTCTGACGATGATAAAACTATTTTGGGCGATTGGGTTGGTGTAGGGTTACTAGAAACCACTGATTTAATGGGGCTTGACGGGCGAGCAAAGGCTCTTGCTAGAGCGGGGAACAAGCTTAAAATTGGAGCAGATAGTACTCTCGTTGCAGCGGGGGTGCAAAAGGCTCTTACCAAGGCGGGAACTAGTCTTGGAGAATTTAATAAATCAACCAAAGGCCAGTCAATAAACCAGAAGATTTCAACGAGGGCTGAACGAGCTCGTAAGGCCCTAGAGAACGTTACAAATAAAATAAAAGAGCGCGACTTCATACGCCTGAATGCACGGTCTGGTTCGGCGGAAGAGCTTTCCTCTTCGCAGAAATACTTTCAAGATGTCTTGTCTGCACTAAGATACCGAGGGTATTTACCAACTGAAGTGGCTACAAAAAGATTAAAAATAGATAACGTAATTGCATCAGAAGTTAAAGTTGCGCAAAAGAATATTGCAGATTTAGACTATTCCATCAAAGAAGCCATTAAAGGTTTGCCAGAAGGCAGTGCTCTTGATGATGTTAAGATAATAAACAGGCTTGAAAGATATTTAACAGAAACAGACGCAACAAAAAAGGCTCAATTGTTTTCCTCTCTCCCTGCAAAGGTTGGCACCAAAGCAAAAGCAATGCGTACTCATGTTGATTCACTAAGTAAAAAGATTCAAAACTCTAACTTCATCAAGGAAAAAGATTTCACACCCGTGTCTGGTGGGCAGAGTGTTAAGAGCATTATTGAAGATAACCTTGGGTCATACCTTCGCCGCACATACAAAGCAGTTGAAGATGCAAAGTATAAACCATCAGACGTAGACATAAAAAAGGCTAACAATTATTTCCGCAAAAACATAACGGCGACAGAAAGCCAACTTACGGAACTTGTACGAAGAGATATTCTTAGCGAAGAGTTTACAGACGACTTCTTAAAAAACAATGGCATAGACGTTTTAGGTACAGGCAAGGATGCAAAAGTTAAAATCAGAGGTAACCCCACCGACGTTGTTGTAAACAAAGCGCGGGAAAACTTTTACTCTAAGTATTCTTTAAGATCCAGACAAGGAAGTGGCGATTACTTTGGTTACACAACACAACAAGTAGCTGATAAAAAACTGGACGCTGGCTTGTTCAAAGGGCGCAAGCCTTTGCCCAAAGATCTTGCAAGGTTACTTGGTCAAGTGACTGATCCAAAAGAAGCGTACCTATCTACGGTGGCTGACCTGGCACAGTTCAGTGCTATTGATGATTATTTTGGAACAATCAAAACCTTAGCTAACAATAACTCTGGGGTAGGCAAATTCTTTAAAAGGCCAGCAAGTGACTTTGAAGCAGAAGAATTAGTAAAGCGTGGCTACGTTAGAATAGGCGCGGACGGCGGAACAACAGGATCCAAAGGAAAAAAAGTTAAGAACGCTGGTGATGTATTGTCGGACAACGGTGGCTGGGGCACGTTAGAAGGGTTCTATGTACCAAGAAAAATATATAACAACCTTACAAAGACAACGCTCGGAGATTCTGGGGCGGTAGTTAATGGCTTGCGGTCTATGTGGGGAGGAATGCTTAGGTTAAAAGGTATATCTCAGTACAGTAAAACCGTTCTGTCTCCCATTACTCAGGCGAGAAACTTTGTTACGGCGAGTATGTTTGCTTTGGCTAACGGAAACATTCCTATCTATGGGCGCGGACAAAACTATTTAAAGGACGCATCTCAAGCTGTCTTTGCTGACATGTTTAACAAAGGTAGTGACGCAGTTTTTAAAGACTTATACGAAGCGCAACGTCGAGGCGTATTAGGTACGAGTGCAGAACTACGAGAGATCCAAGACAACCTTAGTAAGGGTATGGGCATGAAGCCTACGACCACAGGATCTGACGTTTTGTTAGGTGGTTTAGGTGAAAAAACAAAAGCTACTTTAGAAGCAGGTTTTCAAACAAAGTTTTTTGAAAAGATATATCAGGGCTCAGATGATTACTGGAAATATTTTAGCTATAACGTAGAACAAGCAAAACTAAAAAGAGCCTTGGAAGGGGCAACAGACCAGCAAAAGATTAAGTATCTTACCCGAAATGGCAGTGATGTTTCTCTTGAGTCTCAGGCTCTACTTCGTAAAGGCGATGTAGACATTGATGAACTTATCAAGGACCGCGCTGCACAACTCGTAATTGACACGGTGCCTAACTATAACAAAGGTGCCTCTGATTTTATTAAAACAGTGAGGAAGCTACCTGTTGGTAACTTCATCACGTTCCCTGCTGAAATGTTCAGGACTGGGTTTAACATAGTTAAACAAGGTCTTGAGGACATGGCTTCAGATATACCAGGAGTGCAAGCTCGTGGGCGCCAACGCCTAACAGCTTTCACTGCAACTACCACAATGGTTCCTGTTGCCACGCAAGAGTTTTGGTACGGTGTGTCTGGGGTGGACAGAGAAGAAATGGACGCATACCAACGCTCGTTTGCTGCACCTTGGGAAAAAGGATCAGTTCTTATTCCTCTGTCTAAAGATCCTGAAACAGGTAAGATTACCTACATGAACTTTAGTACCTTCAGCCCTTATGATGTGCTGTCTCGGTTTGCTACTAGAGCCTTTAACGAAGCAGATGACGCTATCAAGGAAGGTGCTGACCCCGGCACTGCCGTAAGTAACGTAGCAATAGGCACACTTGCGGAGTTCTTTGATCCGTTTATTGCGGAATCAATTATTACAGAAGCTGCTACTGACATTTTGTTTAGGGAAGGCAGGAGCAGCACAGGGGCAGAGGTGTACAATCAAGAGGATAACATAGGTACAAAAGCCCTCAAGATCACTATGCATGTTGGCGAAGCGTTGATGCCAAACCTTGTTCCAGTTAACTTTTCTTCTGGAGATGTTGAAGCGTCTCGACTTGTACGTTCCTTGCTGGGAACAGAAGACGGGATCATTACTAAAACAGATAAGATGGGGCGGGAATACTCTCCCCTCTTAGAGGTAGGCAGACAAATCTCAGGGATATCTCCGCAAGAGTTTGATCCTAAAAGAGCCATGGGATACGCTGCTCGTCGCTTGGAAGGCAGACAGACCGATGCAAAAAGAATGTTTAACAAGGTAACGGACAACGAAAATGCATCCACCGCCCAGCTTAACAAAGCTTTTGAGAACGCTCAGATAGCAAAGTACAAAGTAGATAGAGAATACTATCAGATGATAGAAGACCTACAGACAATGGGTTTAAGCTCCAAAGATATTACTCGTGAGTTGAAAAAGGTTGGGATTAATCCAAAGGATGTTCGCAGAGGAAAGTTTGTTCCGTTTAAAGTAAGTCCACAGAACATAAAGAAGATGCGTAATGCTGGGATATTAGATAAGTTTGATAGAGGCTTTGTTAGCGAACTAAGTAAGTCTATGAGAGGCATGACTCTTGTGCCCGACGACGAGCCCACAGGTAGAATGGATTACGAAAGCCCTGGAGAAAAGACTTCAGCGGCTCCAGCCGAACCGCCTGTGGTAGTTCAAGCACCAGACGGTAGGGTTATAGAGTTCCCAACTATGGAAGCGGCGAACAACTACTTTGCTAGCCAACCCAGAGTTGCTCCGCCTGCGCCTGCGCCTGCCGCCGCACCTAGAGTTCCTATGCCTTCGATCAACACTATCACTACGGCAAGGGCGCCGGGTCCAGTGAACCCAGCGTTGTTAGGTGATAATCCAGTGGATCAAGCTGCCAATGCCGCCATAGCCAACAGGCTAGGCTAAACCTTTATGTCAATAGCAGAACTTTCAAAGTGAACCTCGAGACCTTTGCCACCAAAGAGACGAACTAAATCGTCACAGTCTTGAATCATTATCTCGGAGAACCCTGCTGGGATTTCCCCTGGTTCTTCTGAAGATTGGCTAAGTGCAATAGCGTTAGCGATAAGATTCATCAGAGCTTCGACTTGCATAGGATGCATTTCTCTCCAACCCAAACTCTTAAAGTCTGTTTGTAGTTTCATGTTATCTCTCCCCAATTATCTTTTAACTCCTGATCAACCTGCGAAGGTACTTTCAATACATCCGCTAGACCGTTTTCCATTATGTCTTTAATGCGCTTCGCTTGATCGTCACTCTCTACTGAAAAGCATAGCTCATCGTGGACCGTCAGCATAGGCAAAAGTCCCTCGGCATGACAATCTTGCATAGCCTTTTTGGTCTGGTCCGCTGCTGATCCTTGAATCAATTTGTTTAACGCCTTGTAAGTAAACGCTCTTCTCAGGTTGGGTCCATATTGTTTCATGGCGTCTTCATATGGAAGGGGTTTGCTGTACCCAAAAGACTTAGGCTCCCACAAATGAAACCTGCAACGCCTGCCTAGTAGGGTCCTGATCTGCCCGTACTCCGCCGCTACATCAGATGCTTTCTGTGCTAGGTCTTTAACAAACGGAACCTTTTCTTTGTGTGTTTCCAGAAGAACCACCGCCTCGTTCTCTGTGATCTCTAGCTGCGCTGCTAACTTGGCCTTGCCCATCCCGTACATAATACCAAGGTTAACTGTCTTGGCTTCCTTCCGAGTGATGTCCGCCATGTCCGCAACCATCTGGTGTAGATCCACGCCACCGTCATGAAACTTCTCAACAATCCCATCAACCATAGGGTGTCTGGTCTTTTCACCTAGAGACGCTGCGAAGTGGACTAAGAGACGTGGCTCCTGAGAAGCATAGTCAAACGATCCCCACCTAGTTCCCTCTTCTGGTATGAACAAACCTCGGATCAACTTCTTAATATCCTTGTCCCGCGCTGGGATCTGTTGGAGGTTCGGGTTCGAGCTTGAGAACCTACCCGTCACAGTTCCGCCGCCATCGTTCCTTAGCTGGTGAAACTCACAGTGGATTCTTCCCTTGTGCTCGTGCTTTAATATCGTGTCGATGAAAGTACTTTCCGCCTTGTCAAACTCCCGAAGCTTCACAATCATTTGTGCCATGGGGTGTTCATGTGCCCCGAGCCACTGCTTTGTAAACGACGGCTGCACCTTGCTCCCCTGTTTGCCCATGTCTAAGTCTTTGAAAAGTTTCCAGTCTTTGTCTTCTTGTTTGGGCTTACCAACATAAGACAAGCCTAACGAATCAAAAACCTGTGCCACCGAAGAGGAAGCCCACGGTTCTATCGACACACCTGTCTGTCTTTTAATCTCTGCTTTTATCTTAGAACTTTTAGCCTTGAGAAAAACCTTGGCTTGTTCCGCCTTATCTAGGTCTACCCTTACACCCAACTGACGCATGTCACACATCATAGGGATCAGGCTGGTCTCTAGTTCCCAGATCCCCCAGAGGTCTTGTTCGTTCAATTCTATTTTAAGTCTGTCCCACAGGCGCAACGTCATCCCCGCATCCTGCTCCGCGTACCTACCAACAAACTCGGGTGGTAGCTTGTACATCTCAGCCTTGGGATCGAGACCCCACTCCGCAGCAGCAACACGCAAGAGCTTCTCGTTCTTGCGCTCGGCAAGATAGTCACGGCCCAAGTTGTTGAGGCTGTAAGAGAACCTGTTCTCATCAACCACGGCTCCAGTAATCATGGTGTCGATCACTCGTCCCTGTACCTCAACGCCTTCTGCTCTCAGCCAGCCCAGATCGTAGGTCGCGTTGTGCATTACCTTGTCTATATGAGGCGTAGCCATCATCTTCTTGAGCCACTTGAGCGTGATCCTAGCGTCCATGTTATGCCCGTTGGCATGTCGTATAGGAAAGTACCCTTCCCAGTCTCCAGCAGCCACTGCGATGCCTACAATGTACCCGTCCTTACGTGCCCACCCTGGGCCAAGCGTAGTCAGGTTTGGGTCACAGGTCTCAAGGTCAACAGAGATACACTTGTGCTGTGTCAGATCAGGGAACTCCGTTGGAATATTCCAGACGAGTTCTTTTCCTTGGTCCATTTGAGCAGCAATGATTGAGTCTTTCTCATACATGTTATGTTGCTTGTTCATCTGTTCTCTCTTCTGTAAAACTATCCGTTCTTACCCAGGTTGCAACCAGTGTCAGCCCTCCAACATCTTTACTTACAACTAGT
>TARA_R110002074_G_scaffold146791_8_pt1 | contig 10782 bp, 12 predicted proteins | sample TARA_R110002074 | Tara Oceans TARA_R110002074 (sample SAMEA4397215) | marine metagenome | biome: Polar Biome; feature: [MIX] marine epipelagic wind mixed layer (ENVO:01000061); material: water (ENVO:00002006), including particulate matter (ENVO:01000060) such as... | depth 10-100 m
CTAAGCGGGAGGTTGTGGGTTCGATCCCCATCATAGATATTTGCCTCTGTAGATTAGTTGGTCGAGTGCAAGACTTTTAATCTTGTGGTCTCGGGTTCAAGTCCCACAGGGTGCTTAATATATTTTTTTTTAATTTTTGTGGTCCTATAGCTCAGTTGGTTAGAGCATTCGGCTGTTAACCGAAAGGTCGCAGGTTCGATTCCTGCTGGGACCGTTATTTTTTTAATATATATATATTTATATATATATGGATAATATTAAATTAAATTATTTAAATATTATAAATGAAATATTAAATATTTATAATGAAACATATAATGAAAATATTGATAAATTGGAAAATATACATAATTTATTAAATAGTAAAAATGTATCTGATAAAACAAAAGAATATTATAAACAAATACCATTATTCGGAAAAAATGACCGAATATCAGAGTTTATTCGTTTATTTTATGAAAAATATGATGAAACTGATAAATTAAGTGTTTTATATTTAGATTTATTAAAAAAAATAAAAGAAAAAGTATTTCCAGAAGAAGAATATTTAGTATGTCAAAGGACACCTAATATTAGAATACATTTTCCTGAATGTACAAATATAGGAAAATTAGATACAGATCCAGATGAAAATACAATAGGATTACATAATGATAGTATGTTTAATCATCCAGAATATGAAATAAATTTAATGATACCATTAACAAATATGTATGAAACTAATAGTTTATATATTCAAAAAGATTTAGATAATGAAGATATAAATGATTATAAACCTTTACATTTGGAACCGGGTGAAATAAGTTTTAATTATTTAAATAAATACAAACATTTTAATAAAATAAATAAAACAGGTAAAACTAGAGTTAGTTTTGATATAAGAGTTGCCCCTGCATCTAAATATAAAAATAGTGAAAATTTATCAGCAACAGGTAAAAATAAATTTAATACAAATGATTATTATATTAAAATTTAATTTGAAAAAGTATATAAATATAACACAAATATAAACAAATATAAACGAAAAATGGAATTTATGCTCGCAAAAGAATTTACACCAAACATGAAACTTCCAAAAAAAATTAAAGATACTCCTCCACCAATTGGATGGTATATGTCAGAAAAATTAGATGGATATCGTGCTAGATATGAACATAATACAATGTCATTTGTATCTAGACAAAATAAACCATTTCATTCTCCGATTTGGTTTACAGAATTTATAGGAGAATATGATTTAGATGGAGAATTGTTTTGCAGTCGTGATGATTTTCAATATATGGGTGTTGTAAGAAAGAAAGTACCAATTGATGAAGAATGGAAGAAAATTAAATATTGTATTTATGATGCTCCAGAAATACAATCTAACTTTTCTAAAAGGTATGAATATCTACAGTCTATTATTTCTACTATTAGTGATAACTGGAATACATATAAAACAACACTTGATTCTAAATTTCACGATTTAGAATGTCCTATAGTTTTATTAAATCAAACTATAGTAGAAAATGTTGAACAAATGGATATATTTTATAAAACAGTATTATCCAAGGGTGGTGAAGGAATTATGTTAAAATATCCCGAATCCGAATATGCTGGAAAACGTTCAGATTTTATGTTAAAATACAAACCTTGTTTTGATTCAGAGGCAATTATTGTAGATTATACACCGGGTTCTGGTAAATATAAAGGTATGCTTGGATCTTTTATATGTAAACCTTTAATCAATAAAGGTAATAATAGTGTTATAGATGAAGATAAAACACATACCTTTTCTATGTCTGGAATGGATGATGAAATTAGAACTAATTATAAATCAACACATCCAACAGGAACTATTATTACATATGAATATTCTGGAAAAACAGGATCAGGTAAACCAAGATTTGCTAGATATATAAGGGTTAGAGAAGATATTACTTTAGTTGAAGTAGATATGAGCAGTAATCAAAATTTACAAAAATGTATTCAAATATTAACAAAATTAAGTAAATATGAAAAAACGGAGGGGAATGGATTTAAAATTAAAGCATATAATAATTCAATTCAATCTCTAAAAACATTGGATAATGATTCACAATTAATTTCAAGTGAACTTTTAAAATTACCTGGAATTGGTAAATCTATTGTTGAAAAAATTGAATCTATTGTAAGCAATGGAACTTGTCCGATGTACGAAAAAATTAAAAATATTAAAGATCCAAAGGAAGAATTTATGAAAATTCATTTGGTTGGACCAGTAAAAGCGAATAAATTAGTTAAAGAAGGATTTACTTCAATTGATGATTTAAGGAAATGTCAAAATATCAAAGATTATTTAAATAATACGCAAATTAGGGCATTACCACATGTTGAAGAGTTACAAAACCGCATACCATATGAAAATATTAAAGAACATGAACAATTTTTGAAACAAATTTTAACATCTATTGATTCAACAGCAGAATTAACAATTGCTGGTTCTTATAGAAGAAAATGTACAGACAGTGGTGATATTGATGTATTATTAAAAACACCCAGTGTTAAAAATAGTTCTGTATACAAAAAATTTATACAAAAATTGGTAGAAGTAAAATATATCATTGAAACACTTAGTTTAGGAAATAAAAAATTTATGGGGATTTGTAAAGAAAATAATAGTTTTGCTAAAAGAATTGATATTATGTATACAAATCCTGAAGAATATCCGTTTGCTATCTTATATTTTACGGGATCCAAAGATTTTAATACAAATATGAGAGGGGATTTACTTTCTAAAGGATTAACATTAAATGAATATTCATTAAAACATAATTTAACTAAAAAACCAGTTGATCATATATTTAAAACAGAAAAAGATATATTTGATTATATTAAATATGATTATATAGAACCACAAAATAGATAAAAATTATATAGGAAGAAAATATATATCAAAAAAATTATATTAAATTAAATATTTTTTTTGATAATAATTTATTAACCCAATATGTTAATATAGAAAATACAACCGCATGTAATAAAACTGTTATAATTTTACTTGTATTCGCATTTTTACCTACTAAAGGTATTTTACTAATTAATGTACTTACAGCATCAAATAAATCAGGCCAAGCAACTAATACAAATAGTATACCAGATATAATAGCCGATTGAATATGATTATCATGTAACATCCGTTTTAATTTACTTTCTTCTTGATTCATCAATATATATATATATATATATATTATATTTTTTTTAATCATATTATTTTTTTATTACAACTTTTATTTAGAAATCTATTATCAATATTACTACATTTTATTATTTTTTCTCGTAAATAACATACAAATGTTAATCTAGTATAATCTTCATAAATACCAACTGTTCCTACTTTTTTATTATCTTTAAAATGTTTTGGAATATTTTTATTATAATTTTCATCTAATTTATCTATATATAATTTACTATTACCATGCCATTGATGAACATCAAATGCTAAAAAATCATTAATTCTAACATCAACCGCAATACCAAATTGAGGTAATATAGTATAACCCCCTTTATATTTTCCACGCTCAATAACTGTTAAATTACCAAATCCTCCTTTAAAATCACCACCGTCTTTATGTAATGCAGTTCTAAAATTTCTATTTATTGTTATTGTTGAAAAAGAAGTTGCATTATTATAATAATAATCTTTAATATTATATTCTTTTTCTTTATTATAATAATTTATTATTTTAGGTTCATTTATAGATTTTATTTGTAAATTAGATTTTAACGAAGCTCTATCATATTGTTTTTTATATTTATCAGGGATTAATTTTTTATATAAAAAATTAATTCTTTGTATAAATGGTATTCCAGAATTATATTTATCATAATTTGTTCTAGTAAAGTGAGTTAATCTACATGGTAATTTACTAATAGTTTTCATTTCTTCAATGTATCCAATTGGATTTGAGGCAACTTGATTATTTACTTTCATTTTAGATATACCTTTTTCTTTTTTAATAATTTCCATTATTATTTTTTCTTTATCTGTTTCTATTATTTTATATTTTTTAGAAATTATTATCAGTTCATCTAATAACATTTTATCGTATTTTTCTTTTAATTTATTACCAATTGGATTTAAGTAACTAGTGGACCATTTACTTGTATTTATTAAATTTCTTTTTCTCCAATACGAATTATTTTTATCTATTGGACCGGCGGCGGCCGCTCTACCACGACTCGCTTTTGCTAAATCTTTATAATTATCCCATCCAATTTTAATTAATTTATCACTAATTACATTTTTTCTAAATTTAATTAATAAATGTTTATTATTATTATCATCAATCCAATATACATCTGTATTTTTATTTAATATGGGATATTTTATATAAGATTCGTCTATCCAGTTACCTTCTAGTTTTTTTATATCATTATCTGTATATATTTTTTTAACATATAATGTTTCAACATTTAAATTTAATGTAGTTTCTTCTATTATATCTTTTTTAAAATTATTTAAATTTATATCTTGTATATGTTCCATATATATTATTTAAAAGATAAAAAAAATATATATTTAATCTTATAATGGTGAATCAATTATTTAAAATAAACCCGGGATTAAATATTTTAATGGATTTATTAAAATTATTTAATATTAATAAATTAAATAAAGATATTATATTATTTAATAAAAATATATTAAATTTAAATAATATACCCTATAATTTAAATTTAATAACAGAAAAATTTAAGCCATATTATTTAGAAAATAAATATGATTTATATTTTAAAAATATAAATCATAATAGATGTATTACAATTTTAAGACAAATATTAAAAATAAATAATTACAAGTTAACAATAAAAAATAATATATGCTATATACAAAAAATAAATAAAAAATTTATAATACTCACATTTGATTGATTTTAAATATATAATATATTATAATGAAATATATTGATTGTAATTTAATATTATATACATTAATAATTTGTATATTTTTTAAATATATAACATATAAATATAATTATTATATATATTAATTATAATGGTGCTATTTTATTTATAGATATTAATACTAATAATGTAACAGTAATTGAAATCAAATTTGATTTTATTTCAATAAAATCATTATTTAAACTATCTTTATTCCATTTTCCACAATTATTTACAGTATATGTAAAATATGCTATAGTTGCCCCTAGTAATAATAATGTTATAAATGATAAACTTATATCATGATTTGCTTCTTTACCCATTCCTTCTCCAACATAATTAAAACCACTAAATATTAATAAATTATAAAATATCCATACACCTAATATAATTTTCATTATTAGTTTATTATTTGAATTATCTATTGTTTCTGATTTATATACTTTATCTTTTACTTTAAATAAATCAAAATTTCTAATAGAATCATATATTAGAAATATTGTAAAACATATAATTACATATGTAAATATAAATGATTTAGAATATAATTGATTATATGAATTCGCCACCCAACTAGCAATAGGTGTTAATGTTATAAATCCTATAATGCAATATATAGAAAATAATATTAAATATCGTTTTGTATAATTATTAACATCTTCATCGCGAGTATTTTTTTCATTCCTTAAATCAGTCGCATTTTTCCAAAATATAAATATACAAAATAATAAACATATTATATATATAAATGATTGTAATTTATTTCTAGTAAATATAATACTTGTAAGTCCAAATATTAAACTAAATACCATAAATATAATTGGAATCCATTGGTCTCCACCTTTAGTATAATTTATGAATAAACTATAAAAATATGCAAAAAAACTCCCAATTGATGCTAATTTAATTATTAAATTTTCATTTAAAAGTCCCATATTATATATATATAATATATAATATAATTTTAAAAAATTATTTAAAATAATAACATTTATATATAAATATATTTATATTACATGAAATTATTAATTAAACCAGAAAATGATGATATTACAAAATTATATGAAACTCATACTACTTTTAATCCAGGTGATTCTGGTTTAGATTTATTTTGCCCAGAAGAAATTATAGTTAAACCAGGATCAACTGTATTTGTAGATTTAAAAATTAAATGTGAATTACTTGACAATGATAATGATAAATATATTAAAGATATGCATTTAATTTTAACACAATTATTTACAGAAGAAGAAAATAAATCCGATTTAATAAATAAATTTAAAAATTTAAAAGTTCAAGAAAAAAATAGTTCGTATTATTTATATCCAAGATCATCTATATCAAAAACAGGTTTAATGTTAGCAAACAGCACTGGTATAATAGATGCCGGATATAGGGGTAATATTATTGCATCATTTTATAACAATAATAAAGAATCATATACAATTAAACCATTAACAAGATTAGTTCAAATTTGTGCACCGAATTTAGAAAATATAAATATAGAAATAGTAGATACATTATCCGGTACAATTAGAGGAGAAAATGGATTTGGAAGCACGGGTATTTAAACTTTATTATATTTAAATAATAATTTTTGATCTAATATTGAATTATTTTTTTCAATATTTAAAATATTATCAAAATATTTTGAATACCATATTTTACATATATTAAATGTTTTTTTTGGAGATAATGATATGCCATTTATATATTCATTTTCTGTTTTATTTTTATATAAATTATCAGATAAACATAATAATAATATGTTTTTAAATTTATCTGATAAATTTTCATATTGTATTTTATATGATAAACAACCTCCATTTATATTAGTTGCATCTTCCCATATAGGTAATACACCTTTTTTCATGATGAAATACATACCATTAATTAATATTTTATTAGTTAATAAATTATATAATGCATACAGACCATGTAAATCTTTAAATTCATATAATAATTTATATGAATTTATACCCCAATTATTATCATTTATAGAATGATACCATAAACACCATTCTGATTTTAAATTATAATTATTCATGTTATATTAATATTTATATATAATTGTTTATATATATTAATTAAAAAAAATATGTTTAATATATATATATATATGAAAATAGATATTTTTAGTGCTTTATTAATATTAGTATATGGATATGTTTTATCCACATTAAAAGAAAATGACTACTCTAAAATTGTATGTATTACATTATTATTGGGTGTTGTATTATATATGAGGAAAGAAAAAGTAGAACCATTTGAATTAGATACTCAATATAATGCCTCAGTTAATTATGTAGATGTAGATCACAATTATGAATCTGATAAATTAAATCAACAAAATAAAGAAAATAAAGTAGATTCAGTTAAACCCATGACATATAAATCTAGTGGTAATATGAGTAATTTAGATGGTGTATGTTTAACAACTGGAAATTCTGATACTTGGATGAAATCTCCATCTAATTTAGAATTAAATTCAAATGAACAATTATATACAATACAAGGTCATACTAATCCCAATAAACCTTTAATTTCTGATCCAAATTCATTAAATGGTCCTTCTATAGATGGAAATAATGATTCACCACATAAATTATTTATGTTCGCAAATAATAAAGTAAGTCCAGAATGTTGTCCTTCTACATATTCTACTTCAACTGGATGTGTTTGTTCTACTAAAAACCAACGGAAATTTGTAGCATCAAGAGGAAATAATACAAGTGGTTGTACAACAACAAATACTTAATTTATAATTTACATTTATTATAAAATTTTACATTATATAATATATAACCTTTGTAATTTTTAATCATATATTTATAACTAACAAATTTAAATAATTTATTTTCATTTCCTCTTTGTTTTATTTTTAAACATTCTCTAGTTGTATTTAATATTAATACATTTTTTAAATTATTTGATTTAATAAATACTTTTCCATATAAATTTTCCATTATTACATAAATAATAACATAATTTTATATATATTATATTATTAAAAATTATATTCATAGTATATAAGTAATAATGGAAATTAATTTAAATGATATTGAAACATATTATAAAGAAAAAAATAATAATAATAAATGTGATAGTTGTGAAAATGATAAACTATTTTTAGAAAGTAAAAATAAATTGATTTTTTCATGTGGTGATGATAAAGGGAAATGTGGTATTAAAATAGAAATTTATTTATTTAATTATATTAATAGTTTAGATGAAATAAATTACTTACAAAAAATTATACGGGATTCTATTAATATTAATAAATTAAATAAATTATATGGTATAAAATATATAATAAATATAGATGAATATAATAAAAAAATAGAAAATATTAATAAAAATTATATACAATATAATGATATTCTAACTAAAGAAAAATTATTAGAAACACTACTATCGAAAAGAAAATATATATACAAAAATAAAGATAAAAGTAATATTAAAAAATTTATAGAAGATACTATAAATTTTAATAATTTATATAATGATATTTTAAATATTATAAGTGGTATTTCGGATATAATAGTAATGGATATGAATGAATATCAATATAAAAATAAAATTGATGATGTTGTAGGTAGTGTTGATGATGATATTGATGTTGGTGATGTTGATATTCCCCTCAATGATAGTAAACAAAATTATGTTAAACAAAAAGTTATTATAAAAAAAGATTTATATAAGGGTAATCATATTAAATATATTCATAGAAATAAATATAAATATGGAATTATTAAAAAAATTAATAAAAAAACAATTATAATATTATCAAATAATTTAGAATATTCTGTAAAAATAAATGATATAATTATTGTTGAAAAAGAAGAATATGATAAAAATATAAATTTAAAAGAAAATTTAGATATAGGAAATAAAGTTTTTTGGTTATCTGAAGATAAAACTAAATTAAATGGATTAATCGTCAAATTAAATAAAATTAAATGTATAATTAAAAATGAACATAACATAGAATTTAGTTTATCATATGATAAATTATTTATTTTATAATATGCTTTATTTATTGTCTATTCCCTTCTATATTCCTGGTGATATTATCAATAAAGTTATTTTCTTTTATATTATAGTGTGAATCTGAACCTGAACCTGAATCTGAATCTGAATCTGAACCTGAATCTGAACCTAAACATAATTGTTGTACCCATGTGTCTGTTTCTCTTTTAATATCAAGTATAAATTTTTCATTTATACCAGTTGTGAAATCACTTGTTAAATCAGTTGTTAAATCAGTTGTTAATTCAGGTGTTAATGATCTTTTATTTTTAATACAATTATGGTAATTTTTTCTTTTATCCATTAATCCTTGTCCACTTATACAACCCTTGGTAATTTTTGCATAAGCATACCCTGTATCTACATTCACACTATTATCCCGATTATAAATTATAAATTGATTCATAATACATATAAATTTATAATTACAAATTTCAACTAATGATGTAAATAAAGCGACGTCCGAACAAAACATAAACCATTCTTTATTTTCATCTTGTAAATATGTTTTAGATATATTTTTAACATATATAGATTTACATGTCCTTAAATGTGGAAAATACGGGTGAATATCATTATCATTATCCGATTTTCTACCTCGTATATATTTATTTACATTTACATGTGTTTTAAATTTGTATAAATTACTATTATCTCCTCCAAATGTACACCCTATATCATATATATTATAAACTAAATTTAACAAATTTAAAATACAATTATGATATAATTGATCATCAGCATCTAAAAATATACATATTTCATCATCATTTAATAATTGTGAACCAATATATCTAGAAAAAGATGGTCCTTTTCTAGATTTATTATATATTAAAAGTAAATCTAAATTTGTTTCGGTAATAAAGTTTAGTACCTGTTGATCATTTTTATCATTAGAACCATCGCTTATATATATAATTCTATAATTATTATATTTTTGATTTAATATACTAATGAATAAGGTTTTTATATGTGAGTAGGCATTTCTTCCGGGGATTATAAAACAAAACTTATGATTTATATAATTTGTTTCTTTTCTAATAAATTTAGCACAACCAGCACCTTGATTAATTATTATATTATTTTCATCATTGTTTATATATATATGATTGCTCATTATTATTTAATTTAATATATTTATTTTAAACATTTTACTTATTTATTTATATATCATATAAATAATATAAAATAATAATAATCCGATAAATATATCGCTTATTTTGATACCTTTTAATATTTTACCTCCACCACTCGTTATTGGTGCTTTATTAAATGATTTTCCAACAAATTGTTGGATTCCTTTATCTTTTGCTATAGAAGACCCACCAGCAAGTGCCACAATGACTATTATCATACAACATAATCCACAACTAGCACATCCAGCACATGCTGCATTTTTTTGGACAGCTTTCATAGACATACTATTAGAAACAGAAGAACCTTCTTTTGTATTTGCTATATTATCTACTGTTTGAGATACAACACTTGATAAATGTGCTTTAGTCATATTATCTTGATTAATATCTATATCTCCACTCATAATTGAGTTCATAATATCAATCTCTACATCATTTCCTTCTTTTAAGTTTATATTCATTGATTCTTGTAATGATGTATCTATATCAGTATGTGTGATATTACTAATATGATTACTAATTGCTTCAAATTGTTTATTGTTATTACTATTACCAGCATTTAATAAACCTGGACCAGAATTAGATTGCTTTAAAGCTTCTGCTAATGCATTTTGTGCTGCGGCTTGCATTTGATCTGCTATTTGGGTTGATGATTGTTGATTTGCTTGCATAGTTAATGCTATATTTGTATTATTTTGTTGATTATCATTTA
>TARA_R110002074_G_scaffold221702_2_pt1 | contig 10779 bp, 15 predicted proteins | sample TARA_R110002074 | Tara Oceans TARA_R110002074 (sample SAMEA4397215) | marine metagenome | biome: Polar Biome; feature: [MIX] marine epipelagic wind mixed layer (ENVO:01000061); material: water (ENVO:00002006), including particulate matter (ENVO:01000060) such as... | depth 10-100 m
TATCTTTTATAATAACCTCACCTTTATTATTATCCCTCATTGGGTCTTGGTAGACCATCATAACACCCATACCGGAAACATAGTAATCATCTACAACACTTCTTAGAGCAGATACACCATCTGATACTTCCCATACATAGGATATTAATGCATTAACTAAAGCAGCTAGTTTCATATCACTCCCCTCTCTAGGTGATACACGAAACTGAGGTCGGTTTGCAGTAAGCAAAGCTTTAGCCATTTCAACTGCTGGATGAATTCTATTTACTACAATTGGAGCTTGTCCACGCTCTTTTAAAGCTCTAGCCTGTTCTTTAGTCCATTGTTGTCCTAATCTAAATTCCCTGTCTTCCTGAGCTTGAATTGCCCATTTTTCTCTATTATTAGAATAATCAGTAAAAAGCTTTTGAGTTGCTTCTACTAGGGATTTATTATTTGATGATGTCTCAGCCATAGAAATACACAGTGAATTTATAAACTACATTGTCATCCAGTCAAGGACTTTCTTTGTTAGACCAGCATTCTCATCTATCTTAGTAAATTCTTTCCTTCTGCTAGGTCTTGAACCATCTAATGCAGTCCATACTGCATCCATAACATCATCGTGTTTTCCCCTCGGATAGGATAAAAACTCTGATTGAGCTTCAATATCCTGTGGTCTAAAGTAGAATTGTTTCTTTGCAAGTAACGGGACTAGTGAAAGTAATCGCTCTGATTTTCTATTTCTGGGTTTAACGCCCTTCTCTAGTCCCGGTATGTATAAATTTTGCTCAGTCATTTGTTTTCTAACAGCAGACCTCAATGCTTCTTGATAGGCAACTGTCTCTATTTTCATACGCCTTGGTTTATATTTTTTAAACTGCTTAATAATAGCATCAGGTTGTTCAGCTGGGTCTAATTTCGTTCTTACAATATTAAGTACATATACATTATTCTCATTATCTATACCCAATGTCGCTATCACAAAGAAGTCAGCCTTCATAGATAGTGAAGAAGCTGGGTCTACCCCTGAATAAACAGCTACTGGTATAATCTTCTCCTCTTCCTTTCCGGTCACTTTTTTAAAAAGTATAGCTTGACCATCACGAATTTCATAGTCATAGTGGTGTATCTGTATATATTCAGGTTTAAAAGGAGCTTCGTCTGGAGACTGAGCTATATTCATATACTCCTGATAGAATCCATTTAAGTTTCCTACAGAAGAAAATTCATCCTTTATCTGAAGAATTCTCTCCTTAGGGAATCTTTCAGGCCAGATACTCTTTTCATCATCATCCCAGATAGAATACCATAGAACATTCCAAGAAGGAGACTCTTTAGCCCAGCATAAAAAGCAATCTTCAGAGATAACAGTACCAATCATAGCTATCCTACCATCATCTGAAAGAGATGGGATGACAGCTTCGGTAATCCACTTTCTATTCTTTGCCCTAGCCTCTGCTGTGAATGCGTTTAATTCTGACTCAAAGTCGTCAATAATAATGAGGTTAGGTCTAGTATCACCCTCGATGAACCCTCTAACTCTTTGACCAGTCCCCACAGCAATGATACGAGCACCATTTGCAAGAATAATATCATTATTAGTCCAACGCTTAGCAGTATTAGGCCCCATGTCTCCAAAATTCTCTGAGAATGTTTTACTATGACTGAGATGGTATTTGATCCTTGATAAGAAGTTAATTGATTGGCTTTGACTTTCAGATATAATAACAATGAATAAATCTTCGGAGCTCGCTTTAAAAGCCACCTTCCACAGGGGATATATAAGAGAGACTGTAGTCGACTTTGCTGTTCCTCTGGGTGCCGCAATCAATAACCTTTTTTCATCTTCGTTTCTTAGATGTTTATATAGTTCATTATGAAATGGGGGTATATCCTTATTTAGAGCTGTAGGGAAACATACTTTTCCAAATAGTCCTATACTCTCCCTAAACTTTTTTAGTATCTGAAGTCTTTGATACTCTTGTTCGTAGTTTTTCATTACCCTCTGTTGTCTCTGTTAATTTTAACTTCTGCTCTTCTTCTAGGACATCTGCTATTAGTTTCTTAGTGGAAACACCTTCTATTTGCCTAGTAGTCTTTATCGTGTCCTTATCATCCATTCCATGTAGTGACATGAGCTTTTCAGTAGCTCTCATCATATTGGTAACATCTTTCTTATCCCTAGCCATCTGGATTGATTCCTCCAGCAGGGTCATAACATATTCTCTATCCTTACCAGAATCCTTTAATAATACATCTAGTTCTTCTCTTACCACTTTTTTAAACTCCTCTGTTCTGATATTTCGTTTCCAACGCCTTCGTTGTTGAGCTGTAGTTTGACCAAGTACCATATCGATAGCAAGGTCTGCATCAAAATTAGTTGATACATATGCGAGAGCAAGATTCCTCCACTTCTGAGAGTTGGACTGAACTTCAAGGGCGGGTTTTCCTGATAGTGTCCATGGAGTTGACCTCCCCTCAGCATAGAACTTTTGAGAAGAATAGTTTGGATTATGCATAATATACCCAAAAGGGGTTCTAATGTATAATGTAGGCTGATTCCTATCTGATTCATATTCTTTTCTTTTTAGAGTAAGGCTAACATATCCATCGTCAGATAAACAATACTCACCTTCTCTCACTTCTTTCCAATGCTTGTATTCTATACTAGAGCTATCAGCCTCTTCCTTAGTATAAACCGGGTATGATTTCCTACCAGACTTGTGATTTATTGCTATTTCGAACACTATCTACTTCTGATTGCCATATCCTTGAATTGATATATACCAACACTAGGACGAGGCATAAAGATAATTCCATCATTAATAATCCTTTCCAATGAGATTTCCAGAACTATATCCCTCCTTTATACGAATTAATTGGGCAGCTAGATACACTACACCATCCAATAACTCCTCTAAGGCTTCCTCCTGATAATCTCTGTTATCATTTATAGGGACATCTTGATTATACTTCTTTTGTCCCAATTCTAATCTTTTCTTTACAAGTTCTAAAATTCTATCATTATTAGACATGCAAAGCTCTCCTATACCAACCATACCAGAACTTCTCCTGACTCGGTTTCTTCATAACTATCTTAGCAAACTTTAATACTCTGTATGCTCTTAATCTATCTGCTTCCAGCTTTTTAACGGCTTTAAGCGTATTTGGGCCCACTCTTCCATCGATGACCAATCCTGCTTTGTACTTACCATTAATAGCATACTGTAGCACCCTACCAGCACCAATAATACCAAAATTGACACACATATCAAAATAAACATGCTGTAAGTCCTCGTGGAGTAGATAAGCCTTAGAAGGTTTCCAGTACTTTATATAGTACAACTCCTTAGCTCTATCAATACTCAGGTTCTTTATATCTTCCTTTGGAAAAGCTTTTTTTGAAATACCATACTTTGTTTCACCACCTGAGTCGTCCGGATCATCCACATAACCCCCTTCTGCCTCAATTACCCCCTCTATTATATTTTTAAAATTTTCTGAAAAATTCATATACTCCCCTTTCTGTTTTATCTGATAAGATCAAGATAGTGTACTTTAGTCGAATATATCCCAGTTTAACCCACAGAAGCAATACTTTTACCACTACTGTCAATAATCTTACTATCTGTACCCTTTTCAGCTTTTTCTTTAGCCTTCTGAGTAAGGAAGTTAGTGAGTTCATCTGTGTCCCCTTTATATTCTATATATGTTGCTATTAATTGAAATAACTCGCTTATCTGAGCTTGTACAGCATTGATAGCATTTGCATGAGTAACAAGAGCATGGTCACGCTCTCTGTTGGTTGGCTTTGTTTTTCCCATATTGCCTCCTTATAGTTTGTTTAGCCTAGTTACCTTACTTAGGTAGTCTAGAAAGTAAAGAACTATACTTAATAATAGCATTGATTAAGCATTACCTTACTAGTTTAACTTACTTAGGTAGTATAACCGCAGGAAAGCTAAAGCTAAAAGTATGCTTTGTCAAGACTTTTTCTAAAATAAGAGGATATTACTCTAAGATCATCCCTACACCCTACCTCGAAAGTGGATTTACAAAAATATATTCTAGAATGGGTGTCTGCCTTATACACTAGCAGGTACCCCGTTGAAATTCACCCCATGGGGGTTCGTTCTCGTTGAAAGTTGACCTATATAATAGTTCAACAGCTTGAGGTAGCTAGCTACCCGTGCTCACCTCACCAATAGTCAACTAATAGCACAGCTATTAGACAGCTAGAGCTACGCTCTACCCTTTGCCTATGTGGTGTGGCTCTGCACTCTCAAGCAGTCTCCTATCATACAGGCGGGTGTAGTCTATTTCATAGACATACCCCTACTCAACTGACAACTTCACCCTCACCCCCAGCTCTGCTACCGCAGACCCAAGTGGGGCTCATTTCCGGGTACCTACTAACAATCCCGTACTAGCTATTAGCTACGAATTACTTCGTAGTCGTATCCTTAGGATACACTCCCAAGGTAGTAGGGAATAGATACTACCACAACCCTAATCAAGGAACTTGATTATGCTTGAAGGTACTATTACCAACACCTTCGCAGGTAGTCGCCGAGGTCAGAAATGGGTTTACACCCTTGACGACAACGGCAACCGTATCCAGACTAATAGTCTTAAGGTTACTGTTTCGGACACTGAAGAATTGCCAGCAATTCTTACAGCATCCAGAATAGCCAAAGCTGGTAAAGCTTTGCCAAACCTTAAGTTTATTAAGGATACTGACTACCGTAAAGCTAGTCCCGAAGATATAGTCTTCGAAGAGTCACAGCAGATTTCTGCTGTTTATAAGCCTCTTCCGAAGAAGATATCATTCTAGGACTGCTTTAGCGATAGGTAAAAAGGACTGTGATTCCACAATCGTGGATTGCGAATTGACGCTCTGATACGGCTTAGGCCGTATCGAGTATCAGTCCTTTTTACAAATAAGGGTATGTAGTACAACGAGCAAGGAATAAGGAGATATGAAGAATACACAGACTAAAGTAATAAGTAGTGGTAAGAAGACTAAGCAAATAGTTGTTCTTACTACTGTCAAGAACAGGACTAACCGTAAGGGTCAACCTTACAGGGAGTCAGTTACCAAGCATGTGACTTTGAACTATAAAATAGATAATGGTGGCACAATTGAGAAGGTTTAATCCGAGACATTTCGGATTTAGCTTTTATATTGAACTAGCTATCTATCTGTTCTTGGCTATATGGGGATTAACAATAACTATTGCTGTTATTGATATGTGGTTATCTTTATGATGACCAACCCTATCCCAAATTGGCGTAGGGTTGACTTACTTGAATGGGCTTTTAGGAAGTTTCCTTTTAGCCCAAAGAGTAAGTTCAATGGTATGAAGAAAGACCAATTATGGGCAATATGGTTCAGCTCTCAAAATAAGAATAGCTCACTTAAGTTTGATGCAAAGGGTAAAATATTTGTTGAGTTTTAAATTATAGGCATCTAAGAATGCAAAACTAGTTGTCCATGAGGCAACCTATAATCAAAATGGATGCCTTTTGCCAATGGACTCGAGGTCAACTGACTATAAGGTAAGTGCAGTGAAAATCTGTAGGGCATCCATAAAGAGTCTAAGTCGATGGACTATAAATACTATGCGTTCCAGAGTTATTAGGTTAACTTGTCCATGCGAATTGGCAAAAAACCTAAAGATGTTATGTAGGGAAAATTCGTATCCGGTGGTACAGGGATAGGAGTGCCAGAGTGAACTGGCTCGTGCGAGATGTCGACCTTAAAGGTATCCAAACTCTCCTGCATATTATTTGGGTGTTGAAGCTAACAGTAATAAAACCGACTGTGTGAAATTGATATAAAGCCGGATACACCCAATTTATTTGAGTATACTGAAACAAATCTTCAGCATTTCCCTTTTAATGGGTGATCTTTCATTGGTTCATATTGGTCTCCAATATGTATATACGCTGAATTGATGAGTAGGTATACTCAAACTTTTATTTGAAAATTTATCTTATTGCAATGAGATGAATATAGTGATGTGGCTGAGTGACCTTTCTATCAAGGGTTAAGGCACAAGATTGGGAAGATATTCCACATTAGATAATAGGAAATGATTATTTAATGAACTAATTAACCATTAGAATCTTGGTATAGATGAATGTAAACTAACTATTTGGTTAGCTTTGTTAGGTAAATGCAGAAATGTAGATATACCTCTTGATACTGGTAGTAACCTTTGTTTGGGGTTCCAGTAGATTTATAATTTATGGTAAATGCAATAACCGTAATTATCAGGGTAAGATAATTAAGACTATTGAATTATGGATACATAAATAAATCGTGCAAAGTATAAAAACTGAACACATCTAAACGCAGGTTGGTAAATCCTGTCATCACTCTTCAAATTACAGACTTCCTTGAAATAATATTTCAGGGGAGTCTAATATTTCTTTTTTTTACATTGACTGAAGTGTAATCAGTCATAATTATATAAGTTCAACCGTAGCTGGGTAGGACAATTGTCAAGCCCCAGTGATGAACTTTAGGGAGTCAGTTAAGGTATACCGATTCAACTCCGTAAGCGAACTCCCTTAGATTTTAATTAACCAACATAAAAGAGGATAAAAATGATACCAAATAAAATGACTATTGTATTAACATTGTTTTCAATTTCAAACATCGGAGGATGTTTAATGTGTGTACATAAGGTACATACACTATGGTGCTATTGGCACTGGATAGGAGCAAAATGGTAATGAAGAATGCATTTAAAAATAGAACAAAATCTAACATCACTGTGAAGGGATTGCAGGAGCAATTCCCAGATAGGGTTTTAGGTGTAAAAGCCTTAAACAAAGGAAAAGTAGCAGTGATTATTCCTAACGGGCGTATTGTTTTTGACAATCGCCATAATACTAGAGGGTCATAATGTCTAGAGTAAGTGAAGCGATAGAATCAACAATATCAATTCTTGAACATATAGGATATAACCAAGAAGATGCTATTAATTTAGTTCAAAACGACTATAAACAGGCTAAAAAAGAGATAGACGACTACTGGAACTGGGTCGATGACCGAGTAGATGAATACTCTAGTATGACAATTAAAGAGATGATATGATAAATTTAACCCATGATATATTTTTAATAGCTTTATTGCTTGTGGTATGTGGATTACTCTGGTATCGAGGTTTTCTTTTAAAAAGAAGACTTCGGTATTGGAGGGATCAAGCCTTAATGCATAATGCTGTTAATAGAAAGAGTAAGTATGAACATCATACTACGAGGGCACCATGGATAAGAAAATAGAAAACTTCTTAGTAGAAAAATCTTTTGTTATAAAGCAAAAGGTTATAAAAACTAAGGACAGAAATGATAAAGTTTCTGATGAGTTACAATATAGGATGGTAGGTATTTATCCATCTTATAATGAAGCTGCTTTTATTCTAGTTAAAGCTAGACAAATAGCAAGTGATGAAAGATTTAGAAGAGAGAAGAAGAGTAAATCTTCGGTATCTCTACCTTTATTTTCCATCAGAAAAACGGATAATCCCGTAACAACCCAGAGTGTTGGTAAATACATTAATTCTAGTGTATATATTAATGCTCGCAGCAAAAATGGAGGCTAATATGGCTGAAGTTCGTTATATGGCATACCACACTGGTGGTGTTCCTAAGACTGTGGATGCGTCCACCCCTGCTGAGATTGCTGAAAAAGAGGGTTTTGGCATCACGGATAACCAAGTGGCTATCTATGTTGGTGGCAAAGCCGCAACCGCTAATACTCGTCTTAAAGACGGGCAGGTTGTGTCTTTTCAGAAGGCTAAGCAAGAGTCTGGGAACGATCAGTAAAATGGTTGTCTGAACCGTATGAGGGCTTTTTATTTTTAACTGTAAACAAATTATGTCTATAATGTTGTTTAAAACCCGAAAGAGTTAAAAATAGAAGGCCCAAGTACATAACAATTAAAGGAGTATATATGTTAAACGAAGTAAAACATAATAAATTAACAGTTAAAGATGAATTAACATTTAAATCAGACTTAAATACAGTAAGTACAATGAATATTAAAAAGGTTTTAAGTAAGATATTTATGTTTAATTATAATAATGATGATTGGAAAGCATTTTTAGATGAATATGAATTTATATATGATAAAAAAAGACAATTCCTATTATTAATAGTAAGAAATACAAGATTAAGGCTGCGTAAATATCTATATTTACCACCTTTATATGTTGTTTTTCCTCTACATAACTCAGCTTCATGGGATATAGAGTCTCAAAAACATAGATTCATACAAAAATGTAACCATAATGGTATATTAAGAGAAGAATCCAAAGAAAGAGCCTATTATTTAGAGAAAATGCCTTATAAAACAGCATATCATCCACATATTGATGCTGGGGGACACGCTTGTTGGGGCCAATGGTCAGAAAATCTAAAAACAGCTAAGGATCAAAGTCCTTATGCTTACTGTGAAACATTAAAAGCCTTTTTAAGTGATTATAATGGAAGAAGTCCATTTTTCAGGATAAGTCCTTATCATTATGATAGAAAAAATGATAGTGATTACGCACTAGTATTCCCACATTACCATACTAACTTATGTTACAATGGTACAACAGGAGCTAATAATGCATTAGATTTATTGCTAAATACAATGTTGGGAAGCTCTTGGATGTTGGATTTATGTGAAAAACTAAAACTAAATTACACAATATATAATTCTTTGTGGATTTATTTATTATCAACACCAGAAGAGAATACAATAAAGAACTATGAATCCTATTTATGTGAATTATTTATAAATAATGGTATAGATATAGGTTTTTCTAAACCAGTTACACATCCTAGTGAAATACCTAATAGAAGAAATCTCCCAGAAGATGATTATAGAAAACTATATGAAAAACATGATGAATGGAGAAAAGCTATTAGTCCGTATTTACCAAGTGGAATATCAAAGTATATATATATGTATGTATATAAAATAATAGGATATGAACTTAGTTTAGGAGAGGTAAAGGAAATTGAAGATTATGCAACAGTTAAATTTGATATAAATTATGAAAACTATAAACCAGAAAAACTACATGAGTTAAAAGAACTGAGAAAAAGAAATTATACTTGGCAACCTATGCTAAATAATTTTGGTAATTTAGAGAGTTTTGTAGATATAGATAAAAGATTCAAAATGTTATTATTACTTTATAAAGCTGGAAGTCTAACAAATATGTACAAAAGATTCAATGAATTCATATTGTCTCTTACTGTTCAAAAAGAAAAACAATTAGAATTAAAGGAATATAACCGAATTAAATATTATATGAATCATGAAAGTTCTTATGCGACATTAAAAAGTCAAGATATGTTACCTGAAACAATCTATGTAGAATTTAATAATGACCAGATATCAATAGGTTCTAGTGAGGCTTCTTATTTGTATCATTATAAAGAACATCAAAAAGATAATTTATTAATTGAATTATTATTTGAAATAAGAACGGAATATTATAATGTATCAAGAATGGAACATGAGAAGTTTAAGACAAAGGATGTGTTTTCTTTCATTGAGACACTTAATATTGACTTTAAATGGAATAAAAATAAAACAAATAAAGCAATAAACGAGAAAGATATATTTTATAAATGTTTCAGAAAAATCTTATCTAGAGGTGGATTTTCGCTTTTAACAGTAAAGGCACAAAAAACATTAGTTAAGATGTTAAAGGGACTGAGTAAAGATAAGATATATAAAAATGGAAATGACTTAGATTATCAAATGATAGCAACTGATATTTTAAAGGGTTTAAAACAAAGAACTGATCTTTCTATAGAACAAAGAATAGGATTATCTAAATCTTTAATCAGTTATATCTATAAAATAATACCGTCATTCCCAAAAGAAGCTGAGGACTTTAAAGATATTGTATACAATATTGATAAGGGACACTTAGCATCTAGTTATAAACAATATATAAAAGAACAACATCAAACCATAAAGGAGGTACAAGATGTTCTTAACAATACCATTTCATGTCCACAACAAGGTGAACTTTTTCATAAAGAAGTTTCCATCAACTGAATGGTCTGGGCCAGCATGGTATAAGCCAACATTCAAAAAAGGAGAAAAGTTTCCATCTGGATTTAGATTGATGCATTTTCACCCTGTTGACTTAGGGCATGGTACAGCAACAACAATAGAAGCAGGAGATACGGCTAAGATACTACAATCCACTTGGGATAACTATCCAGAAACAGAGAAATGTATGATGGGTATTATACATTCTCACCACGGTATGGGTGCTTTCTTTAGTGGTACAGATGAAAAATGTCTAGAAGATAATGCACCAATGCAGAATTTTTACTGTTCTACTGTAGTGGCAAGTAAAAAAGAAAGATACGCATTTGGTATATCTTATACAGATCAATATGATAATGCTCATGTATATGAAGCAAAATCTAATGATATAAAAGTAGAGATGCCAAAAGATAAAGACCATGCTAAATGGTCACGAATAGCAAAGAAAATAGAAGCAAAAAAGCCAGCTCCTATTTCTTATGGTTATATAAGAAACGGAGGCGATGTCAATCAAAGCAACTTATGGAATCTGCATAACTTTAATGAAAATTTAAAAACTGAAATATCTGATGGTCTTAAAGAAAATGAAGAGGTAATAACATTAAATAAATACTCTACTGATACTGAAAATAAGCTTATAAACAGATTAAGAGAAGAAGCAGATACTCAGGTTGATCCTGATTCTGCGTTTGTTCAATCTCTTTATGAGGCATTTAATAAAAAGGAA
>TARA_R110002074_G_scaffold11030_9_pt1 | contig 10777 bp, 8 predicted proteins | sample TARA_R110002074 | Tara Oceans TARA_R110002074 (sample SAMEA4397215) | marine metagenome | biome: Polar Biome; feature: [MIX] marine epipelagic wind mixed layer (ENVO:01000061); material: water (ENVO:00002006), including particulate matter (ENVO:01000060) such as... | depth 10-100 m
CTTACAAATTCACCCGAAAGCCCGACGGGGACGTTCTGGCGATGGACGTTATCGAGGCAATCCACAAGAAACTGCCAGACACCCATCTGGTCATGCACGGTTCATCCACCGTCCCCGAGTTTCTGCGCGAACAGATCAACGAATTTGGCGGCGACATCAAACCGACGTGGGGTGTGCCGCTTGAGGAGATTCAACGCGGCATCCGCAACGGGGTGCGCAAGGTGAACATCGACACCGATCTGCGGCTGGCGGCCACGGCGGCGATCCGCAAGACGCTGGTGACTGCGCCCGACGAATTCGATCCGCGCAAATACCTCAAACCCGCGATGGACATGATGCGCGATCAAAGCATCCTGAAATTCGAGGCGTTCGGAACTTCAGGGCAGGCCGAAAACATCCGCGCCAAGTCGCTTGCGGCGATGGCGCTGGAGTACTGAGGGATCACTCGGCGAGTAGCGCCCGCGCGGTGCGCTCGTCCGTGATCAACCCTGAAAGGCGCCCACTTTTCAGGATCGCACGCAACGGGGCCTCCTTTTCGGGGCCACCGGCCAGTGCAAAGATGCGGTCCTGACGCCCTTCGTACAGCGACACGGCCAACGTGCGCGAGATGAGGGGTGTTTCCAGCGCGACCCCGTCACTGTCAAAGAAATGGCCCAACATTTCGGCTACACCGCCTGCGCGTGAAATTTCCTCGATCTCGGCGGGTTCAATCATGCCAGAATTCACCAGCTGCGTATCATCACCCACTGTGCCGATTCCGACGAATTTCAGCTCCGCATTCTCGGCGATCCCGAACACCTCTTTGACGCCGCGTTGAGCTAGAAGAACCTCGCGATCCTCAGCAGAGTTGGCAAAAAACGGCACGGGCAGTACGTAGGCGCGCGCGCCGGTCTTTTCGGCCAGAAGGTGCATCACGTCGTGGGGGTTGGCCGCAAAATTTCGGGTCAGTCCGCCCAGCAGGGACACGAAGCTTATCTTGTTCGTCTTGAACCCCGGCATCGCGCGGACCGCTTCGGCCAGCGTACGGCCATGCCCGATGCCGATGGTCAACGCATCACTGCTAACCGACCAACGCCGCAAAAACGCCGCCCCCGCAAGGGCCAGCGTTCGGAACGGAACCCCGTCTTCGCCAAGGTCTGGCGCGATTTCGCAGACTTCGAGACCAAAGCGGGCGGTCATCGCGGCCTCAAGCTCAAGGCATTCCACAATTTCACCTTCAATGCTGACTTTTACCGCACCTTCGGACACGGCTCGTGCAATCAGACGGTGCGCCTTGAGGGATGTGACGCCGATGCGTTTGGCGACCTCGGCCTGGCGAAGTCCGCCGACGTAGTGCAGCCATGCCGCACGAATCGCGAGCGAATGCTCGGCATCATCTGAAAGACGATCTTTTACCATGATGATACGTCCTTTTTCAGCTCGGAACGGGTGTCAGACACGCCATTTTAGACCAGTGACAAACCGCATCTAAAGTTTCAAATCCTCAACTCCGCTATCGATATGGGGGGCCCAAAATGCGACACTTTCGGCAATGTCGGACACCACCTGACGGTCACTCGGTTCGCGTTCCTTGAACGACAGCTCAAGGCAAATTTCGTTGTCAGCAGCGCCACTGTCGTTGAGCGCTTTCAACAGCGGTGCGGGCTGAATCGCTCCCTTTTCGTTGAACGCGGCGGTGAACGGGCGGTGGCCGGATTTGTCCATCATCGATTGCTTGATGTGAATGATTGGGCTGACGTGTGGAACCGCCCGCGCCCAGGCGAAGGGGTCGGTATCGTCAGGATTGTCCGAGGTCACATCGCCATGGTCGATATCGGCCATCATCCACATGGGGATTGCCATACCAGCGGCAGTGAGCCTGTCTTGCAAAGCTAAGCTTTGCACGATCGTTTCGCCAAACTCGCGGCCCACGCTCATTGGTTCCCAAAACAGGTAGTCTAGCCCAGCGGATTTGGCGTGGTCCGCCACCTCGGCCCAGCAATCGATCGCGATCTCGATCAGGCGCTCGCGGCGGGCGGGATCGTCAAAGTCCTTGTAGGTGAAAATGGCGAACTGCGTGCCGACGGATGTGGCTCCCAGATCGCCGACGATGTCCGCGAACGTCTTGAACCAATCGACATAATAACGGCGCACGTCCACGTCGGGATGGCCGAAATGGTTCAGCCGTCCGAAGGGGCCGGTCATGCCAGACGTCACCCGCGCGCCTGTGCGCTGCAACGCTCGATCCATGTCGCGGGTCAGGCGGCGAATCACGGCCGCTGGCCAGCTCGGGTTGATGAACTCATGGGTCAGCTGGATGTCGCGGATGCGGATATCGCGCGCGATGGTGTCGATCAGATCATCGGGTTCGGCAAACCGATTGACCAGCGGATTGGTGTTCAGCGACAGCGACAACGGCATGTCAGGCTGCCTGCGATCTTGTGTGATCGAACCATTCGGTGAACGCAGATTGTTCGGCATCGCTCAGGTGCAACCGATGTTTGGTGCGCCGCCACAGAATATCCTCGGCAGTCTGAGCCCATTCGTGGGCCAGCAGATAGTTCACCTCGGCCTCGTAAAGGGTGCCGCCAAAGTGGCGTCCCAACCCGTCGACGGATTTTGCATCCCCGACCACGGACGCAACCCTGGTGCCGTAGAGCCGCCCGTAGTGACGCCGCAGACCGCGCGACATCCATGGAAAATCTATTTTAAGCGTGCCGCAGAACGTGTCGTAATTTGCGTCTTTCATGTCACCGCCGGGCAGGGGGGCCGCATCGGTCCAATCCGGGCCTAAATCGGGAAAGAATTTCGCGATCTTGTGCATCCCGCGTTCGGCTAGTTCGCGAAACGTGGTGATTTTACCGCCGAAGATATTCAGCATCGGCGCACCACCGGCCTCTTCGAGGTCGAAAACGTAATCGCGGGTCACGGCGGACGGGTTGCCCTTGCCGTCATCAAACAACGGTCTGACACCGGAGAAGGTGGACAACACATCGTCTCGGGTCAGCTGTTCCTTAAAATAGCGGTTCACAGCGTCGATCAGATACAGGATTTCATCCTCGCCTGCGGCGACGTCTTCGGCATGTCCTTCGTAGGGTTTGTCCGTTGTGCCGATGAGAGCCTTGTCACCCTCGTATGGGTTGATGAAAATCACGCGCTTGTCGTGGTTTTGCACCAGATAGGCCTGCTCCCCCTTCCAGAATTTAGGCACAATGATGTGACTGCCCTTGACCAGTCGCACGTTGCGCGCGGAATTGGATCCCGCCACGCGTGTCACTACATCTGTGACCCATGGGCCCGCCGCGTTGACGAGGACCTTGGCCTTGAACTCGCGGATTTGTCCGGTGACCGAATTGGTGGTGGTTACACACCAGACATCGCCTTCGCGGCGAGCCGACGTGCAGGCACTGCGGGTCAACACAGTCGCGCCGCGTTCGCCTGCGTCCACCGCATTCAGGATCACGAGGCGGGCATCATCGACCCAGCAATCGGAGTACTCGAAGCCCTTTTTAAAGGCATCCTTGATCGAGGCCCCCTCGGGGTCGCGGTGAAGGTTCAGAGTGCGGGTGCCGGGCAGTTTTTTGCGCCCGCCCAGATTGTCATACAAGAACAGCCCCAGCCGGACGAGCCACGCGGGGCGGTCCTGAGGGCTGTGCGGCAGAACGAAGCGCATGGGCCAGATGATGTGGGGCGCGTTGTTCATCAGGATTTCACGTTCGATCAGCGCCTCGCGTACCAACCGGAATTCGTAATACTCCAGATAGCGAAGACCACCATGGACCAGCTTGCCGGACCGCGACGATGTGCCTTCGGCCAGATCGTCCTTCTCGCATAGCACCACACTGAGGCCGCGACCGGCTGCGTCGCGCGCAAAGCCGGCGCCGTTGATGCCTCCGCCAATGACAAAAAGGTCCACCGTTGGAATATTCGTCATAAAATTGCTCCTTGAACGAGGCGCTGTGCAGCCAGGCTGTCCCAGATGGGGAGCAAAGTCTGGCGCGTGGCGCGGTAGGTTTCGAAATGCTGGTCGTATACCGCAACGAGGGTTGGATCGGCGGGTTCGGGCGTGCCCAAAAGGGGCGTCGTCCAGTCCGCGATACAGGCGTCCATGTCGGCGTAGGCGCCGATCGCGACGGCGGCCATCATGGCGCAGCCCGCGGCACCGGCTTCGTCGCGGGAGGACACGCGCACGGGAGTGTTCAGCGCACTGGCGAGAATCTTGCGCAATTCGGTGGACCGCGCCGCCCCACCCGTCACACGCAGTTCGGCCGGCATCGAGCCCATCGCGGCATAACAATCGCGGGTCGCCATGGCGAGGCCGTCGACGATGGCGCGGATCATGTCGGGAAAGCGGTGCGTCGAGTTCAAGCCGATCAGGCTTGCGCGCGCGTCGGGGTTCACAAATGGGCCGCGTTCACCCGCCTCGGAAATATAAGGGTGATACATCAGCGCCGCTGGGGCGCCCCGGGCGATCCACGTGTCGAGGTATTCGACGAGATTGTCATCCTGCGGCACGCCAAGGTCGCGCAAAAGATCACCGGCCAAGGCCAGCGCCCAGTCGAGGTTCAAGGTGGCGGCCATATTGGTCTGAACCTGCGCTACCATGTCCGGCACCGGCAGGCAGATGATATAGCCCGTTCCCTGATCGTTCAGTTGAACATTATCCGACGTCACGGCCCGCATATGCACGCCCGTGGACCCGATCGTCGAACAGGCCGAACCCGCATCACCAGTGTAGACGCCCGCACCCAGCGCCGTCATGACCATATCGACATATCCCAGAGATACCGGCGTTCCCGCGCGCAACCCCGTCGCGGCTGCTGCGTCAGCACCCAACGGATGCGTTTGTTGCGTGCCGTCCAGAATGTCGGGCAGCAGGCGGCGCTGTTTTGACAGCCCTAGCGCCTCGATGACCGTATCGCTATAGAGGCGGTCGCGAAAGTCGCCGAAGGTGAAGCTGGCCTCTGAGGGGTCTGTCGCCCGGACACCGGTTAGGTTCAGGAATAGCCAATCCTTGCAATGTAACGCAACCTCAGCGCGGTCCAACATATCGGGGTGGTGGTGTAACATGTGGGCAAGCTGGCTGCCCTGCTGGCAAGTGTTCAGCCCGGTGCCTGTCGCCTCAAACCGAGCGCGCTCGCTTGCGTCATCGGCCAATCGGGTAACGGTGGGGGCCGCGCGGGCATCCAGCCAAAGCCACGCATCGCAGACCGGGGCATTGTCCGCCCCGACCAGCCAAGTGCCGTCGCCCTGTCCGGTCACGCCGATCGCCACGACGCGGCTCGCAACGCCTTCGATCTTATCAACCAACCCGCGCAAGGCAGTGATACAATCGCTCCAGGTCTGCGCCAGGTCTTGCGTGGCCGCGCCGTCTTTTCCCGATTGATAGCTGTTTAGCACCGAGGCCACGCCGACCTGACGACCTTTCAGATCAAACGCGACGGCCTTGATGACTGACGTTCCCGCGTCGATGCCGATGATGAGATCAGACGATTCGGTCATACCTGAAAATACGGGTCAGATTGGGGCTTCGTCGGCTGTGAAGGTCTTTTCGATGCCATTCGCTGTCTTTCTTACAAGGGCCTATCGTTATGTGGGGTACGCATTTCATCAGATATCTAGCACAAAAATTTGCAGAGTGTGAATTTTTTTGCAGACAAGGAAATTTTTTTCACTTACGGTTTTCAGGATGAGACAACCCCTGCCATCGGCAGGGGTATCGCACCAAAGCGGCGCAAGCGCAGGGTTCGAGATTTAAAGGGAGGGGACGACGCAATGGCCAGAACAGCCACAAAATCCAATAGCTGGTTCACCGGGAAAAGACGCCCTTTGATCCTTGCTGCCGGTGTGCTGGCCGTGATCGTGGTAATTGCCTTCGATACCACCGTCGTTCGGATCGGCTCTTCTGGTGATCTGCGCCAGCAGGCGTTCGACCCCGATGCATTTGGAGAAACCGAATTTCCGCGCATCCAGGCGTTGGTCATTGACCGCGCACCGGATGCCGTGACTCTGGCGACCGAGCTGGACGCCGACAAACAGGCCGCCATCGACACCTACGGCACAGTGGCGGGTGCATTTCCAGTCCTGCCCGTGGCCTTTACAGGGGTGGCAGGCGAAGGGCGGTCCGGCATCTTTGGCGTCGATATCGCCGGATTGCCCGATGGCATGACTGTGCGGGTCCAGACGGGCCCAGCGATCAATGGCACAGAATTGCGCGATATTCCCGGCGACATCGATTTCGGGGCCTTCACCAACCAGATCGAGTATCAAGACGCCGGCGCGGGCATCAACCGCGCGATGGCCGCTGAAACCCTGTCGGACATCGACCGCGAGACGTTGAGTGGGGAAACCATTTCCGTGACGGGTGTGTTCACGATGATCAACGCCAAGAACTGGCTCGTGACGCCGGTTTCAATCGAGGTGGATTGATGATCGCCCGCTCCGCTCCGCAAACTGATTGCGCCACGGCCGACACCGGTGACGTGGTCCTTGCCGCGCTCAATGTTTCGAAAAGCTTCGGGGCCGTGCAGGCGCTGAAGGGTGTCAATTTTGACGTACATCGTGGACAGGTCACGACGTTATTCGGCGAGAACGGCGCGGGCAAATCAACATTGATGAAAGTTTTGTCGGGTGTTCTGTTACCTACCTCCGGGCAGCTGATCCTCGACGGAAAGCCGGTCGAAATCACGTCGACCGTCGTAGCGCGAGATCTGGGCATCTCGATTATCCATCAGGAACTGTCGCTTGCCCCCAACATGACCGTGCGCGACAATATTTTTATGGGGCGCGAGATCACTGGGCCTTTCGGAGTAAAGTACGCCGAACAGGAACGTCAGGCCCGCGCCCTGATGCTGGAACTGGAAGAAGACATTGATCCGCTGACCCCGGTCGAGAATTTGCGCCTTGGCCAGCAGCAGATTGTCGAGATCGCCCGCGCACTGTCCGTCAACTCACGTATCCTGATTATGGATGAACCAACATCGGCGCTGTCCGCGTCCGAGGTGGATGTGCTGTTCAAGGTCATTCACGACCTTAAAGCGCGTGGCGTCAGCATCGTTTACATCTCACACCATTTGGAAGAAGCGCTGACGATCACCGATCACGCCGTTGTGCTGCGCGACGGCGTCATGACGGCTGCGGCCCCGCGCTCTGAAATCGACCTTGAATGGATTGTGCACAATATGGTCGGCGATAATTTCGACCTCGGCAGCCCGCCCGACAGCGCATTGGGCGGCCCCGCGCTTCAGCTTGAAGGGCTGAGCGTCCCTGCCGCTTCTGGGGCGGGATTGGCCGTTGATGCCATGGATTTGTCGGTATCCGCCGGTGAGGTTGTTTGCATCTACGGGTTGATGGGCGCGGGCCGCACGGAAATGATGGAATCTGTAGCGGGACGGCTTGCGCCAAGTGGCGGACGAATTTTGCTTCATGGTGAAGATATCTCCCACCTCACGATCGCACGGCGAATCGCCGCGGGATTGGTTCTGGTGCCAGAGGACCGGCAACGTGACGGGCTGGTTCAAACCATGAGCGTCGGGCGCAACCTGTCCCTTGCCTCCATCGGAAATTTCACCAAGAACATGATGATCCGGCCAAAGACGGAATACCAGATCATCGATCGCTCCATCGCCGAAGTGACCGTTAAGACGGACGGGCCGAATGCACCCATCGGATCACTATCGGGTGGCAATCAGCAAAAGGTCGTTATCGGCAAGATGTTGGCCACGAAGCCATCGGTCATACTGCTCGATGAACCCAGCCGCGGCATCGACATCGGCGCCAAGGCTGAAGTGTTCCGAATTTTAGCCAAACGTGCCAAGGCTGGCATGGCTGTCGTCTACACCACATCCGAAGTCACCGAATGTTTGGCCATCGCGCATCGTGTCATCGTGATGCGGCGTGGTCGGATTGCGGCGGAATTCACCAAAGATATGTCAAAAGAGGCGATCATGGCAGCCTCGGGCGAAAGCATGATCGCATGACCGACAGCAAGGGAGAACACACAATGTCTGAAGCGGGAACGGTGCGGACCGCCTCCAAACCTAGCAAGTTGCGGGGGTTCAGCCTCGTTCCTCTGCTGCTGGAAGGGCGTGCATTCTTTGCGCTGATCACCATCATCGTGATCTTCTCGTTCCTGTCGGAGAACTATTTTTCCGTTTCGAACTTTCTGATCATGTCATCTCAGGTGGCGATTTTTGGGCTGCTGGCCATCGGCATGTTGCTGGTCATCCTGTCGGGCGGCATCGATTTGTCCGTCGGCTCGACGCTGGCGCTGTGCGGTGTTTTCGCGGGCTACCTGATGCAGGGTGTCGAACTCGAAACCTCGGGGGTCATAATTTATTTCCCCGTCTGGGCGGTCGTTATGCTGACGCTGTGCATGGGTGCATTCGTCGGTGTAGTGAACGGAGTCCTTGTTGCTTTCTTCAACGTGCCTGCGTTCGTCGCGACGTTGGGTACTTTGTATGTGGCGCGCGGCGTCGCACTCTTGATGACGAACGGTCTGACCTTCAACAATCTATCGGGTGATCCTTCGTTCGGGAACACCGGATTTGAATGGCTCGGATTCTACCGCATCTGGGGTGTGCCAATCAGCATTTTCGTGCTGACGGTGGTGGCCGTGGGCGTCTATCTTTTGCTGACAAGGTCAGCGTTTGGGCGGTGGCTTTATTCCACAGGCGGCAATGCACGCGCAGCCGAATTGTCCGGCGTGCCGATCAGAAAGGTCCAGATCGCGGTTTATGTCTTGTCAGGTATCTGCGCCGCAATCGCGGGTATCGTGCTAAGTTCGCAATTGACGTCCGCGGGCCCAACCGCCGGATCGACTTACGAGCTGACGGCCATCGCGGCCGTCGTTGTGGGCGGTGCGTCCTTGATGGGTGGGCGCGGCACGGTGGGCGGCACGTTACTGGGCGCCTTCGTGATCGTGTTTCTAGGCGCGGGCCTCGTTATTATCGGTGTATCGTCGTATTGGCAGACTGTATTTACCGGTGCCGTCATCGTCCTCGCCGTGATGCTCAATTCCATTCAGTATGGGGGCAAGGCGCGCTAGAACGGCGCGGTCCCCCAACCGAATTCGCGCCGTTTCAAACCAGAAACCTACCGCGAAAGCAGCCGGATAGCCGGCAAAAAACCAAACCAGGGAGATGACCACTATGATGAAATTTACAAAACGCACACTACTTGCTGTAGCCGCGACCCTGCCATTGATGGCGGGATCTGCATGGGCCGATGGCCTGATCTCGATCATCGTCAACGATCCAGCGAACCCTTACTGGTTCACTGAAGGCGAAGTGGCCAAGGCAACCGCCGAAGAGTTGGGCTATGACGCGACCGTATCCGCCCACAAAGGTGACACTAACATTGAAGCCAATCTCGTCGATGCCGCAATCACCAACGGCGCGGTCGCGATCATCCTTGATCCGGCAAATGCTGACGGATCCATAGGGGTCGTGCGTCGCGCAACCGATGCGGGAATTCCTGTGTTCCTCGTCAACGCCGAAATCAATGAAAGCGGCATCGCGATCGCGCAGCTTGTGTCCAACAACGCACAAGGCGCGGCTCTTGGTGCGGTGACGTGGCAGGGTCTTGTCGGCGAAGAAGCCAAATACGTGGAATTTTTCGGCAACCCGTCCGACAACAACGCGGCCACAAGGTCCAACGGTTACAACACCGTGTTGTCGCAGTATCCAGGCCTTGAGCAGGTCGCACAAGAAGTCGCCAATTGGGACCGCACACAGGGCTACACCAAAATGCAGTCCATCATTCAGGCGAACCCCGAAATCGACGCCGTGATCGCCGGCAATGACGAAATGGCGCTCGGTGCGATTGCGGCAATGAAAGAGGCCGGAACACTCGACGGTGTCGTCGTCGGCGGATTTGACGGATCGCCTGATGCCGTCGCGTCGATTGCAGCGGGCGAAATGGCCTACACCGTCCTACAGCCGGTTGCCGTGTTCTCCCGCGAAGCGGTGATTCAAGCCGACTACTACATCACCAATGGTGAAGCGATGGTCGCGGATGAAAAGCAGCTGTTCGATTGCCTTTTAATCACACCAGAGAACTTGGACGACTATTCCGCTCCGTTCACGCTGTCGAACTGATACGACGGTTATGATAGAAAAGGCGCCCCTTGGGGCGCCTTTTTACTTTATGCTCAGTGCCCCCTAAACGGTGATCGGCTGTTCAGTTGCGGGTTCACAATAACAATAACTCCCAAGGAAATTTTTTTGGTTCCCTCCGTCGGTATCGAGCATCCTTGCTGCAAATTTACGGAGGCTGTAAATTGATCATCATACAAAGGCGCATTTCAATGAGGTTTTCTTGATTTAGGAAAATCAAACCCTAAAGTTTTGGCCAAAGTTGACATTTTTTAACATAAGACTGATCTATAGGTAATAAGTATTGACCTATCTCACCCATTCTAAAGTTCTGACTTCTCCGCCAAATATCGGGCAATTTTTTTGAGAACTTTCTTAGACCCAACATTCAATCAAGCTGCAGCGAAGGTGTCGAAAGAGCCCATTGTGTGAATTTGGTTTTCTTGCTGCATGCGCTCGCAGCGTGGAAAATGCTGCGTCAGCGTAAAATTCGGTGCTGCCGCGCGGCGGGAAAACCAGCCATTCGTGCAGAGTGCAGCAGGGATCAGAGGTCGAATTCACAGACTGCGGGACAGAGCCGCCCTGTGCAGGCGCGGCTAATGCTCACGAGAAAAACCTTGCATGCGCGGTGTCGCTCATTTGGCAGTGCGGCAATTTTCACCAAAGCGGATGGTGTGGATAGCTCCTGCTCCAACCGGCGTCGC
>TARA_R110002074_G_scaffold203832_2_pt1 | contig 10754 bp, 9 predicted proteins | sample TARA_R110002074 | Tara Oceans TARA_R110002074 (sample SAMEA4397215) | marine metagenome | biome: Polar Biome; feature: [MIX] marine epipelagic wind mixed layer (ENVO:01000061); material: water (ENVO:00002006), including particulate matter (ENVO:01000060) such as... | depth 10-100 m
CAAATGTGTAAAATGAATATACACCTTTGAAAATTTATAAAATTATTCACATAACCGAATTGTTTAATTATCATCATAATCATCTAATGTAGGATCTAAATCGTCATATACGATGGATATGTCATTCCATACACCTCTTGATTTTTTACCGAATTTCTTAGTCATAAACTCAAACAAATCGCGACCACGGGGCACATTCTTACCATGATGTAATTGAAACCAAGTTTTAAAGACTTCATATAAGCTGGTTTCCTTGATTTTACCACCAACCATTTTCTTTACCTTGTCTGATATGAAATCACTATAGAAATCTTGCGTGTTTCTGTAGTTAGAACTACTTGCCTTGACAGCATCACAAATATTAACAAGACCGTCTGATTCATATGCCTTTTCAACCAGCATGGAAATGAAGATTGGAGCCCATTTGGCAAACTTGATGCCTAGTTTCTTATCCAATTCAAATTGATGTTCTCTCTCATCATCAAAATCCTCTTTTTTACAAAACTTGGACTTAAATTCACAAACACACAATCTTCTCCACGTACCTTCATCATTGCTGTTCACATCTAGTAATGTATTGGTACAGACGACCAATTTGAATTGAGGAATAAATGTAATACTGTCTTTGAAGAGAGCACGCCCTTGTAATGGATCACCACCAGTAATCTCTTTCATAATACCCTCATTCAACCGGTCACCTTTGCTTGGTTCTTGCATTACAGCATACCTACAACCCTTTAATTGAACAATTTCTGACGACGTACCGCCAATTGCGTTACGCTTAGAAGCAATAAGTGTAATTGGAACAGTGACTTTATATTCACCTAGACAAGCAGTCATTAGTTCAACCAATTTTGATTTTCCATTACTACCATTACCATTATAAATGTTAAATGTTTGATCGTTGTTTTCACCTATAAGAGTAGACGCCAAATGTTGCCACATATAACGACGTAATTCTTGATCTGGAAACAATTTAGTCATGAAATCATTTATTTCATCTATAATATTCGCATGTTTACTAGTATTCAACTTGACATAGCTAATGTTAGTAGACTTTGACAAATAATCATCCGGCTTTCCGTTACGAAAATCCTTGGTCTCAAAATCAATAACACCGTTATTGAAACATAACAACCTTGGATTTGAATCAACCTTTTCAATAAATGAACTATCGTAAAATATTTCCTTAGCCTCACGCATAATATTATCCTTAACTCCACGTGTCTTTAATTTGGTAGTGATATCCTTTAGTTTTTGGGTACTGTCACGAAGTTTAGTATATTCCTCACTAGTAGTATCGAGTGTACCACTACACATCAATTGAATGATCTCTTGGAATTTACTGAAATAAATATTATGTAAATCAGTTGAAATAGACATTCTTAAACCAGTTCCACCTTCATTTTCTTCCCAACGATGATTTGTATACATATACCATATATCCTTCTTTATGGAAACACACATATAATCATCCTTATACATTTGGTACAAGACGAGTGCAAAATCGAAATCTGTTGGACTTTCGACAGTTTTATCTACAAAGTAACTGATTGTCTCTTCACGAACCTCTTTGTACTTGCCATAATTATCATGCTTTGCCCAATATATAATGGAGCGAAATGTTAGACAATCGTCATTGGTAGCGCTGAATCTTGACCACATGTCGTAATAATCTGGTATTTTATCAAAATCAAACTTGCTTGATTTCGCACTAAACGCAACCCATGTCAAGAATAAAGATTCGTGAGTATTTTTTAACGCCCATCCTACACGAATCCATTTATCATACGGATCACAATAATTCTCTGTCAAGCACATAGTATATTGATGTGTCTCCTTGATAAAATAGTCTTTGTTATCACTATCAGTCAAGAATTGTTCAACCGCTTCATCCAATATATCTTGACTGGTAATCTCATTCAAATCATAATTATGACTTGTATTAACTATTCGTAATTTGCTTTTCGGTCTAGATTTTTTTGAATGTTTTATGGATTCATATTCATTGCGAATGATATCTAACATATCAAAAGACACGTGTCCGTTATACTGTGCTGATAACAACTGAAAATTCTTTTTCAAATCAAACTTCTTCACATCGTTAATATGTAAACATAATTCTTTTTGTTCTTCCACTTCAACGTCGTAGCTATTTGTTAATACGTATTGTTCATTACCAGGCTTTCTTGAACCATATAATTGCCAATTGGTAGTACCCTTTGTAATGCCTTCATCCAATACTTCATCCCATGTATTGACCAAAGGCAAATCATTCCATACTTCATTGATTTTTAAGAGTACTCTGTTACGTAGAATAATTTGTAAAGGTCTCTCCATATCAATACCAATAATCATATGAATACCATCCTTTGTAACATTTTCAAGCATATTGACGTTGTCCTTCTCAAATACAAATACAGGAATTTTGGAATTGGGTGGAATATTCAACATATCAACAATTTCTTGAAAATATAAATCAACCATATCTGTGATATGGTCATTAGAATGTTGTCTTGATTCAACGGATACATCGTATCTAAAATCAAAATCGACCATTACAGGTCCTTTTTCTATGTGTTGTTTTTCTGTTAGAAATTCAAATTTGCCATCTATAAATACATGCTTCACATATTTGGAATAAAAGTCGGAAATGTTCTTTATAGTATAAGTGCCACCTTTAATTGACAAGGCGTTATCACCTATTCTCGTGTGCGTATGACCCTCACCCCTCTGTGAATAACACGAATTTAAATATGATTCAAATGATTGTTTCATAGTTGATATAATATGTAATATACATGCAGATTATTTTTAGGTCAATTTTTTATTAAAATGAAATAATACTCCATTAATTTCCAAAATAAAGGAACTGTAAACGAATACTAAAAAAACGGAGGATAATATTTATGTATCAATAATTAGCCATTTTCGATATTTCTAAACACATTCCTGAAAAATTTTATCTATAGAAATCAAAAATATTATGTTGAAACTATGAAAATCCAACTATGTCCTATGTAAATGTTGATGATAATTAGTCTGACAATTAGTTATTAATATTCCAATACAATACTACTCTACAACTAGTGGTAAAAATCCAATATAATAATAAAAAATGAGTAGATATTATTATAATTAATATTATTGTGTTGGGGTATAATATACGAGGATGTCTACCATTGATATTTCATATACAGATTATAATGGAAATACCGGAAATGTAATATTGGATATATCCAATGATTTTCGTGAATTAAAAACACCCGAAGATTTATATGCATTGATGCACACTGATGATTTTTTAGATTGGTCGGGGAATAATTATAAAATAATAAATAATTTGGATATGAGTGAATTTATAGATAATTCTTTTGCACTAAGTCCAATTGGAAGAGATGCCATTAATTATTTTTATGGAAATATTGATGGAAATAATAAGAAAATTAGTAACTATACCATAGTTGACCCAAGTTCTATTTTATTTTATGGAGGATTATTCGGACAATTTTCAATTCAAACCACAGATACATTTTATATACGAAACTTAGAGATTGAGATAAATGGAAATATTGAAATGCTGTTTAACCAAACGAAATCGACTACTGTTGGTGGATTTATAGGTTTTGCTATCGAAAACACGGGAGAGTTGATAATACAGAATTGTAGTATTAGTGGTAACGGTAGTCTTCTTGCTAATTACCGGGTAGGTGGAATAGTTGGGACTGGTTCAAATATTAGAATAGAAAATTGTAAGAATAATATTATTGGAAACGTGGAAGGTGGGTTTCAAGTGGGTGGAATAATAGGAGGTGGTGCAAGTGGTGATTATATTAATTGTATAAACAATATAGTTGGTAATATTTTCTGTAGAGATGTAAACAATGGTCTAATTGCTTCAACTGGCTCTAGATGTGGTGGAATCGTTGGTGAAGGTGCAACCTCAACGACTATAGGTTGTATAAACAACATGAAAGGAAATATTCACGCACATAGTATTCTTGGTGGAATAGTTGGACTAGGTACTGCCTGTAATATTTACAATTGTATCAATAATCAAATAGGAGATATAGTATGTTTTGATTTTAGCACAAATGAGATAGCATTTGATAAAAATAATCGAAATGCTGGAGGAATATTAGGTGCTAATTCTAATGCGGATATTTATAATTGTATTACGAATCAAATAGGAAAAATAGAAGGATATGAATATATTGGTGGTCTTGTTGGAAGAATAAATGATGATTGTGTGATTAACAAATGTATATCAAATTTTATTGGAGATATTTCAGGTGTGGGGTATATTGGTGGTTTTATTGGAATTGTGGATGATGTCATTCTGTCAACTGTTGAATGTTGTGTAGTAAATAGCTTCAGCAATGTATATGGTATAAGTTTAGAGTTGGTAGATTCATTTATAGGGGGTGTATCTGGGGTAGATATATCGACAAGCGGTAATTTCTTAAACAATTCTCTCATTACAGTTAATGGAAATAATCAAACAGATGTTTCATATGTAACATTATTTAATGATAACCGTAATTATTATGGAATCGGTGGGCCATTTAATTGTTATATTGATTCATGTGAAACTATTTTACCTTGGGTTAAAGTTTCAAATGTAGTACAACCGATTCTAATGGGTAATATTTATATTGATATGAGCAATATTGATTTACAGCCTACAAGCCCTCCACAATATAGTCGAAACAAAGAAAACATTATGTATTCTTTAATCAATGTACCAGAGTATAGTATTTATACGCAAAACACTATATGTGAAGATATATTATGTAAATGTATACTTGATTGTGATAATATATATGTCCATATAATATCATACAATGAAGTATATACAAATGTAAATAACACCATATCTGTGGGTGGACCAAATAAAGATAATTGTAATATAGGAACTAGAGCAAAACAAACAACTGCTGTAATAATAAGAAATCCAATTATTAAAGAAGTATTAAATACAGTGGCATATGGTCAGTATGTAATAAATGATAAGGCTACAATGGGCGATTATAAAAGTTATTTATTGAGAAAAAAATTAAGAAAAACAACAATAGTTTATAAATAAGTAATAATTAAAAAATATTTCAGTATGTCATGCGTTTAGGTGTAGAATTAGTCATCAAATATGAAAAATCGTAAATAATAAATAATATATAAAAACGACATAAACCATATCCTGAGTAATATATAGATTTAAATAATGGCGGATAACAACCTATCAACGGCGAATAGTATAATAAATGAGAATACAGTTGTACTTTCAAAGGAAACGATCAAGAGACTATTAAAAGATGTAAAGGAAATGATGAAACATCCCCTTGTCAGTCATGGAATATATTATAAACACGATGAATCAAATATATTAAAGGGGTATGTATATATCTGTGGACCAGCCGATACCCAATATTTTGGTGGAAATTATTTTTTTGAATTTAATTTTCCATATGATTATCCACACAGACCTCCCATTGTAGAATTTAAAACAAAGGACGGTCAAACCAGATTCCATCCAAACATGTATCGTTCTGGTAAAATTTGTCTATCTATTTTAAATACATGGAAAGGAGACCAATGGACTGGTTGTCAAAGCCTACGAACTATTTTATTAACTATTGTGAGCATTATGGATAATATGCCTTTACTTCATGAACCAGGATTTACCGAAAAGCACTCAGATGTTGCCAGATATAATAAAATAATCTATTACAAAAATTTTGACTTTACGATTAATCGTATTTTATCAAAAGACAATGGGTTCTCTATTAGCCCGTTCAATGAGATATTTAAAGAAGATATGGAGGTAGAATTTATGAAAAATAAGGATGCTATTCGGGCAATTTTAGAAAAGAAGAAAGCCGAAAACTTGTGTGTAATAAGAACCAGTATTTATAATATGTCTATCACGATTGATTGGAAAAAAACGTATGACAATTTTATTTCATTAGAAATATAATATCTATATTATAAAAAAAATTGAATGATAATAAAAATATTAATATATGTAATATTCAATAGCAAGATGCACTTTTGCGATAAATGCGACAACATGTATTACATTAGGATTTCTTCTGATGAAGAAAATAAGTTGGTATATTATTGTAGAAATTGTGGTCACGAAGATACAAATTTAACAAAAGACAATATTTGTGTGTCTAAAACACAATTAAAGAAGAATGAACAAAAATATAATCATATTATTAACGAATATACAAAATTAGATCCCACTTTACCAAGAATTAATACAATTAAGTGCCCCAATAGCGAATGTATTAGTAATCATAATTCAGATAATCAAAATCTCAGCGATAGGGAAGTCATTTATATACGTTATGATGATTTGAACAAATTATACATTTATCTGTGTGCTAAATGTGATACTGTATGGAAAACTGAAAAAAATAGTTAATTAATCATATATAAAACGGGGAGACATTGACATTTTACATAAGTTATCAAATATATCGTTTATGTAAAACTATGAATAATAATATATTTCTTTTTTTTAATAAAAGTTGATGTTATTTAAAAGTAATAATATTATATTATAATAGAATGAGTAATTTAGAACTATCTAATATTGAAAACATGGATGACTCCGAAAACTCTCTGGATGATTCACAGTCAATGCTTTCACTGAACAAACAAGAGAATAGTGTCACAAATCAAAAGGCGATAGCTTCTATGAATATTGATAATTTGAATAATAATGAAGAAGATGAATTTGAAAATGCTGATGCTGTTGACGATGCCGACGATGTCGACGATGCCGACGATGTCGACGACGATGGCGACGACGACGACGACGATGCCGTCGATGAAGATGACGGAGAAAAATATATAGATGGTGACGATACACAGACAGATAATAGTAGTACTACAGTGTATAACAAACTACACCCCACAAGTAAATCATCAAATATCGAAGAATTACAGTCCACTATATTAGACATACCAGTTGATTTTGAAAAGAATGATTCAGATTACGATTCAGTTGATGACGAAGAAGAAGATGATAATTATTTACAAAAATTTGATAAGGACATGAGAGAAAATTACATATTGGAACAACATCCCGAATCAGTAAATCATAATTATGATGAAATTTATCAACTGGCCTCGGTACAACGAAACAAGGCAAATATTATTATAGACGATTTACACAAAACTATTCCTATTTTAACAAAATATGAAAAAACTAGAATATTAGGTTTAAGAGCAAAACAATTGAATAATGGTGTTAAGCCAATGATAAAAATGAATGTACCTATTATAGATGGCTATTTGATTGCTTTGAAAGAACTCGAAGAGAAATCCATTCCGGTTATTATCCGCAGACCATTGCCTAATGGTTCATCAGAATATTGGCACCTTAAAGATTTAGAAATATTACAATAATATATAATAAAAAAGAACGGACACCTACCTATATTTTTATTATTACAATTATATCGATTTTTTAACATTTCCATCTATTTCCACAATCCAAACAATTTACAAAAGTAGTCATAGGTTCATCAGCAGACCGTGTTTGTAATTGGTAATAAGTACATTTCTTTGATTTACATTTCCAACACTTGAAATCGTCGGTAGATGCCTCTAATTTAGGTTCATATTTGTTGTCATCTCTAATTTGTTTATCCTTTATAAGTTCATCCCATTTATCCGGACGCATTTCTTGATGCGACATAAATGCCAGGGAATGTGCTTTGATTGTCTTATCCATCATTGAATTTTTTATATCTTCATTTTTTAAATTGTTGTAAATTGTTCTTAGTCTATCGAGATAGATTTTCACAAAATAATTGTTATCCCATTTCTTGACAACATTTAATTTACCAGCATGTTCCAATGTATAATTGAATATCCCTTTTTCTAAATTGGAACAAATCGTATCATCGTCCAATATTTTTTTTAAATTGATGACTATATTTTGTCTGAAATCAATTGAATTCTCAATTTTACGCATACTTGTATTATTAATAGTATTATATAATAGTTTATTTAATCAATTTTTTCTTTATAAATACGTAAAACAATAATTTTGAGAAATTATTGTTTTATAAATTATTTAATCTTCATCGCTATATGAATAGTCCTCGTATTCTAATTCCGCAGTTGAATCTTCCCAAGTATCTTCATCGACACTATTTGTTCCACTGATATTTTCTACAATATTGTCCTCTACTATAAAATCGTCCTTCAAGTATCCAGACTTGGTCTTCATTTCTGCCGGAACATTTGCTAGTTCATCTGCTTCATTCTCGTCTTCAGCCACAGTATCAGCCAAATTTTCAAATCCACCAAATAAATCCTCATAAAAAAGATTCCACTCTTCTACTGACAAATTCACCATACCATTACCATTACCCTCTTCGATAGATTCAATATTGTGTGCAACAAGGGCAAGGCAACCATAATATAAAATATTATCTACTGGTGGTGGCAAATCATATTTATTTTCTGTAGTTGCCTTACCAGTATCACGCGCATATAGAGAAACAGATGTAAACGAATACTTGTTCTTCTTCTTTGTTGTCCACGTATGTCTAAGTTCAAAGCCCTCACTTTTCTTGAATTTACACTTCTTATACATCTCGTCCTTACCTTCTACATACTTGCTTTCCTTTAAGTCTCCACCCTTTTCAACTAATACGATATTTACCATAACTAATTATCATTTATAGAATAGGTTTAAATGGTTTCCTTATTATATTAATAATGCTAATCCTGTACCCTAAATTTAATGCGAATAAAAATATAATTGATACTATTACTCGAGTAAATGTAATAAAACATCCGTTCTCCGATATAGAACAGTATTTTCAAACTAACTATGAAGTTTTACAGTTTGACAATGGATTTTCTCATAATGATAATGATAAAGATAATGAAAATACAAATGATATATCTAATACAATTGTCTCTTATGAAATTATAAACAATACAGTATACAAATTATATAAATCAAAGGATTATCAAGAATATCAGTTTAGCAATGAAATTACATTTCATTTACACAAAGAAGATGATATAACCAGAAAAGAAGTGTATACAATTCCATTAAATCTACAATACACTAAAAAAGAATTTAGAAAATACAAATTGCATTCCAAAAGCTTAGTCACACTTATTGTGGAAAGTAGTAATAATGTGAATAAATTAATATTTGAAATTAATGAAATTGAAATTACTGAATCAATAAAAGAAGAATTGATTACGTTTTTATCCATATTAAAACTTTATAAATAATATATAACATGATTCCTTGGATTATTCAAATGAGTACTATATCATTAATAGTAATAGCATTAATTCATTATCTATTTATTTTTTTTAAAACAAATCTCACAATACCTAAAGTAAAAGATTTAGTAAATAAGCCACAGAAACAATACGATGCACTGTTTAATACTATTAGCAGTTCACCAGTTACATCTATAGCGAACAATAATAGTTTATTAATGGAATCTGGTAAAACAAGTACCGATAGTGAAAATACAAATATGAAAAATGAACTGAAAAACTATTTAAAAGAATTAGGTGAAACCAAAAAGTCATCTACCTCTACACCGAATACACCTATATCCAATGTAAATAATAATAATGATATAATGACCGGTGAAAATATTATGGGTAATAATTCACTAGAATCAAGCAACTACTCTTCGTTTTAAATATTTTTATTCACCTAGATGATAATTCAATTGACAAGTGATTTAAAGATGTATTGCTATGGTAATTATATGCGACTTAGTCACCATGATAAAAATGAGTTGTTAAAACGATTACCTACTTTGAAACTTTCTTATGAAAATATTCATAAGAAAGTTTCTAGCGAAATGTATTTATTAATACCAAAAGGCCAAAAACATTTAGTATGGTTTACATATTTCCAAGATAAAAAGGTCTGTATTTTTGTTGAAATGAATACAGGAGTACAACAATCCATAAAAAATATGTATATTGTTCCACAAATGTTTGAAAAAAAACTAGTTCTCGGGACAATCATGTATGGAACATTATTCAACGTAAATGGAAAAAATTTCTTTTCTGTGGAAAATATTCATTTTTACAAAGGAAAAAATATTGAAGATACTAATGAATTCGGTAAGATGACATTACTTAAAAAAATATTTGACAATGAATTAAAACAATCGATAATCACTAAAAATGGCATATGTTTAGGAATGCCTATTTTAGAAACCAGTTTTGAAAACGCTATTACCGTAGCGAAACAATTGCCTTATGATATTTATTCTATTCAACAGAGAAATTTCAATGACAATAAATGTCTGTATTATTCAACTCTTTATAAATCATCGTCTGTAGAAGAACATGAAAATCGAGTATTTTTAGTCAAAGCGGACATACAAAATGACATATATGATTTGTATGTTAAAAATAATTATGGCGATTTAGTGAAATATGATACTGCTGCTATACCTGATTATAAAACAAGCGTCATGATGAATAAGATATTTAGAAATATTAAAGAAAATCGCAATTTAGACGCTTTGGAAGAAAGTGATGATGATGAAGAGTTTGAAAATGTGCGTGAAGATAAATTCGTGAAATTAGACAAAAGTGTTATTATGGAATGTATGTTTCATAAAAGAAACTATTCGTATGTTCCTCTTAAGATAGTTGAAAGTGGAATTATTGCGACGCGTTCATCAATGGATTCTATGAAACATCGTTTAGCGCAAACAAATACAAATACAAATACAAATACA
>TARA_R110002074_G_scaffold386746_1_pt1 | contig 10751 bp, 9 predicted proteins | sample TARA_R110002074 | Tara Oceans TARA_R110002074 (sample SAMEA4397215) | marine metagenome | biome: Polar Biome; feature: [MIX] marine epipelagic wind mixed layer (ENVO:01000061); material: water (ENVO:00002006), including particulate matter (ENVO:01000060) such as... | depth 10-100 m
TAAATCCCAATTTCAGAAAGTAAACAAACGCTATATGTGTCTATAACCAATTAAACACATTAAACCTATGCATACAAAACACAATGCAAAACTTCCAGACAGCGGTGCGCAACCACAAGGGTCTGATATCCTGCTACGGGAGCGTCGTTCCAGAAGAAAATACCAAAAAGCATCAGATACTCTTTAGCGTCAGGCCTAAGAAGGCCGCCCGTGGAACAAACTACGAGTTCGAGATCACCACTATAGCGAATACAAGCCCAGACGTATTGAACAACGACTACATGTTCGTGTTCAAATACAATACGATTTCTCACAACTTCTCAGTGCTCAAGGACAGAGACTTCTATGTAGGAACTGGAGGAGTGTCGACGCCGAGGTATTTATTGACTGGGGAGGGACTCATCGGCGAAAACAATTTCGATACAGGCTCCAGGTTTGGGAAGCACCGAGATGGAATATACATGCTGAGGTCAAAAAACCTCACAAGCTGGTCAGAGCCAGTCAAGATAATAGACAGAGATTGGGGGCTTAAGAATGTCTGCTGTAGTTTCGACACCCAAAGCTCCCTTCTGCGCGACGGCGACATTTATCGTTTGTACACGCGCTGGAATCCCGCTGTGCAGGTAAGAAGATTGCAGGTGTTTACGACGAACAATATAGATAAATGGCAAGACAACGCTCAAGAAGTAAAATTCGGCATGAACATCAACATCTACGCACAATACATTTTCAGACACCAGAACAAGTTCGTCGCGGTAGTGCGATGCTACGACACCGGAAACCACGATAGGGGTGTCAAAGGGAACTACAAAATCCGTATAGCCATGTCAAATGATGGTGTCAATTTCACAATGGCCGATAAAGAAATACCAGCGGATGATGATGCATATCCAGTACAAGGACACAAAGTCGTAAGAGGAATTCCAGTGATATATTTGCTCTGTCAGAACGGAAAGCTAACTGAACATGAAATAATAACAGACATTCCACCACCTATAAAGATACATCTGGAGAGTGCGCGACAGCGCGGCATTAATGTGGAGATGCCAATAGTGTCCGAAAGAATAAGAGAGCATTATAAGAACATGCACACCTTCCAGGAAGCGGTGCGCAACCACAAGGATCTGCTATGCTGCTACGCGAACGTTATCCCAGGAAAAGAATCCGAGGAGGACCGAATAATATGCAGTGTAAGACCCAGATGGGCGTCGAACGCCACATGCCACGCGTACGAGATGACCGTTGTAGCGCATATACCCCAAGTGCCATGTCCAGCGTGTCCGACGACCCCAACGCGCGAAAACATACTCAGCGCTGACTATGCGACCATATTCAAATATAACACGATCTCCCACAACTTCTCAGTGTTCAATGACCGAGACTGCTTCATAGGTACAGGAGGAGCGTCGATGCCGAAGTACGCACCTTACGATACAAAGATGGTGGACGGCTTCACACCAGTAACCATGTACGGGGAATACAGGTACGGCATATATATGCTGAAGTCAACGGATCTCACAAACTGGTCGGACCCAGTCAAGATAATAGACAGAGACTGGGGCCTCAAAAACCTCTGCTGCTGCTTTGACAACCAGAGCTCCTTGGTGCGCGACAACGACGTCTATCATCTGTACACGAGATGGAATCCCGCGCCGAAGAAAAGGAAACTTCAAGTGTTTACGACGAATAACGTAGATCAATGGGAAGACAACGCCCAAGAAGTAAAATTCGACAAGGATGTGAATATCTATACAACATACATTTTCAAGCACCAGGACAAGTTTGTGGGCGTAGTGCGGTTGCGACATTCTAACAACCTGTTACAGTACCACGTCTGTACAGCCATATCAACTGATGGTATTAATTTTACAATAACCGGTAAAGAATTAACAGAGAGCAACGGCGCTGCATATCCAGCACAAGGACACAAGATCAGGAATGGAAACCCAGTGATATACCTGCTCTGTCAGAACGGAAAACTAACAGAACACGAAATAACGATTTAAACAGATAACCCATACCAATGCATTATGAGTTATGCACTTGAAAACAACAGTGCACTGATAAATGGTAAGTCTATCTTGATCACTGGCGGAACAGGATCTTTTGGAAAGCACATGATAAGGACACTGCTGGACAATTATGAACCCAAGAAGATAGTTGTATTCTCCCGAGACGAGTTCAAGCAAAGCGAGATGCAGAAACTTTACACCGAGGAGGAGAAAAAGACACTACGTTTCTTCATAGGAGACATTAGAGACAAAGAGCGTCTGATTGATGCCTTCAGGGGCATTGACCTGATCTTTCATGCGGCGGCGCTGAAGCAAGTGCCTGCAATCGAGTACAATCCGTCCGAGGCAATAAAGACAAACATTTATGGAGCAGAAAATGTCATCAAAGCAGCAATCCAGAACAACGTCAAGAAGGTGATCGCCATAAGCACAGACAAAGCAGTCTCCCCTGTGAACTTATACGGTGCCACGAAGTTGTGTTTCGAGAAATTATTCATCGCCGCAAACAACACAGTGGGTGATGGTGATACAAAATTCTGCATATTGCGATACGGAAACGTTTTCGGCAGCAGGGGTTCAGTAGTTCCTTTGTTTCAGGAACAGTCGAAAAGCAATAACTTCACAGTCACAGACCCCAAAATGACACGATTCAATCTGACCCTTCCGAACGCCATAAATTTTGTATTGAACTGCTCGTCCAAGATGCTAGGCGGCGAGGTCTTCGTTCCGAAGTTGAAGAGCTATAACATTCTGCAGTTGTGCAAAGCGATCAACAGCAAAGCCAACGTAGAAATAGTAGGGAGTCGCCCAGGCGAAAAAATACACGAGTGCATGATTAATGCGGTGGAGACTGACAATTGCTACGAATGTGACAACTACTTCGTCATCCTGAATAGGACCGTTATGGAGATCAACCACAATCTTCAAAATTATATGTCCAACTACGAAGACAAGAACATCAGAAAACGAGAAGAGATGACCGAATACATAAGCGGAGGAACGTTGATGTCGGATGAAGAGCTGGAGAAGTTGCTAAGGCCATAGCTGTGGATCTGTTACATTTGCGAGCATTGATAATATATCTTTAAAAACAATAATTAAACATATACCTTATATCATAATAAAATGAAAATTCACCTCATCATACAGTCTAGAATGAGTTCCACTCGCCTGCCGAAAAAGATACTTAAATCAATAGAAGGCAAAACGGTACTACAGCATGTCATTGATAGATGCTCAAAAAGCAAATACATAAATAAAATAATCGTAGCCACTACAACGAATCCGGCTGACGATATATTAGAAAACTATTGTATCGGAGAAAATATAAATTACTTTCGCGGTAACGAAAACAATGTACTGGAGAGATTTTATAAGCTAGCTCTGAGCGATAAATGTGACATCATTGTGCGAGTCACATCTGACTGTCCACTGATAGACGTAAATATAGTTGATGATATGATAGAGTATTTTAATAAGAAAGATCTTCCCTTTTTACAACCTCAATACTCTAATCGAGGAGAACATGGACACTCTGGTGGATTTCCCGATGGAACAAACCCACAAATATTTACCTTTGAAGCATTAGAAAACACTTACAAAAATGCTTATACGACTTTTGATTGCGAACATGTATGTCCTTATATGATCCGTAACCTTTCATCTGAGGAATTTAAGATTCCTCATATAGAACACTACAAGAACATAAATTTTCCTTCCTTACACCTCAGTTTGGATACTCAGCAAGACTATGAATTTATTCGCAAGATATTTGAACTTCTATATAATGACAACCCCAACTTCACAATCTACGATGTTCTAGCTGCAATAAATGATAATAAGATCACGAACTGATTTTTTACTATCTACTCTATAATGAAAACAAACCATTTACAATCTATGACGTTTTACGATATCTCGACAATAAAAATATAAAAGGATAATTCTTGATTAATAGATACAGTTACATATCTATTAATGTCGTTAAGTATTCGTTTAGTGGAAAAGATCGAGAATGATGGCAGACGGATATTGACGTGGCGGAACGATGAGACGACCCGGAACAATTCCTTTAATCAAAAGGTGCAACACTGGGAAAAATTCCAGGATATATTCTACAACAATTATTTCAACCACATACTTCAGCCTTTGTTCGTCACCAGTGATAATATAGATATAGCGGTGATCGGGTTTTGTGAGACGGACCACCCAAACGAATTCAACATATCGATTAACGTCGGTCCTGCCTATAGAGGGAAGGGTCTGTCGGTACCTATCATCCGTTTAGTCACAACCTATCTAAAAAAACTGTTCCCTTTCGTAGTTTGCATTAATGCAGAAATTAAAGCATCAAATATTGCTTCCATCAAAGCATTTTCTAGAAGCGGATTTACATTAAAAAGTAAGTCATATAAACATAGTACCCCTATACTAGCATACACATACAGAATGGTGCAATGTAAATTTTCTATCAACGAACGCACAATAGACGAGCATTCTCCAACATATTTCATAGCCGAGCTTTCTTGCAATCACAACCAAGACAAGTCAGTCTGTTTCAAACTCATTGATGAAGCGCATAAGGCCGGAGCTGATGCAGTCAAGCTTCAAACATATACCGCCGACACTATGACTATCAAATGCGATAAACCCCTTTTCAAAGATTGCTTGAACGGAACACTCTGGGAGGGACAAACATTGCATGAACTGTATCAGAAGGCATACACGCCCTGGGAGTGGCACAAAGAACTAAAGGAATACGCGAACAAATTAGGGATGGATCTATTCACATCTCCATTCGATACGACTGCAGTCGACTTCCTAGAGACACTTGATATGCCAGCATACAAGATTGCATCGTTCGAGATCACAGACCATATTCTAATAAAACGTATTGCACAGACGGGAAAACCTGTTATCATTTCATCTGGAATGGCTTCTCTGAGTGAATTAAACGACGCAGTGTCTCTCTTAAGACAGCATGGAACCACACAGATTTGTATGCTGAAGTGCACGAGCGCCTATCCGGCAAAACCCGAAGATGCGAATCTGATTACTATAAAACACATGGCGAAAACTTTCGGAATCGTGAGCGGCCTATCAGACCACACCCTCGGTATAGAAGTCCCTATAGCCTCTGTACTCCTTGGAGCAAGAGTTATTGAAAAACACTTCACTCTGTCGAGAGACTCAGGCAGCCCCGATGACGCTTTTTCCCTGACTCCCCCAGAATTCAAGCAAATGATCGACTGTATTCGTATTGTGGAAAAAACAGTTGGGAAGATTACGTACGCCGGCGTGAATAGCGAATCGTCCAGCAAAAGATTCCGCAGGTCTTTATTTGTAGTGGAGGACGTCAAGAAGGGAGACATACTAACAGACAAGAATGTCAGGTCCATAAGACCTAGTAATGGATTACACACTAGATTTTATGTTGAAGTCATTGGTAAAACCGCAACCCAGGACATCGAAAAGGGAACCCCGCTTATATGGAGTCTATTTGGTTGATTTATCGAGATATTCCTTCCAAATACCATATGGATTATTGACCAATTCATGTATCTTTATGCTTTCATCCTTCACTCGCTGCTTATTTAATGAATCGTTCTCCTGCGTCGCCACGTAAACGAGCTCTATATTAGAGAGTTCCTCGAACGTTTTATTGAATAGGTATCTCGCTCTTCCCGAGTGCCAATCCGACGTAATGATCACTACAAGACCGCTGCGACTCCTGAAGTATTCAGCCATGTTTATTGCCTCGTCCACGGTATTGTCGTTCTCTATGAACTCTTTCTCCACATTGAGTCCTGGATATTCAGCCAGTAAATGCTTCTTGACAAGACTGCAATGGGACATTTCCGAGAAACGAAACCCTCCCGAAATAATAATCTTTGGGTCCTCATCTTCGTCTCTGTACGAACTGTACACCTCGTCAAATTGGTCAAGCCGCTTTTTTGTGAACTCAGACAAATTACCTTTCTTATTATTCTCTCCGCCAAGAATAACTATATACATGATCTATAGTTATTCAGTATAGTTATACCTTTTTCCACACAATTAATGTGCCACACGATCCTGCAACACAGAAGTTGAAATAATCGAGCTTAACATCCGTGATCTGGAGCCTGCCCCGTTCCTCGAAGCTTTTCAGTGTCCCGTACAGATTCTTGTTATAGTAGCTCCTGAAATCTTGAACATCATCAGCCATCACACTCTTGTCACTTACCTGGGTACCTACTGGCTCCAAATGCACGCACGTGACATTAGTTCCGGCGCCGAGTATGCACTCCATCAACACGGGACTTATATTGGTTATCTGCTCAATTGACCAGAATGTCGTTACGAGAACATTAGACCTTTTTTTGCCCAACTTCAGCTGCTCGAAAAATAGTCGAGGGTTGTTGTAGTCGAAATGGTGGATCTGAACCTTCCTGTCGCCGAAGTATCTATTCTTTATATACTTCGCAGTCTCTAACCCACCAGGTGTATATTCACCCATCACGACGTTGGAATCTAGACCGTCAAGCACCGACATAAAATAGAACATGTTCCTTCCGAAGCCGCTGCCCAGCTCTATTATGGTGTCGTACTTGTTACCCTTTATCAGATCACGTACAGGCCTTCGTGAATAATCAAATGCAAGCTTAAACTCTGCAGGCGTCCGCAGTGGAACAAGTGCTCCATCCTTTATGCACTGAGGCCTCGTCGCGAGTCCCTGCTTTACTTCTAAAAACGTTAGCAGATATGGATCGTAATGGGACATTTTAACGCTTTTGAGAGCTCGCATAATATTTGCCCATTGGTTTGTGTAGTCCGCCCCTGCGGAGGTCAGAGGTTTTGAAAGAGCCTCATACTCCAACAACTTCAAATTTATCTTATAGGTGTAATAAACGCTCTCGATGACGAAGTTCTTCGTATTAGGATCGTCCACCTCATTATACAGCTTGGAAAGTCCATCGAAGATCGTATGTCCAAGACTCAGTAGCTCTTTCGACATTTGGAGATAGAAAGGGTCGAATGTGCTCCTGTTAAAACTGATGTCGCCTTTGTTATCCCACCAATTCTTGTCGAAGTCCGTCTTGTATTCGCGAAGCCTCAGGACGGCATCATTGATATACTTGATGAGACTGGTTATCTGGAGCTCGTACTTGTAGCCAGTCAGAACATTCACATTCCTCAGCATCTGGCACACTGTCCTGTCTCCTTCACTCACCCGCTCTAGGTGAATTTTCTTCTCTGTGCCAAATTTGATCAAGACGTTGGCGTCGTGCTCAATCTTGTTCGTCTTAAAGTAGTCCGAGATCATATAGTATATACAGAGTGACACACTTTTAAACTGTATTTTGATAAATGTAGGGATACGACTTCAGTCGTTCTTTCATGCTTTCAGAAGGATTCACCAGCCCCAAGGATGGCTGGTCTCTCCCGTAGCTTGGATTAATTGAATACTCAAGCTGCAGCATTATACGTTCTCCATCAATGACGGGCAAGCCTTTGTGGTATCCGCGTGTGTCCTCTATTATCACCGTGCCCTTCCTCCCTTCATGCATCACGACGTGCTCCTTAGGATAATGTCGCAGGATAGTATCATCGCTTTCCCTTGTGTACGCTCCCCGTCCAACGCTTCCAACCTCACGGTGGCTATGTCTGACGAAACAGTGTGGTCCGTTCAGGCGAGTCACGTCACTCAAATAGACGAAAACTTTCAGCCACCGTTCGTGGTCGAAATCCCTATGAAAAAGTTGAGCATTAGTTGAGAAGTCGGTGTTGACGTTATGCGTGAACCACAGGTTTGTCTGTGTCAGTATAGGTTTTGTTCCCAGATACTCCTGAATTACCGACAGCAGTTTCCCATCGCCAATCAGTTCCTGCACCTCGGGAATGTTAACTACGTCAGCATGTGACACGCACCACGCGCTATTGCTTGTGTAGGTTTCCTTCGGTTGCCCATATTTTACAATGTTGTTTGTAGTTTTTTCCTTGAATTGTATCGTCTTCATCCTGTCTACAAGCCGTGTGCAAACATCCCCGTCAATATGTCCAATGCAGTACCCGTCTTCCCTTAGGCGATTCGCCAGATTACCAACATCGGCACCGGAGAAGTCAATCATACTATTACTGACATCAAAAACGAATTTTCCCTGCATCTTTCCCATAAGGTCGCACATAATTGAATTGAATGCAAAGTTCGTCTTAAACGACAAGTCGTGAAAGAATGGTTTACAGTCTGGGTGTGAATAGAAGTTTTCCAAAGCATCGCGACTGCCACAGGATGATAGATACTGCATTACATAGCTGAGCACCTCCTTCTCCAGGTCTGGACTCAGGTTATAGTTCCGAACCAAATCACGAACACTCATTGAATTCATTTAATGATTAGCATTTAAACTCAAATGTTCAGTTAGCAATAATGAATGAAAAACTTGCAATTCATGGAGGAAACCCGACCAGGGAAACAATGCTCCAGTACGGTAAACAGACCATAAACCAAGAAGACAAAGCCGCCGTGCTCGCAGTGCTCGAAGAGAACACCTTCCTCACCACCGGACCCAAAGTAACTGAATTCGAGAACAAATGCAAAGAATATTGTGGAGCTCGACACGCCCTTGCCGTGAACAGCGGCACAGCAGCGCTACATTGCGCGGTGGCCGCCCTGCAACTGGAAAAGAACGATGAGGTGATCGTGAGCGGTATCAGCTTTGTGGCCTCGGCGAATTGTGTCGTTTATTGCGGCGGGAAACCAGTGTTCTGCGATGTGGAAGGGGAGACCCTCAATATCGACGCTCTGAAAATAGAAAATCTCATTACCAGCAGAACCAAAGCCATAATCGCAGTAGACTTTGCAGGACAATTGTGCGACTATGCGGCAATCAGAGAAGTGGCAGACAAACACAGGCTCAAGATCATCCAGGACGCAGCCCACTCATGGGGTGCGAAAATGGGCGACAAGCGCGTCGGGAATATATCCGACATAACGGCTGTGAGTTTCCACCCAGTCAAGAACATGACCACGTGTGAAGGCGGTATGGTGTTTACGAACGACCGAGCGTTGTATGAAAAGATGAAAGCCTTTAGACAACACGGCATCGTCTCAGATTACAAAGATAGAGAGAAGGCAAAACAATACAGCTATGAGATGACGAGTCTAGGGTTCAACTACAGAATACCTGACTTGCTGTGTGCGCTGGGCACAAGCCAACTGAAACGTCTTCCCGAGTGGATTGAGAGAAGGAACGAAATCGCGAACAGCTACAAGTCGCAGATAGAAAAACTCAATAGGGATATAGGGAAAGATGTAGTATCACCCCTTACCCAGAAATTTCCGTCCGCATATCACATATACGTAATAAAACTGAGTAGCGTGTTTCTTCCAGAGAAAAGAGATGAAGTCTTTTCAGCGCTCAAGGCCGAAGGAGTCGGTGTAAATGTCCACTATCTACCGATTCATTTGCATCCATTCTATACAGAGAACCTTGGAACGAAGAGAGGCGACCTTCCAGTAGCGGAAAGAGCATACAACGCCATCCTAACGCTGCCCATATTCCCGACGATCGAGGGCAAGGATGTAACAGATGTTATTAATGCACTCAGTAAGGTGATCAATCATTATATCAACCGAGAGGAAAACACATAAAGACCCCGGAACGTTGTAGTACATGGAGGGCAATACATTCATATACTATAATTATCTCCCCTCGCTTGCGCCACATGTCATTGACCTCCCCATGAGCTTCTACTCCAGTCACGGAATAAAACCAAAACATAACTACCCAGATTTCAAAGTATTGAACGTAAAACAGAATGACTGCATATTTGTGAAGACGGATCTTCTGCACCAGTTCTTCGAACGAATATACAACTCCATACCCTGTCAGTTCTATCTGATAACAGGATCTTCGGACTATCCAATAGGCTTCAAATATCTGGGAGTTTTGAATCATGGAAAAATAATCAAATGGTTCGGGCAGAACATGACATTGTCACACAAACGAGCAGTAAAGGTCCCCATAGGTTTTGACGAGAACGAGAGCACAGCAAATGGAACAGCTGACGGAGAAGGCGGAGACCAAATGCTACTGGAAAAGCTGCATAGCAAGAAAAAGTGTTTCGAGGATAAAGCGAATGGACTCCTAATCACATACGCCTCTGATACTCACCAAAGCCGCAGAAATATAAACGAAATATTTGCCAATGCGTCGCTCGCAAGATTCATACCCAAGATGGGTTTCGAAGATTACATGAGCGAAATAAACGAGTATCGCTATGTCCTGTGCCCCAGAGGGAACGGCGTAGACACGCACAGATTTTGGGAGACACTACTAATGGGTTCTGTGCCAGTCGTTGAAAGAAGTGGTTTGTCGGACCTATATGAAAAATTCCCCTGCATCATTGTTAAGTCGTTCTCCGACCTCAGAGAAATAGAGTCGATGATTGCCAACTTCTCATATAACGTCGAAAAGGCAAATAACATACAGAAATATCTTCGTCTCGACACATTCAATGCATTCTTCGCGAATGAAACGAATGGCGCATAGTGTCTAGACATGACGCAACAGAAGAATACTTATAACTAATTTAAATGTATAAATTACTTATAACCATGACCCATGAGCCTCAACCAGACACGATGTCGGCTGAAGAGTACATCCGCCAAGGCGGAAGCGAAACGGATTGGGACGACGTCCCAGACGACGCCAACGGGCTAAGCGAAGAATTTATGACAGAATTCCAAGACATACT
>TARA_R110002074_G_scaffold161480_2_pt1 | contig 10742 bp, 7 predicted proteins | sample TARA_R110002074 | Tara Oceans TARA_R110002074 (sample SAMEA4397215) | marine metagenome | biome: Polar Biome; feature: [MIX] marine epipelagic wind mixed layer (ENVO:01000061); material: water (ENVO:00002006), including particulate matter (ENVO:01000060) such as... | depth 10-100 m
AACACGTTGGCTTGGTACACCACAAAAGCGAATGTAAAAATAAGGTTTATAAAACAATTAGGTAGAATGGCGTAGAGCGAGGTTCAAGTAATTTATTTCTTGATAGCTTGCCAACCACCACCATCTCTATATTTTTGATTGTTAAGGCAGTGTTCAATAATTTCGGTTATTCTTTTGTTTCTAGTCGCTTCTCTTTTAGCCTGATTTAAAAAATATAGATAACTCTTTCTTTGGCTATGCGTAAAATTTGAAAAATTTTTAAAAGCCTTTGGATGTTTATTGAATTCCAACATTAAATCTGGCGGAACAATACCGTTTTCTACATCATCTAAAGAAGTCCATGAACCATTTTCCTTGGCGATTTTAATTGATGCTAATCCGGTAGCATGCATAAGTCCTGCGGTCTTCAATTCTTTTATATGATCTTTATTAACTCTACTCCAAACACTTTTGGGTTTTCGCGGACAAAAATATTGGCGTCTCTTGCCATCTCCTAAACTTTTAACCGTACTGTCAATCCATCCATAACAAAGAGCAACACGCACAGCTTCTTCCCATCGCATACTATCATTTTCGTGGGCTACAGTATAAAAAATAAGGTAAATACCGCTATAGTTAGAATGATTATTATGTAACCATTCTTTAAAATCTATGTCATTTCTGAAATATAACTCTGGTAATTTTGACATAATTCATTTTTTGTAGAGAAATATTTCGTAAAAATACAATGTTTCATAAATAAACTATTGGTTTATAATGATTCGAACACTATTTTTATCAATTCTTAAATCAACTAATCAACAACATTTTACGTATGAAAAAAATTTTAATGGTGCTGCTTTTGGGCTTTGCACTTACTATTGTCTCTTGTGGTGGCAATAAACGTGAAGGAGAGCCAAAGGTTTTGGTATTCTCAAAAACCATGGGTTTTAAACACGCTTCAATTCCTGCAGGAATAGCGGCAATTCAAAAACTAGGTCAAGAAAACGGTTTTGCCGTAGATACCACTAAGAATGCAGAACTTTTTACAGATGAAAATCTAAAACAGTATTCGGCAATTATTTTTATGAGTACTACTGGTAATGTACTTGACCAATTTCAAGAGGCAGCGTTTGAGCGTTATATTCAAGCTGGTGGAGGTTATGTTGGGGTGCACGCCGCAGCAGATACCGAGTACGATTGGGGTTGGTACAATGATTTGGCCGGAGCCCAATTTTTAAGTCACCCAAGTGGTACACCAACTGCAGATTTTATCATTAAGGATAAAAAGTTTATTGCAACTAAATTTTTCACCGATAGTGTTTGGAATAGAACAGATGAGTTATATAACTACAAAAACATCAATCCAGATGTAAATGTATTAATGACTTTAGATGAAAAATCATACGAAGGCGGACAGAATGGTGATTTTCACCCAATTGCATGGTATCATGATTTTGATGGTGGTCGTGCATTTTATACAGGAGGTGGACATACAGATGAAAGCTTTTCTGAAGATTTATTTATTAAACATCTTTTAGGAGGAATTCAATATGCCATTGGTGATAATTTGAATTTAGATTATACTAAGGTAAAGTCACAAATTCCACCAGATGCTGACCGATTTGCAAAGGTTACATTAAACGAAGGAGGTTTCTTTGAGCCTACAGAAATGGCAGTTTTACCTAATGGAGATGTTTTAATTTCTCAACGTAGGGGAGAGGTCATGTTATATAATGACGAAACCAAAAAGCTTACCGAGGTTGCTAAGTTAGATGTGTATAGCAAAACATTGAACACGCCTGGTGTTAATGCAGAAGAAGGTCTAATGGGCTTACAAAAAGACCCAGATTATGCTACTAATCATTGGATTTACCTGTATTATGCACCTACGGGTGATAAATGGATAAACCGTTTATCACGTTTTAAATATATGGATGGTAATTTCGATTTAGCCTCTGAACAGGTTATTTTAGAAATTGATTCTCAAAGAGAAATATGTTGTCATACAGGTGGTTCAATAGCTTTTGGTCCAGATAATCTATTGTATTTATCTACTGGTGATAACTCCACCCCATTTAACGAAAAGGACCAAAAATATGTAAACAATGGTTTTGCACCTTTAAACGATTCGCCTGGTCATGAGCAGTTTGATGCAAGACGTTCTTCTGGTAACACGAATGACCTTCGTGGTAAAATATTAAGAATTAAAGTAAAGGAAGATGGTACTTATGATATTCCAGAAGGAAACTTGTTCCCGGTAGGTACCGATAAAACAAGACCTGAAATATATACTATGGGTCATAGAAATCCGTATAGAATATCCGTAGATATTAAAAGAGGATATTTGTATTGGGGCGATGTTGGTCCAGATGCAAGAGCAGATAGTTTAGCTACTAGAGGGCCAAGAGGATATGATGAAATGAACCAAGCACGTAAGGCAGGTAATTTCGGATGGCCTTTATTTATTGGGGATAACTATGCGTACAACGAGTATAATTATGAAACTGGTGAAAGCGGACCAGCATTTGATCCAGAGAAACCAATAAATACTTCTAGAAACAATACTGGTTTAACAGAATTACCTCCTGCAATGCCTGCGTATGTTTATTACCCATATGATGAGTCAGCTAGTTTTCCACAAACAGCTACGGGTGGTAGAAATGCTATGGCCGGACCAACATACTATTCAGATTTATACCAAGGTGAAGAAAAACTTCCAAGCTATTATGATGGTAAGGTTATCATCTATGATTGGATGCGTGGATGGATGTTCGCAGTACACTTAGCGGAAGACGGTAGTTTCAGTAAAATGGAACCTTTTGCACCTAATGTGAAGTTGAATAACTTAATAGATATGGAAGTAGGTCCGAATGGTAAAATCTATCTTTTGGAATATGGAAGTGGTTGGTTCTCTCAAAATGCCAATTCTGCTTTAGGATACATCGAATTTAACGGTGGTAATAGACCACCTGTAATTGATAACTTAATTGTAGATCACACATCTGGGAAACTTCCATTAGCTGTTACGGCAAGCACAGAAGCGGTTGACCGTGAAGGTGATGCTGTTAAATATTTATGGGATTTTGGTAATGGTGAAACTAAAGAAACAACAGAACCAAACGTAAGTTATACGTATGGTGATGCCGGTTCTTACAAATTAAATGTTACTGCTTCTGATGATAAAGGTGCTTCAGCTACTAGCGAAAGTACTAGTATAGTAGCCGGTAATTCAAGACCAGAAGTTGTAATCTCTTTAGGTGGTAGCACTCCTGCTTTTTATCTACCAGGTCAGAAAATTGCTTATGATGTATCGGTAACAGATCCAGACGGAACAGCTATCGACCCAAAAAACATTTTTGTAAGTGTTGATTATTTGGAAGGAATGGATAAGGTGGCCATGAGTATGGGGCACCAACAAGTATCTGCAGCAGTTACAGGTAAAGCTTTAACACAGGCTATGGATTGTAAAACGTGCCATAAAGAAGCGGAAGCTTCTATTGGTCCGAATTATAAAGATATAGCAGTAAAATATAAAGAACGTCGTGATGCCTTAACGTATTTACAAGGTAAAATAGTCACTGGAGGTACAGGTATATGGGGAGAGGTTACCATGCCTGCGCATCCGAAAATTTCATCAGATGAATCTAGACAGATTGCATTATATATTCTTTCATTATCTGGTGACCAAAAGAAAGAGAAATCTTTACCAGCAAAGGGTACCATTACAGCAGCCCCATCTACTCCTGGCCATATGCTCGTCATAACAGCAAGCTATACCGATGAAGGTGCAGAAGGTACAATTCCATTAACCGGATCTAAATCTATTGCAATACCAAGTAGTACAGTTAATTTTTCTGATAAAATGAAAGTTGACGGAATGCAAGCAATGAACTTTGGAGGTATGGATTTGTTATTAATAAACAAATCTAGTGGTTGGTTTATACTAGAAGGTATGTCATTAAAAGGTGTGAAATCAATATCGCTAACTGCAGGTTGGCAATCACCTCCAACAATGTACTTTGATTTTGAAATTCATGAGAATTCTGCGAATGGTCCTTTAATAGGTAAAGGTCAACTTCCGGCACAAGCAGGAGGTTCTCAAGGAACAATGTTTACCATACCAATTACTGAAACGGTTACTGGTGAAGGTCCTTACTATATCACTTTTAAAGGTGAAGAAGGTAAAGAACTTTCTCAGTTGGCCTTAACTAGTGCTATTTTTAAATAACATCTTAATTTTATAATTGAATTAAAAAGCCCGCTCATGAGCGGGCTTTTTTTATTGGTATGTTCAATATTTCTATTACTTGCTTGGTATAATTGATAAGACTATCTGTACAATATTTTACTTATCGACTCACCGATTTTCATTAATAAGTTAGTTTCTGTTTCAGTGAAATCATATGGTACTGGTTTTGCTATACCTATGGTTCCATATAATTTTTCATTGTACATTAATGGAGCGGCCAATGAACCTTCAACTTTGGTGTCTTTTGCTGATGGTCTTGCTATCCCAGAATCATCTGTTTGTAAGTTGCACATTTCTACCGGTTTTCTGCGTTCGGCAGCAATGCCCGCCATTCCTTTTCCAATAGGAATAGTGGATAATTTTGGAATTAAAAATTCAGGGATACCTTGTTGAGCTTGTAATTGTAATAAGGAGTCTTTATCTAAAAAGTGTAATGTTCCTGTTGAACAATTGAAATGTTCTAAGGTTAGTTTGAGTAGATTTTCCCAGTTAGGGGCATCTTGCGATAATTCAGCTTTTAAAGTATTTGGTATTACAATGGCGTGGTTCATTTTTTATCATTTCTAAAATACCATTGAATTAAGAAGGTATTTAAGTTATCGTATGATAAAGGTACGTTTTATCTCTTTTTAATTATGGTCAGCGCTAAGCAACTTTGGTTCCTCTAGGTGGCTTTCTATAGGCATAGTATCCTAAAACAGCATTTATGGCCTTTGCAATAGCTATTCTAATAGGAAATAACTCTTCTCCTAATGATTCATCAATAGAACGTAATTGCATGTAGTAATTACTGATTAGAGGATACTCTTTTTTCTCAGCAATATGTGATTCTGCTTTAGCAAAGGCAACTGGCATTCCCTCTTTTATGGGTTTACAAGTTACCAGAATAGGTTTGTCATTTTTATGAAGCATTGCTGAAAAACCAAATAATCTACAGATAAGTCCCCGATGTGCGTATTCAGAACAGAAACCTATGGCACCAGGTGCCAGAATAGTATTTAGAACAGGACATAAGGTAGTGGACTTGTCCTTATTTAGCGTGTCGAGCCATTGCTCAGCGTCACCATTTTTAAAAAGATGGTAGGCCAAGGGTAAGAACTCTAAGGCTGAAGCATTGATGTCTGGTTTAGTACAACATTTTCCGCAATTGGGCATGCAGCCCAGTCCTGTGGATTTTTGAAAGGAGCCCACTTCCTTTTCCAATTGGTTGAAAACGCGTTCTACCGCTCGAACTTTTAGGTATATCGACAAAGTCTAATTTAAGACGGTGAAGGTAGACTAAGTTTACACGCACTGCACAAAAGAGCAATCTTTTATTCGATAATCTTTAATTTTGAATAAGAGGGGATAATAAGTTGAAAATCAAATTTTTAAATTTAAATTATTGACTTTATTTGAGAATAATTTATTAGTGTAAATAACTCAAAACTGCTCTGTTTTTAATCCTACAGGCTCACCAGTCAAATGCTCTTTAATTTCAAATTTGATAACCCCTAAAACATGTTCTTCATCTGTTAATACTTGTACTTCCCATTCCCCTGGTTTTACATTGTTTTTATAGGTGTATCCTCTAAAACCACCATCGCGGCCTCCAGTAATATTGTAACCTATGTCTTCAGTAATTTCCCATTCTTTGGTATTCTCATTATACCATTTCCATCTATGGAAAACAGCTTTACTTAAATCGGTAGGTGCGAAAATGGATGAAAAAATATAGACACTTTCATCGGGTACATAAGCGAAATCTAGTTTGTGCTTCCTCCAGAAAACAAAGGAATCTTCAGGCTCATAACTAACGAGATATGAATCATCTTTCATCGTTATATTATGAGCCACAATACCTTTGTCTAAAGCTAATGGTACAGGAGGAATAAGCTTCAGAAAATAGAATAGATTAATTATACCGTAGATACCCAGTATGATAATAATCATTTTACCCAAGTTTATTTCTTTTCGCGTACTCTGACTTCTAACATAAATAAATATTAGTAACACCAATGTAATAGCAAGACTAGCTGCTCCTGAGATTAAAAAAATAGTAGTATTTAATTCTTTCAAAAAAACCGGTATCATGAAGGTGAAAAAGGTGAAGCTGATAAAATAATACACTCCAAATTGCAAATATTTATTCGAGATTCTTTTTTTGAGAAACTCATTGGCAATTAACAATAACACTAGTATGATAAAGAATGATGCTGTTTTTGAAAGCGAGACACTTCTTGAAAAATAAATAACATAAGCACTAGATAGTCCACCAAAGAAAAACTGAATGGCTAAGGGGAAATATTCTTCGTATCGTTCTAAGAAAGTGTTCTTCCATTTATCATCATCAACTAAATTATATAGATACAATGTTATCGATAACGACGTCATGTGCAAACATAAAACCGTTAAATCGTAGGTGCGGTCAATGCGGCCTAAGGTTAACGTGTCAAAAATAAAACCAGAGATAAAGAATACAATTGGCGCATACTTTGAATGCCTTCGAATAAAATCTCTGAAGGCACTGTTTTTAAATCTAACGATTGTTCTTTTCATCAAGCTCTAGGGTAATAATCGTTAAATGTAATTTAAATAAAAAGAGGTTATTGCTCTTATACTATTTATGATGAGCTCAATACGATATTACTATTTCAATTTTGAATCCAAGTAAAAATTAGGGTCCATTGTAATTGTGGTAACATTTCTTCTTATTTTTTGAGATTGCCATGTAGTAGTTGGTTCTAACCAAACAGGTTTATCCCCAATAAAAATGCGTAAAGGAATAGTAAAGCCTTCTTTGGCATTTGAGTAACGATAAAGTAGCTTTTTACCTTTTATTGCATACTCGAAAACAGGAATTTTAACTGTTCTTAAATACTGATTAAAAAAGGGCTTTAAATCGCGATTCATTTTTTTACTAATGTAGTTTTCGATTTGCTTCGTAGTCACCGTTTTATGATAAAACTCGATGTTTAATCCGCGAAGAATTTCACGCCATTTATCATCATCATTAACTACTTGGCGTAGGGTATGCAAAATATTTGAGCCCTTATAGTACATATCACCACTACCTTCATGGTTAACATTATAGGTGCCAATAACTGGTCTGTCATTTTTAATATTTTTACGTAGTCCTTGTACGTAAGCATTTGAGGCTTCGGTGCCATAGTGATAGTCTAAAAATAAACTTTCAGAGTAGCAGGTAAAACCTTCATGTACCCACATATCAGCAGCATCTTTATATGTGATGTTATTAGCGAACCATTCATGACCTGCTTCATGAATAATAATGAAATCGAACTTTAATCCCCAGCCTGATCCAGAAAGGTCTCTACCTAAATAACCTTTCATGAATTTATTTCCGTAGGTTACAGAACTTTGATGCTCCATGCCTAAATAAGGCACTTCAACAAGTTTAAATGAATCTTCATAAAAAGGGTAGGGGCCAAACCAATGTTCAAAGGCTTCCATCATTTTGGGCGCATCTTTAAAATGCTCTTTTGCCTTTTCTTCATTTCCTTTTAACACATAATAATCCATGTCAAGAAGGCCTTTTTCTCCTTGGAAATTTTCACCAAAGTGAATGTAATCTCCAATGTTTACGTTTACACCGTAATTATTAATAGGGTTAGAAACAAACCAATGATAGGTATTGGTTTTTTCATCAATACTTCTTAATCGGCCATTTGAAACATTCATGAGGCCTTTTGGAGCCTTTACGCTAATAAGCATACTGTCTACTTCATCATACATATGGTCTTTGTTTGGCCACCAGACGCTAGCACCTAAACCTTGACAAGAGGTAGCCACAAAGTCTTTGCCGTTTTCGTCTTTTTTCCAAGAAAAACCGCCGTCCCAAGGAGCTCTAACCGCCTCTTTTGGATGTCCGGAATAAGTAACTATAATTTCATTGAATTCACCAATTTTTTGCTGCCTTTCTAATTGAATAAAATGGGCATTGCCTTTATGGACAATCTCTAAATTCTTACCATCTTGTGTCGCTTTTTCAATCAGCAACGGTGCTTGTAAATCAACCTGCAATACTTGATGAGGTTCTAGTACTTTATAGCGAATGGTATTGCTACCGCTTATGAATTTGTCATCAATATTAACATCGATATCTAAATGATAGTAATTCAAATCCCACCAAGCACGTTCAGGGGTAATACTGCCTCTAAGTGTATCTTGTTCTGTGAATGTTTGCGCTTGACCTAAAGTGAAAAATCCTAAAACAAAGGCAATTACTATATTTTTCATTCTGTAATGAATTAAATTAATTTTGTAAAATATATCTACTATAGGTTAAAAAGGTCGAATTTATCTAAATATCCCATTAGGAAAAACAACAGGACTCTCAAAGCCATTTTCACCTACGGCAGAAACTCCAAAAAAGAAATTGTCAATAACAATACCTTCTAAGGTGAACTCAGTAACATCACCCACATAACGGCTGTTATCCCAAGTAGGAGAAGTGGTATCTCTCCAATATATTTTGTACCCTTTTGCACCATTTACTTTACTCCATTGAAACTTTGCCGCCGGTTGAACAATTCCGCCAATTTTTACTGTAGTAGGTGATGGTGGAGCCCAAGCTAAAGATGCCAAATTAATAGCGTTGACAGCGGTTAGTTTAGCGGCATATTTAAAATTCACATGCTCTAATACATCGCCATAGGCAATACCATTTTCAACACGAATATCTTGATGCTGTTGTGTGTAATTTTCATGCGCCTCCATAATACGTATACCAGGAAAACCAGCATCGTTAAAAGGTCTATGGTGACCACCACGACCAAAACGGTCTAATCGATAAATCATCATTGGGTTCATTTCGGGCATATACTGCGTCACATTTTTATGAACATAACGTGCTAACTGTCTAGAAACACCATCAACTTCGCCACCATAAAAACGTCTTGCTTTACGTTGGTCTTCTGTTTCGGTTGGAGGTACCGGTTCAGAAAAAATTCTAAAATCAACATTATTTACAATACCATCTACACCTGTAATATTACCGATCATATCATTATTAAAAATTCCGATAACTTCCCAACCTTGTTCTTTTGCATACTTCGCAACACCGCCACCACCGAATAGCCCTTGTTCTTCACCAGACAAGCCCATATAGATAATACTATTTTCGAATTTATATTTCGATAGAACACGTGCAGCTTCAATGGTGCCAGCCATACCACTTGCATTATCATTTGCCCCTGGAGATTCATCAGTGTAATTGGTAGGGTCACTTACTCTAGAATCGATATCACCGCTCATAATGATATAACGGTTGGGATATTTAGTTCCTTTTTGAATGGCAAGTACATTAACCACTTCTACATCTTTTACAATACGATCATTAGCACCTTTCTTTACCAAATCTTTTTGATAGATAACATGTAAACAACCATTACAAGCATTTGATGTTTTTTCAAATTCACTTTTAATCCATCTTCTTGCAGCCCCAATTCCTCTTGTTTGAGAGACAGTATCGCTTAAGGTATGTCTGGTGCCAAAATTGGTGAGTTTTGTAATATCATTTTCAATACGTTCTGCTGAAACGGCATTGATAATATCATAAATGCGTTGGTCGGTTTGGGCAGACATTTCAAACGATAAGGTCAGAAGACCAATAAGCAGCAATTTTTTCATTTCAGTTTGGTTTATAATTTTAAAATGGTAATTAGTGTGAGGTCCACAAAATGGACAAAAATTCTATTTATTAGACTTGTATGATTTTTAGAGGTATTAAACCTACAAAAACAAAAATCGGGAAATGAATTTTATAGTACAATAAATACATTACATTTTCTCTTCCAATTTACTTGCATCAAAATAAATGTTGTGGTTTACCTAACCTTCTTATCCATTAGGTTATAAACGCCAAGTATTGGACCTATGGCCAACGGAATGAACAATAGATAAATAGGGATGGAGTTTTGAAGTAATCCTAAGAGTTCAATACTGAAAATGGTAATTGCAAATCCAATACAGTTGACCAAGGTCAGTGCTGTGCCTTTTAATTTGGGTGTAACTGAAGTAGCAACAAGATTTGAGAATTGGGGTGAATCAGCAGTAACTGAAATCCCCCATAAACACCATCCTAACAGAAAAATAGGAGAAGGTAATGAGAATAGAAAGGGTGAGATTAAACATAGTAAGCCAGACATTGATAACGCAATAATGGCTACTTTTTTGCTTCCTATTTTTTGTGATACCATTCCGCCAAAAGCACAAGACACTCCACCGAGGGCAATTATAATTCCCGTCCATAATGCTACAGAAATTTCACTTCCGGTGTCGGTGTTATACCAAAGGATGGCAATAGGGGTAAATGCCCAAAATGCATACAGTTCCCACATGTGACCAAAATAACCAAAGGCTGCTTTTCTGAACTCCAAATTTCTAAAAAGCTTAGGTCCTGCATCTAATTTCAAAGAAGGACTTATCACTCTAAACGGACCATTAGGAACTAAAACAAACATGAGTAAGCCTCCAATAGCCGTAATACCCGAAGTAATTTTAATGACAC
>TARA_R110002074_G_scaffold299602_1_pt1 | contig 10729 bp, 8 predicted proteins | sample TARA_R110002074 | Tara Oceans TARA_R110002074 (sample SAMEA4397215) | marine metagenome | biome: Polar Biome; feature: [MIX] marine epipelagic wind mixed layer (ENVO:01000061); material: water (ENVO:00002006), including particulate matter (ENVO:01000060) such as... | depth 10-100 m
ATGATTCTCCATTTTTAGGATTTTCCTCTATTGTTTGTAGCTCGAATTCGATATAACCTTTCTCTTCGGTTGTCCTTAGCTTTTCTATGAACATACCCGAAAGACATCTATCATCATTTAGGATATTGGATTGCTCTAAGGCATCACATAGCCCTTTAATTACATTGTCGCAATCAAATTTTGTACGAAGAGGGAAGTTGTTTATTCTATGCTTCTTAGGGGTGCTTTTTGGGTATGGTACATAAAATATTGCGTGTATGTAGTCATAATCATTTTGCGGAATTTTAAGAAGCGATAGCCATTGTATAAGACTTTTTTTGTAAGCAGTATATTTTGGAGGGTTATAAGCTCCGTACTTACCTACTCTCGGTCTTGGGGTTGGCATTGGTGTTATAGGAATTCTATACATAAAAAAAAGCCCGCTAAGGCTTTAATTCTACCATTCTATAAACCCAAATCCAAATCCTTTTGACTCTTCTTTTGGGGTCTCCTCAATTGGAGTTGGCTCAACCGCTTTAGGCGGAGTATTAGGGATAGCACTTCCTCCTACAATTGGCTCTTCCACCTTAATAGGTGTAGGAGTTGGCTCAACCGCTTTAGGTGGAGTGCTATTCTTTTCTTTTTCTTTAGCTTGAATTTCCGAAACAAGCTCAGAATCTAATTTATCGAGCTGACTCTCATACTTATCCGAAGTTGCAAAATCTTCGTTATCGTATGCGTTTGAATAGGCTTGGTAAACATCTTCGAACCTATCAACCTTACGCTTTGTTGTATCGTTTAAATCATCGAATACAAGCGATGTATTATTTAAAACATCTTTGAACTTAATCATCGTAGTAGTTTTTTTTGGTTATTAAAAACAAATATAGGGATTTCTCCCTATACTTGTTAATTAAGGCATTAATTTATTTCTTATTTCTCTTGTACGATTTTTTACGCTTTGGCTTGTAAGCTTGTTCGTGCTTCTCTTCGGATAAGAATTTACCATCTCTTCCAATATTACCACCTTTAGCTTTAGAGTTTTCTTTAGCAAACCTTATTTTAGCTAAGTCCATAAGCTTCTTTGCAAATGGCTTGCTTAAATAATCCCCTAATACTTCTAAAGAAACTTCTTTATCATCTCTCGATTGTAGGTAAAGCTTGTTCCCCGAAGACATTCCCGATAAAACAATATCATCTTCTTTGGTATTGAAGCTAACTTCATAAACACCGCTTCTATTACCTCCGTATCTATCGTACTTATAGTCTACATCATACGATACATAGTATGGAGCATCGAATTTCTCGCTTCCTTTTACTAATTCAAACTTTAAACCCTTAGAGTTGTTTCGACCTTTTATAGCCTCAGTAGGTTCGGGAGAAGACTTTCTTTTAGCAGCACCACTACCGAAAGCGTTTGAAATCTTGCTTACATAAATACCATCAAGTATATCAGACCCTTTTAAGGTTTTCTCTTTTCCGCCTTTTTTGATAGTTACAGAAACAATATCTCTATTTGAAATGTAGTCCGTTTCCTTGCTAACCTTTCCACCTTTTGCATAATGGTCTGAGTTTAGCATTGTTGAACCATCGGGCATTGTATGTGTTTCTCCACCTTTTGCGTATTTGTAATCTTTAGTTTTACGATATTTTTTAACTAAAGCATCATACTCTGCATTTTCAGAATCAGTTAAACTATCTAAATCCTCTCTTTTCTGTAAATAGTCTAATCTTGATTTATCTTTAGATGATAACTTTCCACCTTTTGCGTAAGTATCTTCGGCATAAAACTCCGTGTCATATAGTGAACGCAATTCCTTATGACTAAGCCTTTCTAAATAAGGCATCTCATAACCTCTTTCATCCCAAAGTCTATCAGCATAGCTTCCTTTCGTTACTTCTCCACCTTTTGCGTAAGTTCCGTAAGGAGCAGCTACATCGTATGATTCAATCATTCCACCATCAGCTAATCTCGGCTTCTCGCTCGGTTGCGGTTGCTTAACATCAGCCCTATTATCTCTATATTCGTAGTAAACATTCCCTTTTTTGGAAACTCTTTTACCAAATGCTTTGGCGGGCAACTGAGCATCTCTGCCGAATTCCCTCGCCTTTCTTTTCGCATTTTTACCTTTACTACTACCTATTTTATGCTTTCTATCTTCCTCAGTTCTATCAAGACCTCTACCATCCTCAAAACCTTTTTTGGTTCTGAGATGAGATATTAGGTTGTCGAACTTGTCCTTACTTTCCTTTCTCTTAGAGTCTTTCTCATCTCTAATTTGCTTTGAAGCTTTTTTCTGAGCTTCTTTGTAAGAGATACCCTCTTCCTTAGACATCTTAGCTACTAATTTAGCATAGCGACCTTGATTTACATTTTTGTAAGCGGGCTTTTTAGTTTTAGGCTCTGCCTTTTTCTTAGCTTTCGCTTTTGGCTTTGCTTTAGCTTTAGCTTTAGGCTCTGCTTTCTTGACCGCCTTAACAACCTTTTTCTCTTCCTTTACCGCAGTAGCCTCAACTTTTCCGTAGAACTTGTCTAAAGCTACCCCAACTTTCCCCTCAGTTTTCTTAAAACCACTTGAGGCTTTGCGTAACTTATCGTAAATCTCTTTACCTTTTGCGGAAAGCTTTTCTCTTTGTATTTTATCGTACTTACTCATTGTGTGTGTTTTTTTGTGTGTTTTTAAACTTCGAAATCTTCAATATCATCTAACAAATCATCCATCAAATCATCCATCATATCATCCATATCATCGAAGTCAATATCATCATCCTCTTCGACAACTTTTGGCTTTACCTTAGCGATTTTCGTTGGGTCTGCTCCCTCGTAAACAACTCTTAGCTCTGCTAAAACATCATTCACGGCATCAAATACTACGGGATTCTCATCATAAAGCATTTCCAACTCATCTTTATTGGATTGTATAAATGAATCAATTGTTATATCCTCTTTTGTTATTTGCTTTTCGGACTTCTTTAAGTACAATATTGTACCAAATACGGGGTATTGAGGAGGGTAAGTCTCCATTTTCTTAAAATCAAGAAACTCGCTTTGATTATTAAAAGTCTTCCCCGCTCTACTAATTAACCCCGCACGAAAGATAGGTCTATCTAAAGCTTTTATTTTATCCTTACTCTCAGAATTAGTTATAGATAAATCATCATCAACAAAAGATAGGAAGTCTCTTAATGAGGCAACCTTATAGCCATCATTATCCATATCTGCGTTCTCTACGCTAAAATTATCGGATGGAAGCCACACTAATCGGAAGTCGTAATAAGTTTCCATCAACCTTACAATTCCCTCAGCCAAATAAGTTTTACTTAATGGGCTTGTATTTTTTGGGTACTTTTCAAAGAAAACATCGAATTCCATCATACTTATTACTGCTGACCAAAATTCGTTGCCCTCTTCGGTTAATTCCCAAATAAACCCATCTTGATTATTATCCGCCCTTTTTCGTTTTTCAAAAACTGCAATTGATGGAGAAAACCCCGCTTCTACTTGTCGTTCAAGCATCTTATCAACAACTTCCTTTGGAAAGCCCTCTAATTCTCCTCTATACTCCATTATGCTAAAATAATTTCGTTATCATCAATCTCTAAAGGCATTAAGTCAGCCTCAAACTGAATACGCTCTCTCATACCCATCCCATCAAAGCAATCATCTATTAACCCATCTTGACCAATACAAACTGAAATGTTCTCTGAGACATAACCACCTTGAGAGCTACCCGAATCATAATTGTATTTAATAAACATCTTTGTAGTATCGTAAGGATGTACAAACAACCCTACATTCTCTATTGAAATTGTATTGAATATATCAGAATCAGTCTCAAGCAAGTTTTTCAAATAAGTCTTTGCTCTTGCAATTTGCGGTTTTGTAAATTGTAATTGTGCCATCTTTAGTAATTGTTTTGTTCGTAAAAGTCGTACAAGCTATCAATCTTGCTATCTAATATACCGAATATCTTATCTTGCTCTTTCTGAGTAGCTGCATAGTCTCCCGCTCTCGGTACAGAATAAGCGTTTCTCAAAGTCGTGTTTAAATAACCCTTAATGTCAAGCTTTGTCTTTCCGTTCTCAAGCTCTCTTTTAAAAATTCTCTCAGCAACCTTATTAGTTTTGTTAAATTGGAAATCCACAGAATCCATAATCCTATAAAACTCTTTAAGAATTATTTCCGTAGCCCTTGACTCATCAGCGTTTTGCAATTCGCTTACATTTTCAACATTACCAATCAACATAAGCGTTCTATCCACCGCTTTTTTGTTAGAGTCTCCATCTAAAGCTTTAGCTCCTATATAACCCTTGTATCTCTCAAATGTTTCATTAAGCATAGCCCCACCATTCATCGTACTCCCGTAGCCCGCTCCTCCGTTTGATGTAGACCATTTCTTTTTTGGGTAGTCTCTATGTAAAATACCCGCAATAGACTTCCAAGTTTTCCATCTAAAAACACGAGGGTCTCCGATATTCAAGGCAGCTTTATTCCAATCCATATCCTCTCCGTAATTCTTGATAGGATAAGTGAACATAAAAGAGTTGTCTCCCGCTGAATAACTTCTCGTAGCGTAAATTCTTGTTCTAATTCCCGCCTCTTCTAATATTTTAGCAGCCAACAAAACGGGCATTGTCTTTAATAGCATCCCTTTTGTATCAGCACTTTGTAGCCCACCTTGTATAACATACAAATCTACGGACTTTGCTTTTCCGCCCTCGTTTTTGTGCATTAAGTAGCACTTATCGTAAGTAGAGGCAAACCTAAGATGTTTATTTGGCTTTACAAGAATTAGCATATTACCAAACACCTTAGTCGCTAAGTCCTTATTCTCATCCAAAGCTCTCGTTACTCCGTATTGCCTTTGCTGAACTTGTATTTTTTCGCCTTTCAAGTCGTACCAAAAAACAAGCTTTCCATCTTTTTGTTTATGGTTCTGAATAAAGTCGGGAGGAATTACTCCCGCTATCTCTCCGTAAGAATCAAATTCTTTTGGATGGTTCTTAGCCATAAAATCAGAATAAAACTCCGATGGTCTGAACAACCCCTTAGAGGCTAATCCGAAATCGAATATACCTTGCTTATTTCGTGTAGCTATAAGTCTATCTTTCTCAAAAGAACCTCCCATATCTATTTTCTCAAGAACTCCCGCAAAAGACTCGATAGTAGAAGTAATTAAGTCGGGTTCTATAAAGGTATCAATGTCTTTTTCTAATTCATTAAATGTAGCACCTCCGTAAAAAAGAGGCATACTTCGAACTTCATCAGCCGTAAAATCTCTCTTTACGGATGGAGAAGCCGTTTCGTACTCACGCAAACCTATTTCATTAAATAGCTCTGCTGAATCAAAAGAACCGAAATAGTAATTTTGGCTTGAGTATGAATCTAATCTATTTGCGTTTGAACTCATTTAGTATTTTTGGTAAATTGCTTTGTTGTTTGTATCGTAATTTTTTACAATAACTACACTTCTATCAATCTCATCTTGCGTGTCCTCTAATATAGGATAACCCGCTGAGTCGTACTTGTAAGTTTTACCCTCTTTTACGAAAATTACCTTAACAAAGCTATCGTAATCCATTTCTTTTTTAAGGAAATCTCTTTGCTTGTCGGTAAATATCTCTAAGAAAGACTCTAAAGCTAACCTAAGACCTTTAGGCTTAAATTGAACTATACTATTCTTAGTATTCTTTTGTTTCATATAAGACAAAAAAGTACGCTTCATTGAAAGTAAAATTCTCAACGACACGAATCCTTTACCCGCAAAACTTTGACCATCCTCTCCTTTTAAAATCGCTTCTCTTAAAGGCATTATGTGGTTAAAGATAAACAACATTCCGTTCATCATCTTAGCCTCGTGTCCGTAATCTGCAAATACTTTATACATTGAACCTACAAACCTATCTTGTAACGATAAATCTTGTTTGAAGTTAGCCTCATAATCGGGGTCTGCTTCGTTTAAAGGAGCGTTACCCGTTGCGTATATGAATACATTACCTTTCTCAAGCATTTCTCCTCTACCATTCTTAATAGTTGGCTTTTGAACTTTACCCGTTTTCTTGTTAATCTTATCGGGTTCATTTACTTTAGCTAAGGCTGAGTTTAAAACACCCGCAGTATTTGGGTCGAGTTTAGGAAGTTCATCTAAAAGTAATATTGTTCCCGCATATTTTTTACCCGTTTGGTCGGTATTAGTCCAAGCCATCTCAAGCTCTCCTTTTTGATACCCCTCAATGGTTTGACCACCTACAATTTCCGTAGGAGAAGTAAATTGGTTACAATTCAATTCACGAATATTCCATTCAGCATCATCCGAAGTCATTGCATCCCTAACAATAGAGGCAGTATAAGACTTACCCGTACCCGCAGCTCCATAAACATACACACTATTTTGTGCAAGTAAATCGCATAGTATAGTTTGAACAAGTGGTCTGCGTAAATCCTCAGTCTTTACTCCCGATGCACCCGAAGTCGTTACTCCCGATGGTAAGGTCATATTGACATTCATAGTAACATTACCACTCAAGGCATCAATTACTGCGGGGTCAAGATTAGTAAGACCAACCTTTACTTTTTTAATTTCCGCATCAACGATACGCTTAACCTCAGCCTCATCAACTGAACCTCCGCCTACTCCGTTAGATGAAATTATTTTTTGAAGCTTCTCTAAAGATTTGTAAAGTCCGTTTTCGGGAGCAGAACTCTCTTCTAATTCTTTTTTTGCGTTTGCATACTTTAAGATTGTTTCGTTCTCAGTACGCTTAATTACTTCGTTGTAATCTTCTATATTCTTAGCCATTTTTAAAAGTATTTTTTAATGTAAGTTTTTGTTTTGCTTATGAAAGACTCTTTGTTAAGCCCTCTACTTTCGTAGTCCGAATCTTGATAAGACTCTAATTCTCGTACAACATTCTTTGAGTTCCTAAATGCGTATTTTAAATCAGCTTCTTTAGTGTTTGTAAAAAACTCTAAATCGCCAACATTAGCAGCGGTAAAATTCTCAATGTCGCTATCTTGACCAACTCCAACCTCGATAGGTTCATCGCCTTCTTTTGGTTCTCCATCGGTGTCTATTTCTCCTCCATCGCTTGGCTCTCCATCTTCTCCATCTCCATCGCCATCTTCGGTTGGGTCTTCGCCATCGCTCTCTCCATCATCTGACTCTCCATCTCCATCTCCATCGCCATCGCCATCTCCATCTGACTCGCCATCTTCATCTGACTCGCTATCAGAGTCGCTCGGGTCTCCCTCTTCTCCATCTCCATCTTCGCCATCATCAGCATCATCTCCGCTTTCGCTATCGCCCTCATCTGACTCCTCTTCACCATTTGATTCGCTATCACTATCAGAATCATCAGCACTATCACTATCACTCCCATCATCATCTTTATTTTCATCCATACCCTCAAGCTCTTCCATCAAGTCCTCAATATCCTCCTCTGACATACCGCTTTCTTTCAAGGCATCCTCTATATCATCATCTTGCTCTTCGGATTGGTTTTGACCTTGAGGCTCTTCCTCATCATCATCGCCTTGTTTTTTCTTTTCCGCAAGAATAAGTTGCTCAAATTTAGCAATTGCTTCCCAAAACTGAAACTCATCAGTACCAAAATCAAACACTTCCTCAATTGAATTGTCCTCGCCTCTCTGAATTACTTGTATAGGCAAATCACTACCTTTTGATACAGAACTCCATTGGTACTGAATTGATGTTCTCGTAGGTGTATAAGTTCTTACTTCGTAAGCACCTTGCACCTCTTCTTTAATATCCTCTTTTTTAAGTAACATTTCCTCCTTTATTAAATCTGAAATCTTCTCTGAAAGATGAGAAAGTGGTATTTCTACCATCAGCTAATTTAACTTGTTTTGCATCAAAAACCATCCAACCCATAGTAACTGCTTTTTCGCCTTTGTGCTTCCATTGTGGGTTGTCCTCAATATACTTTATTCCATCGTAGCCATAACGAGTAATCTCTGAAAAGAATTTAGATAACCCTAAAGAATTGTATTTTCTCGCCCAAGCCCAAAATGGCAATTTGGCATCATCAACAACTTTCTTAGGCACTTTATCAATATCCAACTCGATACCAAACTTCTCATACATTACCCAAATTAAATCTTGAGCGGACATTTTATCAATCCCAAACTCAGTCATATCTAACGGGTTTCTAACATTTAAGTAGAACTCAAAGATTAATCCCGTATTTGATTTGTTTGTTTCTTTTGCAAAGAACTCTGAGTAGTATTTATCCTCAGAAAAATACATAACGGGGAATTTCTCAAACTTGAATTTAAAGAATTCATTGTCGGGCATTGTTCCGTGAAAAACTATTGTCGGTTCGAAATTCTCATCCATTGCTTTAGAAACTGCATTGTAATTCTTAGTTTCATAAGCGAACTCCCAATTACCAAACCACTCTAAGAACTCCGAAGACCTAACAATATCGTATTGCTTAGTGGTTAAATCGCTTCTCTCTCCGTTTGGAGCAAAAGCTTGCGTTCTTTTACCCGACTTCCCTACATAAGCTCTCGATGTAATATCGAAGTAGCTTGAAAAGGACTTCTTTAGATTGTAATGCTCTCTTCCCTCTAAGTTAAGTTCAATTTCGCTTTTACGCTCTATATCCCTAACTGCTTTGTTCATTTCCTTAATAGCATTCGGAGAGTCTTTGAATATCTCCATAAGGTTTTGTAGTGTAGCAACCTCTTTGGCTTCGTTAGAATCAAGTAAGGCATCTTTTCTGACAAACTTTGCTTTCTTTACTCCTTTAGGTGCTACCACTTTATTGGAAAGCTCAAAAGATGGAGATATGTAGTTTAAATTTCTCCTTACAACCTCCTCTACTACTTTCGTGTCGTAATAGTCAATATATAATTTAGCGTACTCTTTAGAGTTAAGGTAATTCAACAACTCATTACTTAACGAGCCAAATGTTTCAGAATCTAATCCCGCTTTAATACACAATTCGGGATGTACAACCCCGATAGAAGTAAAAATTTGTTTCTTTTCTAACTTGTCGGTAATTAAGTCAAGCTTCTTATCCAAAATATAGGGATTCATAATCTCGGTCTCCCCTACTCGGTTTGCGTAGGTTAGTGCTGCATCAAGGCTAATAATAAGATACCCAAGCTCTAAATACTCCTCAACTAAGCTTAACTCTACATTGTATTTTTTGAATATTTCGTGAGCTTTACTTTTAGGGTCTTTTATAAGTCTAAGCCAACTTAATAAAAACATCTTAATTACAGACTCTTTAGCCTCGCCTTTTTGCTTGTAATTGTAATCAGTAAGTTTTGCTCCCGCAACCCCTCTTTGAATACCCGAAATTCCATCAATTGCAGTCCAACCTTTACTATAATAACCTACATCTCCAATAAATATAGGAGACTTTATCCCTTTAAGAACTAAATTAACAAATTCACTATAATAAGACTTCCCTAAAGCAAATAATTCTGTTCCATAGCGAGTTTTTTTAGATTTTGATACTACATATTTGTTCCCGTTCATTGACTGAATAGTCTCAGTAGGAAAGCTTTTCAATTCCGAAGCCCCTTTAATAAATCGGAAATTATTCGCAGTATCATCTACTTTGAACATCGCTCCGAATGGAACTCCACCAATTACTCTCGGAATAACTTTAGATAAATCGCTATCAGTAAATTGACCATACTTAGGCGGTTCATAAACATCTGTAATTTTAATTATATTACCCGAAGAGTATGAAGTTGAGTCAAACGAAAACCCATCGGGTACTTGCTCTTGTGTAAGAGAATCTCTATTAATTTTACCACCTTTAGCGTACTCGTGCATTATTTCAACATCTTTCAAGGCATTAATCTTTTGTTCTTCTATTGGACTTAAAGCTCCATCTATCTCAAAGTAGAAATCGTTTCCATCTAAGTTTTCGTAATCAGTAGCATAACGCTCTCCAAAAACGGAATCAGCATTTAATATCTTAAAAACTTTAGCGTACCTACCTCTATAAATACTCTTAACTCCCTTAACTCGCTCGTTAGGGTTTTTTATGTTACGAATAACAATTTTTGTATCGCCATCAATATCGCCACCCTTTGCAAATTCATTATCTGCATTACATTTATGGCATATATATAAATCATCACCACCATCAGAAACTTTCCAATCCCAACCACAATTTTGGCACTCTATCATTCCTACTTTCCCACCTTTTGCGAATCCCGTTGAGGCATCAGTAGGGGTCATATCAGTATTTTTCGTGTCTTCACACTCAAACTTTACTCCGTTACCCGTTTCTTGATTTAAGTTAGAAGCTATTTCGCAAGCGGTCTTTTCTTTACCCTCAAACTCATACTTATCTTCGCTTGACATAACATATTTATTGAGAACGCCCTCGCCACCCTCTAATTCGACTCTTTGATTAGTAGACTTAACAACCATATCAATTCCGCCTTTAGAATGAGACTTTCCTTTTGTGAGACCTCCGAGCTTTAACTTCTTACGAGCCATAATTTATTTTTTATCTGAATGTCTTATAGGCAAAATAACCCCCAACCCCAAAATCCAATCTGTGTTGTGTTACATTGACAAAAAAGCATATTATTGTTGATTTTCTAATGTTGAAACTTTCTCCTCAAGAGTTGCTAACCTTACTGCGTTGCTCTTTTCCTCCGAATCCATTTTTTTAAGATTCTTTAAATGAACTATTATTGTTAGTGCTGAGACTATTATTGTTAATCCAATGATTAACGATTTATTATTTCCACTCGCAC
>TARA_R110002074_G_scaffold132747_4_pt1 | contig 10725 bp, 7 predicted proteins | sample TARA_R110002074 | Tara Oceans TARA_R110002074 (sample SAMEA4397215) | marine metagenome | biome: Polar Biome; feature: [MIX] marine epipelagic wind mixed layer (ENVO:01000061); material: water (ENVO:00002006), including particulate matter (ENVO:01000060) such as... | depth 10-100 m
CGAACAGAAAGAAGCACGACTACGTTTGTTAGCCGAGGAAGATCAAGTATTTGTTGACCAAATAGAAGATGTTCTTGGTGGCGCTAACGCGTTTAGAGAATACTCAAAGCTACCTGCAAAATACATAAACATGTTAGACGGTGTTATACCTTCCGACATTAAAAAACTACTTAAAAAAGGTAATTTAAGTGACGCGTTAACGGCTTTAAGTGTCGCGTCAACAGACCCACGAGTTAAGAAGATTGCCCGTGTTCTAGCTACAGCAGTGGGTACTACTAAGGTTAGGTTTGCTGATGGCGCTGATTCTTTTGTTTCTACAGACGGTACAGTAAATATAGGTGAGGGAGAGATATTTGTACACACGGTGTTGCATGAAGCTACTCACTCAGCAGTAAACAAGTTACTAGATAAGGGAAGTCATCCAGCAACTAAAAAGATAGAAACGTTGTTTAAGGAGGTAAAACCTCTACTTGATACTGCTTATGGTGCAACAGACGTTAAAGAGTTTGTGTCTGAGGCTATGAGTAACTCTGAGTTTCAACAAAAACTAGCGGGAATGAACCCAGATGGTTCCCCAATTAACGCGTTAGACAGGTTATTTAGGGTTATAACTAATTTCCTACGTAGCCTTATTGGCCTAGATACTAAGGCTACAGGATCAGCATTGGACGTGACTGACCAAGCTATAATTGCATTATTATCTACTTCTCCTGATACCCGTGGAGCAGGTGGCACTTACGCTAACGCAACAAGAGATGGCGTAGAGAAAATAGTTAAAGAACTAGGACTAATACAAAAAGGTTTCCCTGCCCCAACACCTAAGTTTAAAGAAGAGTTTGGTAATAAGGGCGCTACATGGTTAGACAGCGTAGAAAAAATAGCCACTAAAATGGAAATGTTGGCGTTACTGGACACTCAAGCGGTTGGTGACGTAGCTCAAGCACGGGGGTATAAAGAACAAGGAAACCAACTACATGTATTGATTCAAGAAATGCGCGGCAGTATGAACCAGTCAGATGAATACATTAAAAAAAGAGTGGAAAAAGTAGCGAAGTGGGCGATGACACCCGAAGGAAGGGTAAAAAACGAAATTATGGGGAATTTAATTTATAGCCGAGATCATGGAGCGACTATAACTCAAGTAGACCCTACTATAAAAACTTTGGCGGAAGCAAAAATAAAATACGCTAAAGACCCTGAAAAAGTAGAGATATGGAAAGAACAACGGAATGATTGGAATGCGCTAGGTAAAGACGGACAAGACATATACGTGTACTTGCGAGATACGTATAAGGAACAGTATGAGCAAATGAAGCGTGTTATCACAGGGCGTATGACTGAGGTAGTGGGTAAAAAAGAGGCAGAAAAACTACAAACTTCTGTATTTGATAAGTTGTTTGACAAGAACACCCTAGAGGTTTATTTCCCGCTGGTACGTAGTGGTAAGTTTAAGTTGTCGTACACTCCTAAACAAGATGGCACGGTAAAGCCAGACCGAGATAACTACGTAGTAGAAATGTTTGAATCCGAAGCGGAGAGAAACAAGGCTCTTGCAGAAGCGAAAGAAGAAGGTGCCACAGGTATAGTAACAACAGACGGAGACTTAACAGCAAGTTCCTTTAAGAACGCGCCTGACGCAGGATTTGTAAACGAAGTACTCACTATCCTAACTAAAAACGGTGTTGAATCCGCAGTGCAAGATGACGTTATGAACTTGTTTATCAATGCATTACCTGAAACTGCTCTCGCTAAAAGCCTTAAAGGCAGGTCGAATATTGCGGGATACGATAAAGACCCGTTAGTAGCCATGAGGACAAGGGCTTTTGACATAGGTAGGCAAGTGCAAAGGATAGAATCTTCTGGAAAAATACGGGCTTTAACGTCTGCGATACAAAAAACACAAAAAGACTTACTTACAAACAACGTTAACAGTGCTACTACGACTGCCATTGGCAACGAGTTGTTATCACGAGCTAACTTTGCTATTAACGGGTCTGGAAATAAAAGCCTAGAAGGTAAGGTTAAGAACATAAATCAGTTAGCCTTTATCTATACGATTGGTTTTAATGCTTCCTCTGCACTTGTTAACCTTAGTCAATTAGGTTTGGTCGTCGGCCCTATGTTAGGAGCCGAGTTTGGGCATATTAAAACAGGTAAGACTATGACAGAGGCTATGGCCTTAGTAGCCTCTTCTGGTAATACTATACAGTCTTACTTTGATATGACTATGAACAAGAAAACAGGGGAGTTTGAGTACACCCTAAGAAAAGATTTAGACCCCACTATCGTTAAAGAATTTGGGCCGTTAAAAACTTTAATAACTATGGCTTCATCACGATCATACCTTACGCAGTCGTACATAGCAGATGCTATGGGTTTGGATGAAGGCACTCAGACCTTTGAGGTTCTTAGAAAGTCGTTGGGGATTGAAGCATCAGGGCGTATATCGCAGGAGGGTAACTTTGCTTCTAAAGCGTTAAACAGTGTATCTTCTATATCTGCGTATATGTTTAACGCAGGAGAAAAGTTTAACCGACAGGTAACTCTGCTAGCTTCCTATAAGTTGTCTCTTGATAACATACAGACTAGAGAAGCTAGCAAGCCTAAAGACCAACGAATGAGTACCACCCAGATGGAGTTAGAAGCTTCAGAGGATGCTTTGTATAAGTCTATGGAGTATAACGGTGGTGCAGTACTAGAAACGGGTTCTAGAATATCTAGAGAAGGTGTTGGGCGTGTAGCCTTTATGTATAAGAACTACGGTCTACGTATGTACACCACTATGTTTAAGGCGGGTAGGCAAGCCTTAGAACTTAGTTTTGCTCCCAAGAAGGGGGAGACTGCGGCACAGAAAGAAGAACGTATACGTCAAAGAAAGATAGCATGGGGGAAACTACGTGCTATTCACCTAGCGGCTCTCTTGATAGCAGGTATACAAGGTATGCCGCTTTACGGCGCAGTTGCTCTTCTAATGGACTTGACTCTAGACGATGACGAGGACGATGCGGATACTGTAGTGCGTAAGTACTTTGGAGAAGGTTGGTATAAAGGGCCGCTAGTAGACGCTATGGGAGTAGACTTCTCAAAACGTGTTAGGCTAAACAGTCTCTTGTTTGAAGCCAACAGATACAGTAGGGATCCTTCTGTAGAGGAGAATATATTTCATCATCTTGGTGGCCCTGCGTTTAGTACAGGTAAACGCCTCCTCCGTGCCTATGGCGATTTCTCTGAGGGGGAAGTTCAACGCGGCATAGAAAGTACGTTGCCCGCAGGACTTACAAACATAGTAAGAAACAGCCCTTTAGGTAGAATATACCAAGACGATGCTATGAAGACTCGACGCGGAGATGTTATATATGATGACCTCACTGCCGGAGACTTCTTTGCAGGTATGGTTGGTTTTCCTCCGACAGGGTACACGTTTGCACAAGAGCAAACTAACGTAGAACAAAAGATTAGCGGAGCGGTTACGAAGAAACGGTCTAAGTTACTGAAACAATACTACGTAGCGCGTAGGCAGGGGGATTATCCTGAAGTCAGGCGCTTGCGAGCAGAAATGACAAAGTTTGGTAAGAAGCACCCTAGCGCACGAATAACCTATGATTCATTGAAGCGGTCTTATAGAGGACACCAACGTACTACGGCTAAGATGCACAACGGAACTACGATTAGTCCGATGATGAAACGCGTGTTAGAAGCGGAACGTAAAGAGTACGACACATCTAGTTTGTTTGAATAAAAAAACCTCCCTGCCGCCTCGGAAACGAGCAGGGAGAAAAGGCGAAATTGTTACAGGGTACGCCAGATGCGTACTCCTAACTTGTCATCCTGTATTATAACTCTAATTTCTAACTGCCAACACTTACGTTTAAATATATTTTTGCACTGTGTGGTGGCTTTTTGTGTGTTTATACAGGGTACAAAGACTGAGGCTCCTACGACCATCTTGCCCCAGTCAACTATTATCTTAACCCCGTCAGGGTCAAGGTCATCCAGTTTAAGCATCGGTTGACTCATCCAAAGAAGTATTAGAGCAGTCTATAGCCACTACACGAGAAGGTGGCAGTTGGGTAGACGTACCCTTAGTAAGCCGCATAGTAATGGACTTAGCGTTCATATGCTTTATTAGTTCAGCTAAGAATGAATTATAGATTATATCCTGCTTACCGCACCACGCTTTTAAAGGCTTGGGAGTAAGGTATAACATCTTTACGTCTGTCTCATACCTACCCACTAAGCGAACTCTAGGATCAACTTCTGGGATTATCAGTTCATCTAGCCCATTGTCTTGAGGCTTCCTTAGATCGTCAGTGCTACGAATCTTTAGGATGTTACCCCAGTTATCGTGTAAGTAGTTATTGAGGGTCTCTTGTACAGACATGCTCATGTCACCAACACTACGCAGGTTCTCTTTCAGCAGACTTAAAGCGTACTTCATAAGACCTTTAGTATCGTAAATAATAAGTCCTAGACGTTTGGCGATCATAGCCCCTGTTATAGTACAGGCTACTCCCGCTGACCAAAAACGGTTCTCTGCTTTCAACCCTGCTTCCTTATCTATAGCCGCCTGTACTCTATATAACAACGTCCTAACCTCTTCTAAGTTAGCTATAACGTATTGCATGTAAATAACTCCTGCGTGTCCGTAAAGGTTCTCTGCATTGTGTGCATGTTCGTCTGTGATGTGCTTAGTCTTTGACTCGTCAAATAGCTTCTTTGCCTTAGTTTCTAACATCCTCTGTGCCTCTGCTTTCGGCATGGCTTTAGCCATACTAACTTTTTCGATGATACTAGTATTACCTGTTGTAACCGTTATCAGGCTCCAAGGTTCTCCCCTAGCACGTTCGATGTTACCCCCACCTGCCATACGGTTTTTCTGTCTACCGCCAGATAGTTGGTAGATCATATCTGAAAGGTCTTCTGGTTTGGCATTAGTCATCTCATCAATGTAGAGAGGTAAGTTACGGTATACCTCTCCGCGCAACATCCTAGAGTTTTGAGTATCATTCCTATCTATCACCAATTCTTTTGGCTTGCCCCACACCGAAGCCGCTACGAACATAGCAGTGGTCTTACCTAGGCCAGTATCGCCTGTAATGTGGAACCCAGAGCAAGCGATGGGAGATAGAGCCATAAGAGGAGAACCAAAACTTGTAGCCACTACGTATTGGTGCAGTTCAAACCCCTCGCGGTTATAGAAGTTGACCATACCCTTCCACTCTTCTAGCGTTCCTTTTGGTTTAAAGGCATGGAACAAATCTTTCGTAGGTGTAGCAGGTGGATTAGACTCTATCTTATCGGCAAACACCTCCTGACCTCCTAGCACAAAAGACTTAAAGTCATCCCCAGTCCACCCAAACTGCCTACGGGCGTGCTGAGTAGCGGTAGTAGCCTGTAACTCGTTTACCCATCTAGTCGTGTAATTCATTATGTCCTCCATCTTAGTTACAGCAACACCATGTATAGCCATCTGCTTACGAAACTCTTCTTTAGAAGTCACGGCTGTAAGTGGTACGGTAAACTCTCTAACACCGTCTATGGGTAGGTGGAGACGCATAACTATACTCTCTCCACTTTCAACGTCTTGTATACGCTTAACGACATATAAGTCATTGTGGTAGATAAGCTTTTCGTCTATGTCTCCATCGTCTGTCTTGGTGCGTAGGTATACACCACCAGTAGCCCCACGGAAATAAGGTTTAGGGTATGAGGGTATGACATACACCTCGCTATCCCCAGATTCTGTCTCCATAGATACTACGTTGTCTTCTTCCTCTGCTTCTTTTATCCGTTGCCCTAGTACTATAGGAGAACCGATCTTGCCCCAGTGCTTGCAGTCTGTACACACGTCCGGCCTGTTGTCATTGAAAGTCTCACACCTGTGAACATGTTTAGTTGTATCATACTTACTATCAGTTTCCCCGGCATCGTAACCCTCGTAGCCTCGTGATATTTTGTGTGCGCCTTCTCTCCCACCATCTACACAGTGTTTGATAATAGATACAGCGTCAAACCATAGGGGTTCGCTAACCTCATTGGGGTTCTTTAAGACATGTGATATCTGGGCACAACCTTCTCCCTTACTAGTCTTGGCGATAATATCTTTAAAGTAATTTTCCCTGTTACTGTATAGCCCCTGCACCACCGCGCTAAACTCTTCCACCATACGTTCGGGGACTGGTATCGAGTCGTGTCCAAGTAGTTCTGAGAACGCATCGAAGCTAACTAAATTCTGGTCAGTGTTACCGAAGTACGAAACTTCCGTAGGGGGAGTAGTCTTATGGTTATGCGTAGAGGGTATGCGTAATATCCTAGCCGCATCGGAGGTGACGGAGTGATCACAAATCAACCCGTGTGTCTTGGTTAAAGCCTTTAGACGTGTAGCTACTGGAAACCAATCATCATATACGACAGGTTCAGACAGGTGCCAGTATGCGTGTACGCCACGCCCAGAGTTAACAAGCATAGGTGTGGGCAGTTTTAGAGTCTTACAAAAACTTTGTAGGGCTACTATCGCGTCTTCTTGCGTAAGATATCCCTTGTCTTCTTTCTCCTTAACATCACCACAGTCTATGTCAAAAAAGAAAGACTGTAACTTGTTTACGTTCGTAACCTTCCGCGAGGTCGGTTCTTTAAATGTTGCAAGAGCAAAGTAACAATCGTACCCATCTGTATCTAATTCGTGCGCTTTATCTATTAACTGATCCGTAGTCGAGTAAAACTTCTGGTGTATACGATCAGTCTTCTTGTTGTGCGCCCAAATACAATAGGAACCGCTGTCGGCTAAAGCCCTTTGCAAAAATGATTCAGTATTCATATCCGCATCCGAGAGGTAAGGTAGCAGGGGTGCGTACGCACCCTTTTCGGAAAAGTATCCTAGCTACAAGTTAGTTAAGTAAGGAGGTTTTAACCGTCCCAATCATCAACAATAGATGCTAAGTCTTTGTCTTCTTCTTTTGGTGCCACGGACTTCTTCTTAGCGGTTTTCTTAGGTTGTTCTACTGGCGCTTCTTCTGCGGTATCATCTCCAAACAAGTCATCAGATACTACAGCTTTAGCTTTAGGTGCTTCAGCTACGGGGGAAACAGTTTCAAAGGGGTTGTCACTATCTAACTCAAACCCATCTGCTACTACACCGAATGGCGACGCGGCTTCCATAGGTAGGTACTTGATAACTTGTACAGCACGTAAGCGTACAGATACACCTGCCTCGCGCATGTTATACGGATAGAAAGTAACAGCTACATTAGCCGTACTGCCCGTAGTTAGTTTAAAGTCATCTGGTAACTCTTTACTCTTAGCGTCAAACTGCTTTGGAGGGTTAGTAGCATCCTTACCATAAGCCGCTTTGAGTACAGCCTTACCTATAAACAAACCATCCTCTTGCTTCTCAAAGGGAAAGTCGATCTTCTCAGGCCAATTTTTCTCCTTAGATTTTTGGTAAGCCTCATTCATTTGCCCATACAGAGCCTTGGCTTGGTCTTTATCCATACGAAACTTTGTCTCGTACTTAGCACCTTCTTCAAAGGCATCACAGGGTACGCTCTTACCGTTCTCACCTGCGGAAGCATCATACCTATAAGGTTGGTTAATGCGCGGATAAAGTATCTCTACGTTTTCAATAATATAACTCATACTAGTTTCCTTTACTGGTTGCGTTTAATTCAAAACCTTCTACTGCTGAGAAGGGAGACGTAGGTTCCGCAAATACATCTAGGCTTATCGCCTGTAATGTATCGGGGTGGTTCTTTAACTCTGAAACCTTGTCTGCCTCGCCTTCGTTCAACGAACGTATCGGTTTAAAATAAAGTTTAGGGATCGGACTTTGTTCATCAAAATATACTCGCGTAACAATGCGAGTTGCTACAGAACCTCTGCTAGACAAAAACTTAACATAGTCTTGCATCGGCATGTGTCCACCGTTACCCCTACCGTATATAGATGTAGCAGGTAACTGTAGTTGGTATACCTCGTCTAGCTGATCTTCAAATACTACAGCTATCCGTTGGGCAAACCTACAAGCACGTCCACGGTTACTCCCTGACCCACGTATATTCTGTGGGCAATCCATACAACGGGCGGCTTGCTTGTTCTCTTGGGGTACATCTACAGAAGGTCTCTGCGTATCTGCTGACCAACACGTTGGTGCTACTGACCTGTTAGGGTCGTAAGCATTCTCAAAGTATGATCGTGATACAGGTGCCGCATTCACAACTACGATGTCCTTAAAGTCTTCTTCTATAATAGCTGTTTCTTTCCCAACCACAATAGAAAACTTCCTACTGTACAAACTAATTCGACGCACATCACATATCCTCGTCAAATAACTTTTCTACTTCGGTTGGAGTAGCGGCTTCCTTTCTCTCCATGTAACTTGCTACGCTATCTTCAGCGTGTTTTTGTGATCCTCGCAGTACGTATTTGTCAGGCCCATCTTCTGTTGGATCAACCATAGCGCCATTAGACAGTAACGAGTTAGTCACATCTGAGATCCTAAACCTGTACGTGCTACCCACTTTAATATAAGCATCGGGGGTTATGTGTTTCCTACGCACCCATGCACGTATAGTTGATACTGATACCGCAAAGTGGTCGGCTATGTCTTCTATGGGTACAAATGATTCCTTCTGTTTCATTATTTTTTCCTTACCGCTACTGCGTATTCTGAATCTACGTTAAGACCTCTTGGTACAAGGTCGGGATTTTCTTCTAAGAACTGCCGAACATTACCTTGGTTAAGACGTTTATCAAAGAACTCTGGTACATTGTTCTCCATAACAAATTTGTACATAGACTCCCAATCGCTAGTCCAGTACCTAGTCTTAACTGATCTATAAAACAAACCTGCTGATGTCTTAACACTTTCTACACCTTGATCCTCACAATACTTGAGTAGTGCTTCTTTTATCTTCTCAAGGTTACTCGCAAGGACAGAGTCCTTATCTTTAAACTCTGCTGACAGTTCCGCTCTCTTTATCTTGATCTTCAAGTAAGTCTCGGTCAGTTTCTCAGGGGTTACATTACTATTCATACTTCCTCCAATCGTTGTCGAGATGTACACTTTAGTGAGTATTTGTACCCTAGTCAAGTATTTCTTTGTAAAGATCAATCATTTTTGTGTGTACGTCTATTCTACTATCTAACAGTGTGTAAACACGTTTCTCTACGTTAGACCCTTGTAGTTGAACAACGGTACACTTGTGATCTTGTCCTGACCTGTGTACACGAGCATTAGCTTGCAGATAAGTTTCTAATGAACTTGTTGGCCCCCACCACACTACAGTGTTTGCGGCTGTTAACGTAACACCGTGTGCCGCCGCTTGAGGTTGTATCACTAGCACCTTGGGATCATCTTGTTCTTGGAACTGTTTAAATATTTTAGTTCGGTTGGGGGCGCTTACATCCCCACGAATTACTTCCGTAGATATTTTATCTTCTCGTAGCTTGTTAGTGAGTATATCTATTACATGTTTAAAGGGCACAAACACCAATACTTTTTTGCTAGACTCATCTATCACTTCTCGCAATACTTTGTAGCGATGCTTTATGTCAAATTCTAGTGCCTCTCCCTTATCTGTATAGACTGCACCTGCGGATATCTGTAGTAATTTGTTCATACTAACTGCCGCATTGACCGCTGTGATCTGCTCACCTGATGCTTGCATTACCATCCTGTCTTTTAACTCTTTGTAATACTTCTTCTGTTGACGTGTTAACTCAACCTCGCGCTTGACGTATATCATTGGTGGTAGGTCAAGACACTCATCTTTTGTGAATCGGATGGCAGGTTGTAACGCGTTATACACTGTCTCTGTAGCGGTCTCTTGGGCTACCCATTTAAAGTTAGTGACCTTACGCATGACTTGATCTCGGAACGAACCAAAGAATTTAGGTACGCTGTTGGGGTTTACCAACTTAGCTAACCCATAGGCATCCAACGGACTCTGTGCCGCAGGAGTACCTGTCATCATCCATAACCAAGTATTAGGTTTGAGTAATCTATTTAAGGTTTTCCATCTAGCAGTTTGAGGGTTCTTGTAGTGGGTAGCTTCATCTACAATGATTAGATCAAAACCCCCATTAGCGATTGTGTCTTCAACGATAGCTAACCCATCGTAGTTTATTACTACATAGTCAGCCCCGTTGTTAATAATTTTTCTACGTTTCTCTGCCGCACCGTAGGCCACATCGACTGTCCTGTGCATAGCGAACTTAAACAAATCATCACGCCATGCAGAATCCATAATAGATAGTGGGCAGATAACCAACACGCGGTTTATCTTGCCAACATTAAGTAGGTAGTCTGATGCCCATATAGCGGAAGCAGTCTTGCCTGTACCCTGCTCGTTAAAGCAAAACGATTTACGGTTAAGTGTTAGAAAGGCGGAGGTAGTTTTCTGATGATCGAATGGTGTGTACTGTCCCGTCCATTCATACTTCCCCTCTATAGGAGAAGGTGCCTTGATATTCAAGTTACGTAGTACATGAGCCTCTTCTATATCCCAGTTAACTAACACTTGGTTATCTGCTAACTCTTTACTCTTTGGTATTACCGTAGTCACTTGACTAGGGTTGCGAAGGCGTAGCAATAACGCCCTGTTGTCTACTATCTGCATAATCTTTTAAACTCCGTCATTGGTATGTACACACACGGTTCTACATCATAACTATCGTTTCTATCGTACCTACCCCCTAAACGTTTCTCATACCCCTTTCTTATCACCA
>TARA_R110002074_G_scaffold37128_5_pt1 | contig 10722 bp, 10 predicted proteins | sample TARA_R110002074 | Tara Oceans TARA_R110002074 (sample SAMEA4397215) | marine metagenome | biome: Polar Biome; feature: [MIX] marine epipelagic wind mixed layer (ENVO:01000061); material: water (ENVO:00002006), including particulate matter (ENVO:01000060) such as... | depth 10-100 m
TTGGCCCCAGCGCCATCACATCCACCCGCAGCCCGCGCGTCGGCACCAATTCTTCGACGCTCACAAATCCATAACTCGACAGATGCCGTGCCACCCCGCGCGCCAAGAGCTGTCCGGGTTGCAAGGTCGCCTGCACCGTTTGACTGTCGTCTTGTGTCATGCTCAAAACTATGAACATTTCATGAACATTGGCAAGTGCCTTGCCAAGACCTTGGTAATTCCGCCGACCTCCCCTATCTTAATGTCTGGTCAACAGGGGAAAAAAATGAGCGATCGCAAACCGATGACGCAGGCCGAGGCGCGCGGTGTGCGCTATGCGCGCGAACTTGAAGGCCATCTGAACTGGCTTGATACATTTTCAGGGACAGCCCTTGGGGTGCTGGCCGTGGCATCGGGCATTTACACCTATCTTGGCGTGTCGTCGTTGCTTGATGACAACGGTGCCATGTCCGCCTTTGCTGCCATTGCTTATTCCGTGGCCGTATCGGTCGGAATTTTTGTGTTTTGGTCCTATATGTTACGCCTTTTTCCGGCTGTCAGAACCACCCGCGCGCGGGTAGGATTGCTGGGTACGATGGGCCTGGGCTCGCTTGCGATTGTGGCCATGTCTTCGTGGCTCAATGCCGCCGCTCTTGCCGGATCGGCAGCCGTCGAACAACACCTTGCCAAGACCGTGCAGGAATATCAGGGATCACTGGAACGCGCCCATGAAATTGCGCTTTCAGCGCAAGGGCTTGAGCGCGATGTGGCCCGCGTGCGGCAAAGCTTTGAAGACCTCAGCGAACAAGAGGCCACAGGCAACCTGTCTGGCCTTGCCGGGCGCGGCGCGGTTTTTCGTGTGCTGCGTCAGAAATCCGCCGAACTCAGCGGGTTGGAGGCGCAGATCGCCACCCAGACTCCGCTGGTGAATGCCGCCTTTGTCGAAGGCAACCAGATTCTGAGCCGGATGCGCGCCCTGACGGTTGAACCCGGCCCGGTTGAGGCGCGCTCAGTTGAGTTTTCCGAGCAGGCCGTGCGGCTGGCAGGGCTGATCGCCCAATTGCGCCAATTGTCGGTGGCGTCGCTGGTGGAACGCGCCGCACAAGACCTGTCCGCGTCCGTAGTTCTACCAGAACTTGATGGCAACAGCGTCGAAAACCGCACCGCCCAAGGAGCAACCATCACATCTGTGCTGGAGGTGCTGGCGCAGCGGGCCACCACGCTTGAGCGCGCGGCCCAATCCGTGTTGGCCATGACGCCCCCGAGCGAGACCACCTATACCCCCATCTCAAGCGCCGATGCGGTGATCCTCTATGCCCGCAACTTTGTGCCGTCTTGGGCCGGGGCCATCGCCATCGACCTGCTGCCCGCCGTGTTGGTATTCATCCTTGCGATCACTCAGACGGCGATCAGATCTGGTCGCGAAGGGGCCGCAGTGGAGGACATGATGACACTCGCTGAATTGCGGGCGGCCCTATCTGCTGTGCGCGACGTCGAAGACGCGATGCACGGTGGCATCCCGGATGCGCAACCAACACAGGAGAAAAAACTAGACACAGCGGCCCAAATCACACCGATCAAGTCCACATGAGCGAGCCCGCCGCCGTCAAACGCAGCAACCCGGTAGGGCGCATCTTGATGGGCGTGTTGATCTTTCAGCTGGGTCTCGCGGTCTTGCTGTTCTGGGGCGATCTGCGCGATGGGTTGAGCCTGCCGGGATTTGGCCCGCGCGCGCCGTCTCTGACCGAACCGGTCCGCCCTGGAGATCAAACCAGACGCTACAGGCAAGATCGCGCACCAGCACCGGGTCGCCCCATGCCAACGACGCCGTTGCCGGACCGTCTGACGCTGACCGTGGTTGAGGCCGGGGCCAGCATCTTGCTTGAAGGGGCTATCACCGCCGGCGATGCCACCCGTATCGCCAAGCAGATTGACGCGCTTGACCCCGCCCCTGCCCGCGTAGTCCTGAATTCCCCCGGTGGATCGGTCCGCGATGCGCTGGAACTGGGACGACATATTCGCGATGCGGGGCTGAACACAGCGCTGCGCGACGGCGATATATGCTATTCTGCCTGCCCCTATCTGCTGGCCGCAGGTGTCACCCGTGATATTCCCGATGGCGGGTCCGTCGGTGTCCATCAACATTATTTTGGTAAAAATACCTTGTTGCCCGCCTTTATCGCCGTCGAAGACATCCAACGGGGTCAGGGTGATGTCATGACCTATCTTGACGACATGGGCATTGATCCGCTGGTGATGCGGCATGCGTTGGTAACACCTCCAGATGAGATTTACGTGCTGCTGCCCGAAGAGCTGCGCGCTTATAACTTCGTCACCCCCACTGAGTAAGCAAGCTGCAAATCGAGACTGTTTTCGAACCGCCTTGACATGATACCTTTTAGTATCTAAATATAATGAAACCAAAAGGTATCATGATAAGGAGCCAAACCCCCATGCCCGCACCCGATCAGCTCACGTTTCGCGCTCTTGCGGACCCGACCCGGCGGGACATCCTGCAACTGCTCGCCACCCAAGACATGACCATTGCGGATGTCTCGGGCCATTTCGACATGACACGCGCCGCCGTGAAAAAGCATCTGACCGTGCTTAGTGATGGCGGGTTGATCACCGTCGAGGCGCGCGGCCGGGAACGGATCAACAGCATCAACACCCAAGGGTTCGCGCCCGTCCTCAGCTGGTTCGAGTATTTCGACAGCTTCTGGGATGATCGCCTGAGCGCCCTCAAATCAGCCATTGAAAAGGACACCAAATGACCGACACAAGCATTCACAAAGCCATCTATCTGCAAGCCAGCCGCGAGATGGTCTGGGACTATCTCACCCAACCCGACAAACTGGCCACGTGGTTTCACGCGCCCAAGATGCCACTGGCAGAAGGTCAACCGCTTGAGATGTACGGCACCGAAAGCGGTGACAAGTTGATCTGGGGTGAGGTTAAAGTGGCCCGCGCGCCGGAATATCTGGAATATTCCTTCACCGTCAAACCCATGGGCGATGCGGTCAGCACGGTCAAATGGACATTAGAGGCAGTTGCAGGTGGCACAAGGTTGTCGCTGGAACATGTTGGATTGCCGCAGGGTGCCGATGCCTTTGGCCTGACGCTCGCGCTCGACAAGGGGTGGGATGATCACATCAGCCGCATGCGCGCCCACATCCACGAAAACACAAACTAGCCCTTGCCGGACGCCCGTCACGCGCCTATCTCAGGGGGGTGACGGGTTCTGCCCTGTTTGTATTACGTTACATTCCAGTGGCCTTACGCAAATCCGAGGGAGCTGGCTCTGTCTGAGCCCTGGTTCATTTATCTGGCGCCCACCTGTACATACAGGTCCTCGGGAATAAAAAACAGGACGGCAGGTGCGGTCCCGTCACACCAATACCATAAAAACTTAGCGTTCTTGGGCGTAGGCCAGTGCTGGCGCGCGCGCGCCCCTGCCACCGCCCCGGTCTTTGTCTTCCGGCTCAGTCATCAACAAAACTGCAACTGCGGTCTGCGCCCCGGCAAAGACGATGCCATTCAGCACCCAGAAAACGGTTAGCGCCATCAGGCCAATGTCAGACGTGCTAATCAAATGCCACAGGTTCGCAACATTGAAATACATTAACAGGGCCGTGAAAATGCCGGAAATGGCAAATCCAATAAGACAATGGCGTATGTAAAAGCGGAAAATTTTCGGCATCAATAAGCCCTCCTGTCTGTCAATTGTACAGCCGAAAGGAACAAGAATCAAATCAGCTCAGAACGCTTCTGGCCGCGCCTCGCGGGCCATATGATCCAGCACCGCATTCACAAAGCTTGGCTCTTTGCTGTCTGGAAAGAACGCACGCGCCACATCCACGTATTCGCTGATCACGACTTTAGGTGGTGTGCCGGTGTCGCGAAACTCAGCGCCCGCGGCCCTGAACAACGCCCGCAAGGTCGGATCAATGCGCGCAATTGGCCATTTGGCCACCAATGCACGGTCGGTCATCTGGTCAATCGGGGCCTGATAGTTCACGGAATCTTCCAGCACGCGCGCAAAAAGGTCGATGTCGCCATCCAACATTTCCGCGCCCTCATAGACCGCACCAAAGCGATGTTCTATGAATTCATTGCGCACCCATTCCACTGTCTGCGACGAGTGTTCCATCTGGAACAGCGCCTGCACCGCATAAAGCCGCGCGGCAGATTTCATTTTGCGTTTCTGGTTGCCGGAAACCCCAGCCGAAGAAGTCGTCATGCGATGCCTGATCCATCCGTGCCATGCGCCATCAAGGTGTCCTGCCCCAAGGGCTTGAACCCGACGCCTTTGCTAGTATTCGCCCACTTACGAGCGAGGGCAATCAGATGCAAGGCCGCTGCTGCGGCACCGCCGCCTTTGTTTTGCCCATCCGGGTCCGCGCGCACCTCGGCTTGCTTACGGTTCTCGACGGTCAGGATGCCGTTACCGATGCACAGCCCCTGTAGCCCCAGCAATTGCAGCGCCCTGCTGCTGTCATTGCAAACCGTTTCATAATGCGTCGTCTCGCCCCGGATCACACAGCCAAGTGCGACATAGCCATCAAAGTTGCTGCGCCGGTCCGAAATGCCAATTGCGGTCGGAATTTCCAACGCACCGGGCATTTCCACCACGTCCCACGTCACCCCTGCCGCGTCCAATTCGGCCTTGGCCCCAGTCAAAAGTCCGCCCGCGATGTCAGAATAATAGGGCGACACTACGATCAGGACCTTCACAGGCTTGTCAAAGCTGGGCCGTGCCAAAACGGTATGATTTTCGTGCGCGGCCATCTGGCTACTCCGTCATGATCGGGCGGGTGCCCACAATTTCAAGGTGATAGGCATCAAGGCCAAGATAGCGTGTTTCCGGGTTGTCGGTAAGCAAGATCAGCTGATGCAGCCCCATGGATGACAAAATCTGTGCGCCCAGCCCGGTGCGTTTGATCGTGCGCGGGCCTTCATCTTCGTCTTCATCCAGCCGCAGACGCGGAAACGGATCGCGAAACAGAACCACCGCACCACGCCCCTCGTCCGCGATGATCTGCATCGCACGGGGCAATTCATCGGCGGGGCTGGGCCCAAGGCCAAGAATATCTTCAAGCGCGTTGATTGCATGGGTGCGCACCAACACTGGGGCGGGCGTCGCAAGGTCACCTTTGGTCAGCACCACATGGTCGGTCCCGGTGATCTGATCGCTGAAAATCCGCATCTGCCAATCGCCGCCATAGGCGGATGTGACAGAGCGGCTCTCGCGCTCGACCAACAGGTTATCATGTTTGTGGCGATAGCTGATCAAATCGCTGATGGTGCCGATCTTGAGCCCATGTGCTTTGCTAAAAGCCACCAGATCCGTAAGCCGCGCCATGGTGCCGTCGTCTTTCATGATCTCACAGATCACACCGGAGGGATGCAGCCCTGCCAGACGGCTGATGTCCACTGCCGCCTCGGTATGACCTGCGCGCACCAGCACGCCACCATCACGCGCGCGTAGGGGGAATACATGGCCGGGTGTTGCGATATCGACCGCCCCTGCCTGTTCACTGATCGCCACAGCAACCGTCAATGCGCGATCTGCTGCCGAAATGCCGGTGCTGACACCCTCGCGGGCTTCGATGCTGACGGTAAAGGCTGTTTCATGGCGCGACGAATTATTGACCGCCATCATCGGCAGGTCCAAATGACCAACCCGTTCGGCGGTCATCGGCAAACAGATTAGGCCACGCCCGTGGGTCGCCATGAAATTGATCGCTGCTGCATCCGCAAACTGCGCAGGGATGACTAGATCCCCCTCGTTTTCGCGATCCTCATGGTCGACCAAAATGAACATCCGGCCGGCTGCTGCGTCTTCAATGATCTGTTCAATCGGGGAAATGGCTCCCGAAAGCCCCTCTTCGACCGGTCCTGGCGTTTCAAAATTCATCGCAACTTCCCATCTTTGTTCTCGCTGGCACATAGCCGAGCGGTCCTCACTTGGCCAGAGGTGGCCAGCGTCTCAGGCGGTGCCCTGCGCTCAAGACATCTCAGCCAACCGCGCCACATACCGCGCAAGCGTATCAATCTCCAGATTGACCTGATCGCCAACAGCGACCTCGCCCCATGTGGTCACATCCTTGGTATGCGGAATAAAATTGATGCCAAAGTCGCAATCCACTACCTCGTTCACTGTGAGCGATGTGCCATTAAGCGTCACCGACCCCTTGGGCGCGATGAAACGCGCCAACGGCTTGGGCGCGCGCAATGTCACGCGGGTGCTGTCGCCCTCGTCAACCATGGTAATCACCTGCGCCACGCCATCTACGTGCCCTGACACGATATGACCGCCCAATTCATCACCCACCCTGAGCGCCCGCTCAAGGTTCAGGCGTTTGCCCACCAGCCAGCCATTATGGCCAATGTTGGTTTTCTCGACCGTTTCGGCACTGATCTGGACGTCATACCAATCATCACCCAATGCCACGACAGTCAAACAAACACCATCGCTTGCAATGGATGCACCAATGTCGATTGTGGCGGTGTCATACCTAGTTTGGATGCGCGCACGCAGATCACCCGCTTGCTCTATCCCCACAACGGTGCCAACGTCCGTGATAATCCCCGTGAACATGGGTTGCTCCTTTGGTAGTGTTCATGGTGACGTAACCTCGCAATGCCATACTGGCAAGGGGCGCGGGCATGTGGGTGCGTCACAATTGCGCCCCTATATTGTGGTGCAACCTGCCAACGCGTATCGCCAAAGGGACCAATATGACGATCACGGCCCCCGAAAACCCGCACGACAATCGGGTTTTTTTGTTTCTGCAAGGGCCACATGGCCCCTTCTTTAACCGTTTGGGCAAAATGCTCCGGTTTGCGGGGGCGACCGTGTGGCGCGTGGGCTTTAATGCGGGCGACCGCGCCTTTTGGTTCCACCCGCGCAGCTATATCCCGTTTCGCGGCAAACCCGCCGAATGGCCCGAAACATTTGCCGGTCTGCTGACCGACAAGGGCGTGACCGATATTGTTCTTTACGGCGACACCCGCCCCATTCATGCTCAGGCTGTTGCTGAGGCAAAGGCGCGTGGCATTACAGTACATGTGTTCGAAGAAGGCTACATGCGGCCCTACTGGGTGACCTATGAACGCGACGGGTCCAACGGCAATTCGCGGCTGATGGACATGACAATAGCACAGATGCAAACGGCGCTGGCCCAATCAGATATGGAAGCACCTCTGCCCCCCGGCCATTGGGGTGACATGCGCCAACACATCTTTTACGGCGCGCTGTATCATTGGTTTGTGATGTTCCGGAATGCCGATTACCGCAATTTCCGCCCACACCGCAGCCTGAGTGTGACCAAAGAATTCCAGCTTTACGTCAAACGCCTGTTGCTGATGCCCGCCCTCGCTGCGGACCGATTGATTGCAACGCAGCGCATCCGGCTGGGCGGCTTTCCCTATCATCTCGCACTTTTACAACTGGAACATGACAGCTCGTTTCAGATGCATTCGCCTTTTGACACGATGTCGGGTTTTCTGGAACTGGTGATCGATGGTTTTGCCAAAGGCGCGCCCAAACATCATCATCTGGTGGTCAAAGCGCACCCGTTGGAAGATGGCCGCGTGCCCGTGCGCCGCGACATCAAACGTCTGGCCCGCAAATACGGCGTCGAAACCCGTGTGCATTACGTGCGGGGCGGCAAACTTGCGCAGCTTCTCAATGATGCGCGCAGTGCGGTCACCGTAAATTCAACTGCAGGTCAGCAGGTGCTGTGGCGCGGAATTCCGCTTAAGGTGTTTGGGCGGGCGGTCTATGCAAAGCCAGAATTTGTATCAGATCAACCGCTCCCTGCATTTTTTGCCGGTGCCAGCCGCCCTGATAACCGTGCCTATAAGGACTATCGGCGCTATCTGCTTGAAACTTCGCAAATTCCTGGCGGGTTTTATGCGGCGCGGGGCCGCCGCCAATCGTTGCGCCAAGTGGTCGATATGATGCTCGCCCCCCAAGACCCCTATGACTCGCTTGAGATGGGGACCGCGGCCCCAAGGCAACAGTTACGGCTTGTCACCTGATCTAACCCCCTATTTTAGGTCGCTTTTGTGAAATTTCTGCGCTAGCGTGCCTCAATTACGTCGAAACAATCGGCGAATTTTGAGGCAGAGTTGAACAGGTCGAGGAGACCGGGCAGTGAAATCCGTATCTTTCCGGTGGGCGCGTCCCATCGCATTTCTTGCGGCGTTGGCCGTTCTTTCGTCTTGTGCATTGCCGCAAGTCGGTCCTAATAAACGTCAGATTTTCGCGGGCTCCGTGCAGAACCAAGGTGATGCCTTTGTGGTGTCGGTGAATGACCGCGTGACGCGTGCCACCGCCGTGACCCAGGCCCTTGGCTTTTCAAGCGCGTTCAAAAACGCGGCGCAACTGGGGTCTGACACCATCCGCGCGGGCGATGTGTTGGGCATCACGGTTTACGAAAACGTCGATGACCCCCTGTTGGGTGTCGAAGGGGCCCCAGCCACCCTGCTTGAAGAAGTACAGGTTGATGGTGCGGGCTTTATCTTTATTCCCTATGCGGGCCGGATCAAAGCGGCAGGCAACTCGCCTGACGGCATCCGCCGCATCATCACCAATAAACTGGGCGAACAGACCCCTGATCCGCAAGTCGAAGTGCGCCGTGCTGCGGGCGATGGATCCACCGTGTCGCTGATTGGCTCGATCGGGTCGCAAGGTGTTTACGCCATTGAACGGCCCACCCGGACATTGTCCACAATGTTGGCGCGCGCAGGCGGTGTGACAATTGTCCCCGAGATTGCACAGGTCACCGTGATCCGCGGCAAAATGCGAGGCAAAATCTGGTTTCAGGACCTTTATGACCATCCCGAACTCGACATCGCCTTGCGCGGTGGCGACCGGATTTTGGTTGAGGAAGACACGCGGTCGTTTACGGCCCTTGGGGCCACGGGTGGGCAGGCACGCGTACCTTTTGAATCGCAAAACCTGTCCGCACTCGAAGGCATCGCCCAAGTGGGTGGATTGAACGCAGCCACTGCGGACCCCACGGGCGTGTTTGTATTTCGCAACGAACCACAAGAGATCGCCGAACAGGTCCTTGGCCGCAACGATCTGCTAGGCGCACAGCGTATGGTCTATGTGCTGAACCTCACCCAGCCCAATGGCATGTTCATGGCCCGTGATTTTGTGATCCGCGACGGCGACACAATTTATGTGACCGAAGCACCGTTCACCCAGTGGAGCAAGGTCATCTCAGCGATCACCGGGAGTGCCGGTACGGCAGCAAGCCTGACCTCCCTCTCGCGCAACTGATCCGTACATGGCTTTAGGGCCTGAGACATATGATAATCCCGCCGCCGGGCCTGAAAGGGTCCGGCGGCTTTTTGTCTATAACGGCGGCTTTCTGACGCAATCGCGGGTGCGCCGTATTTTGCGGTTGTCCGGCTATTCAGTGCACCTTGGGTGGCCGCGCGCCACTCCTGAACATAACGACGCGGTTGCGGTCTGGGGCCACACGCCCACCGCGCATCGCGGCCTTGGCGTGGCCAAAAAACGCGGCGTTCCAGTGGTGCGGGTTGAGGACGCATTCCTGCGCTCATTGCATCCCGGTCGCGCAGGTGGTGCGCCTTTGGGGTTGGTAATTGACCACCGGGGCATGCACTTTGATCCGGCACAACCCTCTGATCTTGAAATATTATTGGCGACCCATAGTTTTGACGATACCGCCCTGCTCAACCGCGCGCGCGGTGCCATCGTGCGTCTGCAAGAGGCGCATCTGACCAAATACAGCGGATTTGATGCAGAGGCCCCTGCCCCTGCCCCCGGCTATGTCCTTGTCATTGACCAGACACGCGGTGATGCATCCGTAACCGCATCTGGCGCTGACCGCGCGCGGTTTTTGGAAATGTTGGTTTTTGCCCAAGAGGAACACCCCGGTGCGCGCGTGATCATCAAGGCGCACCCTGAAACCACCCAAGGGTTTCGCGCGGGATATTTTGGTCCAGAAGATGAGAACGACCGTATCACCCTGCTGCAAGGTCCCGTCAGCCCTTGGGCGCTTTTTGAAGGGGCTGTAGGTGTGTACACCGTGTCATCGCAAATGGGGTTCGAGGCGATCTATGCAGGCCACAAACCGCGTGTTTTTGGGCAACCGTTCTATGCAGGTTGGGGCCTGACCACAGATGAATTTCCGGTGCAGCGCCGCCAACGCATCCTGACCCGCGCGCAGCTCTTTGCCGGTGCTGCGATCCTCTATCCGAAATGGTATGACCCGTACCGCGATGGCCTTTGTGATCTGGAAACTGCGATCGAAACACTGGCCGCACAAACCCGCGCGTGGCGCGAGGATCACCACGGCTGGGTCGCATCGGGCATGCGCCTTTGGAAGCGCAAACCATTGCAGCAGTTCTTTGGTGCGACCAAACCAGTGATCTTTGAGGATGATCCAGCCAAGGCGCGCGCAACAGGCCGCCCTTGGATGGTCTGGGCCGGAAAAGCGCAGGTTGGGCATGCAGAGCCAGTGCGGATCGAGGATGGTTTTTTGCGCTCACGCGGCTTGGGTGCTGAACTGGTGCCGCCGCTGTCTTTGGTCTGTGATGATGTGGGGATATATTACGATCCCAAACGCCCCAGCCGTCTGGAAAAATGGATTGAGACGCGGGCGACCTTGCGCCCGGATCAACAGGTACGTGCGGCGAGATTGATCAAGGCGCTGACCGAAGGTGCGCTGAGCAAATACAATCTCAAGGGTGCCGCGCCCG
>TARA_R110002074_G_scaffold400702_2_pt1 | contig 10693 bp, 10 predicted proteins | sample TARA_R110002074 | Tara Oceans TARA_R110002074 (sample SAMEA4397215) | marine metagenome | biome: Polar Biome; feature: [MIX] marine epipelagic wind mixed layer (ENVO:01000061); material: water (ENVO:00002006), including particulate matter (ENVO:01000060) such as... | depth 10-100 m
GCATACCGCGAACATATCATGGCAACCCGTGGCGCCAACCTGGATGCCGAAGGCCGCCGAATGCTGGAGGAAGATCTGCGCTCCCCCTGCACCGAGGAAATTGCCGTGTTCCAGGCCTTTTCCCGGGTTATTCGGGAGGCTAGGCGGAAATTCGTGATTATGGACACCGCACCAACCGGCCACACACTGTTGCTGCTGGATGCGACCGGCTCCTACCACCGGGATATCATGCGCCATGCCGGCGAAACATCGGCCCGCATGGTAACCCCCATGATGCGCCTGCAGGACCCGGAGCAAACCAAAGTGCTCATCGTGACCCTGCCGGAGACAACGCCGGTGCTGGAAGCCGCCAGATTGCAGGACGATCTCAAGCGGGCCGGGATTACGCCCTGGGGCTGGGTCGTTAACGCCAGCATAGCCGCAACGCGGACAGGTCATCCGTTACTGAATGCCCGCGCCGCGACCGAAGCGCCCGAGATTGAACGGATTCAGAACGGTCTGAGCACCCGCTATGCCGTGGTCCCGATGCAGGCGGATGATCCGGTGGGGGCGAAAAAACTACGTGCATTGGTACGGTAATCCGATTTATCGCTGCCAATGTGCATCCTTTGCCATGGTTATTCGTCTTCCCGGACAAGACAACGGCATCGACCCGACCAACAGGAGATTGAAGTGCCTTTGAAGTTACTGTTTCTTTGTACCCACAACGCCTGCCGCAGCATTCTCGCAGAGAGCATCGCACGCTTGGTTGGCGAAGGGCTTTGGGAGGTTGCCAGTGCCGGCAGCCACCCGGCTGGCAAGGTTCATCCTGCCACCCTTGCTGCGCTGGATGAACGCGGGCTGCCAATCGCATCGCTTACCAGCAAAAGCTGGGACGATCTGACGGATTATCAGCCGGACATCGTGATCACCGTCTGCGACCAGGCCGCGGGTGAATCCTGCCCGATCTGGTTCGGCAAAGCGGTGAAGGGCCACTGGGGCCTGCCCGACCCGAGCAAAGAAACCGACCCAGAGACTCAACAGGCGCAATTCCGTCTGGTTATGGACACGCTGGAACAAAGGCTGCGGACGCTGGCTGACGCGGTTCGCGACAGCGCCTCTGCCGATGAGCTGTCGACGTGTTTGCAGACGCAGGCGAATCACTGGGCAGTGCCGGTGAGTGACCTGCCCAATATCGAGGCCCGGCAGTTTGAAGCGCCTACCACTGAACAGGTCTTTGCCGTACAGCCCTCAGGCCACAAGCCTCGCATCCTGCTGCTTTACGGCTCCTTGAGGGAACGTTCGTTCAGCCGCCTGGCAGCGGAGGAAGCCGCCCGTCTGCTCAAGGCCATGGGCGCCGAGCCGAGAATATTCAATCCCCGGGGCCTCCCCCTGGCGGACGCTGAAGACGACTCTCACCCAAAGGTGCAGGAGCTGCGGGATCTGGCCGAGTGGTCCGAAGGCATGGTGTGGTGCTCGCCGGAACGCCATGGCGCCATGACCGGCATCATGAAAACCCAGATTGACTGGATTCCGCTTTCGATCGGAGGCATGCGCCCCACCCAGGGCAAGACCCTGGCAGTGATGCAGGTGTGCGGTGGCTCCCAGTCGTTCAATGCCGTCAATCAGTTACGGGTGCTGGGACGCTGGATGCGGATGATCACCATCCCCAACCAGTCTTCGGTACCCAAGGCGTTTACCGAGTTCGATGACAATAACCGCATGCTTCCATCTCCCTATTACAACCGGATCGTGGATGTGATGGAGGAACTGGTGAAGTTCACCCTGCTGACTCGGGACCGCAGCGATTATCTGACGGACCGGTATTCCGAACGGGTGGAGAGTGCCGAGGAAGTATCAAAGCGTGTCAATCAGCGATCCATGTGAGAGGCAAATAATGAGCAGCAACACCGATATCACCACAGAAACAGATACCAAGGAAGGCATGGACCTTTTCGGACGCTACCTGTCGGTCTGGGTAGCCCTGGCCATTGTTGCCGGTGTGGCCCTGGGCCAGCTGGCACCCGCCGTCCCTGAAGCCCTTTCGCGGTTTGAATACGCCCAGGTATCCATTCCCATTGCCATTCTGATCTGGGCGATGATTTTCCCGATGATGGCGCAGATTGATTTCAGTGCCATTGTGGATGTGCGCAAGGAGCCCAAGGGGCTGGCCATCACCACCGTGGTGAACTGGCTGATCAAACCCTTCACCATGTTCGCCATCGCCTGGTTCTTCCTGATGGTGGTGTTCGAGCCGCTCATTGCGCCGGAACTGGCCAGTGAATACCTGGCCGGCGCCATCCTCCTGGGCGCTGCCCCCTGCACCGCCATGGTGTTCGTCTGGAGCTACCTGACCAGGGGCGATGCCGCCTACACGCTGGTGCAGGTCTCCCTGAACGATCTGATCATGCTGTTCGCCTTCGCGCCCATCGTGGTGTTCCTGCTGGGCATATCCGACATTCAGGTGCCCTGGGATACGGTCATTCTCTCCGTGGTTCTATACATCGTAATTCCCCTGGTCGCCGGCTACCTGACCCGCCGCACCCTGATTGCCAAGCGGGGCCTGCGCTGGTACGACGAGGTCTTCATGAAGCGCCTGGGGCCGGTCACACCGGCGGCACTGATTGTCACCCTGGTGCTTTTGTTCGCCTTCCAGGGCGAGGTAATTCTGGAGAACCCGCTGCACATTGCGCTGATTGCGGTTCCGCTGATCGTGCAGACGTTCCTGATTTTCTTCATCGCCTACGGCTGGGCAAAAGTTTGGAAAGTGCGCCACTGCATCGCCGCCCCCGGCGCCATGATCGGTGCCAGCAACTTCTTCGAGCTGGCAGTGGCCGCCGCCATTGCCCTGTTCGGCCTGCAATCCGGTGCCGCCCTGGCGACGGTGGTCGGGGTACTGGTGGAAGTACCGATCATGCTGATGCTGGTAAAAATTGCCAACAAAACCCGCGATCAATTTCCGGCCTGATGAACATTAACGAAAACCAGGGAGCACACTGATATGTCCGATATTCAATTCAACAAGGTGCTGGTAGGCGTGGACTTCTCACCGGCAGAAAATGCGCTTTTGTCCTGCCTGCCGGAGCTCAAACGCTGGGGCACCAAAACCCTGGTGCTGGCGCACATGGTACCCGTCGGCTACACCAGTATTTCCGGATATGGCCATGAGGCCGACTACCTGAAAGACCTGGAGAAAACCGCCGAGCCACTGCGCCAGGCGGGCCTGACCGTGGAAACACTGGTGCGTGACAGCACTCAACCTGCCAAAGCCTTTGCCGCATTGGCCGGCGAACTGGATGCGAACATGATTGTCGTGGGTTCACGCAGCCATAACTTTCTGCACAAGTTGTTCCTTGGCAGTTTTGCCACCGAAGTCTTGCAGCATTCAAAGGTGCCGGTGCTGATTGAGCGCATCGAGAAATCCGCCCAGCAAACGGTAGAGGCCTGCGAGGCTGTTTGTCGGCAGAATCTCGACAAAGTACTGTTGGCCACCGATCTGTCCAGGGAAGTGGTTGAAGCAGAGCAAACCGCCATTGCCCTGTCGGAGCACGCCGGTCAGGTCAACCTGCTGACTGTCACCAACAAGGAATTCTCGGCGGAAGCCGCAAAAGATCACCTGGAAGCCCTGAAAAATCGCCTGGCTCAGCCGGGAAATGCGACCGAGATTCTGGTTACTGAGGGCACCCCCTCGGAGGTCATCATCAGCGAAGCCCGGAACGACTACACATTGATCATCCTGGGCAAACACGGAAACGGTCGCCGGACCGAAACCCTCATAGGCGGCACGGCTGAAAAGGTCTGTCGGGATGCGCAACGACCGGTGTTGGTGGTGCCGTCAACAAGCTGAGAGACCTCAATTCACCGAGCTGGATGACATGCGATGAAGTTTCTGATTTTCCTGGGATCGACCCGCGAAAGCACACCACCGAAACCGGCCAGGCTGGGACTGCGGGTGGTGAAGGCCCTTGAACAGCATTTCGGGGACGACTGCCCCGACCATGAGGTGGAGGTCATCGACCCGCTGGAGTGGACTTTTGACCCGGTGTTTAAACCACACTTTGCCTACACCCGGAGCCAGGTTCCCGAACAGCTCGACCAGCTGGCCCATAAGATTCAGGAAGCTGACGGCTACGTCATGGTCAGCCCGGAGTATAACCACTCCATGAGCCCGGCCCTGGCGCACATGCTCAATCATTTTGGCAGTTCCCTGTTCGCCTACAAACCCAGCCTGATTGTTACCTACTCAGCGGGACAATGGGGCGGTGCCCGGGCGGCGGTGACTATGCGGGGATTCCTGTCCGAGCTTGGCTGCCTGCCGGTCTCCGCCATGATCCAGATCCCCGGAGCGGCCGACGTACTCACCGAATCGGGCGATTTCCAGGCCGGGGAGGGCGCCAACCGCTGGCAAGGCTATTTCCATCGCGGAACCGCCCAGCTCCTGTGGTGGGCCGAGGCCACCCGCCGCCATCGCGAGCATACCGACCCTCACCGTACCATCGGTGATTTCAAGCGAGACCCGAAACAGCGCAATGCGCCGAATTGACCAACATCAATAAAAACCCAGACGACCTGCTCCATCGCTAGCGGCCGCCACAAAGCTGGTCTAATTTTAACCAGAGGTTGCCGGGTTCGTGCATTTACATCACAGCAGCCGAACCCAGGATTTTCTGATTGGCCGCATGGTGATAATGGCCGGCCAAAAACAACAATGAGGGAGAGCACCGATGAAACTTTCGAGAAGGCGATTCCTCGCCTTTACAGGCACAACCGCAGCTGGCTCTGCCGCACTTGGCGGCAGCCTGCTACTGAACCCCGCCCACGCCGCCGAAGGCAGCCAGCAGCCCGGCAAAGTCATGCTGGACTATCCAAAAATCAACATCAGCAAGGCGAGTAACCTCAAAGTCGGCCAGCCGGTTTCCTTTACCTATCCGGACTCGTCCTCACCCTGCACCCTGATCAAAATCGGAAGGAAAACCCAGGGAGGCGTTGGTCCGGATGGCGACATCGTCGCCTACAGCAACCTGTGCACCCACATGGGTTGCCCTGTGTCCTACTCCAGCGAAGAGCGCACCTTCAAGTGCCCCTGCCATTTCAGCGTGTTTGATTCCGAGCTGAACGGCCAGATGGTATCCGGCCAGGCCACGGAAAATCTGCCCCGAATTCTCCTGACGTACCGCGATTCGGACGATTCCATTGAGGCAACCGGAGTGGACGGCCTGATTTATGGCCGTCAATCCAATCTGCTACCCGGCGCCTGAAGGAGAAACAGCTCATGTTTGAACACAAGAAGGACCGGATCGCATTGCCGCCGGCCAATGCCCAGAAAACCCAGACCTGCTGCCATTTCTGCATTGTTGGCTGCGGTTACCATGTCTACAAGTGGCCGGCTGACCAGGAAGGCGGGCTGGCACCCGATCAGAACGCGCTGGGCCTGGATTTCCGCCAGCAGCTTCCGCCACTGCAAGTGACCATGACCCAGGCTATGACCAATGTTATCCAGGACGACGACGGCAGTTATCAGCGGATCATGATCGTGCCCGATAAGGACTGCAAAGTGAACGGCGGCCTGTCCTCGACCCGAGGAGGTCAGATGGCCTCCATCATGTATTCGCCCCAGACCCCGGTGGGCAGTCAGAGAGTAAAATATCCGCGGGTCTTTGCAGGTGACGAATGGCGGGATACCAGTTGGGATCAGGCCATCGCTCTATACAGTCACCTGACCAAGCGGATCCTGGATGACGACGGATCTGACCAGTTGATGTTCAACCTGTTCGACCACGGTGGTGCCGGCGGTGGCTTCGAGAACACCTGGGGCACCGGCAAGCTGATCTTCACCGGTCTGGGCAGCAAGATGGTGCGGATTCACAACCGTCCTGCCTACAACTCCGAGTGCCACGCCACCCGGGATATGGGCATCGGTGAGTTGAACAACAGCTACGAAGACGCCCAGATGGCGGACTGCATTTTCTCCATCGGCGCCAATGCCTATGAAACCCAGACCAACTACTTTCTCAACCACTGGCTCCCGAGCCTGCAGGGCCAGACTGCCGACAAGAAGCAGGCGGTCTACGAGGATGGGGAAACCATCCAGCAAACGAAGATCATCCTGGTCGATCCTCGCCGGGCACTCACCGTCGCCCTGCTCGAACAGGCGGTGGGCAAGGACAACATCCTGTTCCTGGACATCGAGCCGGGCACCGATACCGCCCTGTTCAACGGCCTGCTGACCTACGTTGTCGATCAGGGCTGGCACGACAAGGCGTTCATCGAAACGCACACCACCGGCTTCGAGGACGCCCTGAAAGCGAATCGCCAGAGCCTGGACGAAACCAGCCGGATTACCGGCATCAGCAAGGACAAGCTGATCAAGGCGGCGGAATGGGCCTACAAGCCCAAGGCCTCCGACCACGCGCCCAGGACCATGCACGGCTACGAGAAGGGCATCATCTGGGGTAACGACAATTACCGCATCCAGTCGGCCCTGGTGGACCTGGTGCTGGCTACCCATAACGTGGGCCGTCGGGGCACGGGCGTGGTCCGGATGGGCGGCCACCAGGAGGGCTACTGTCGCCCGCCGTACCCTGGTGGTCGTCCGGCGCCGTACGTGGACCAAGAAATCATTCAGGGCAACGGCCAGATGCTCACAGTCTGGGCCTGCAACGCCTTCCAGACCACGCTCAATGCCGAGCAGTACCGTAACGAAGTCCTGCGCCGCAGCGACATCGTGAAACAGGCGCTGCGCAAGGTCCGGGGCGCCGGTCCCGAGAAAATGGCGGAGGTCATCCACAAGGCGGTCAAAGAAGACGGTGGGCTGTTTGTCACCGTGATCGACCTGTATGCCACCAAATTTGCCGAAGCCGCCCATATGGTGCTTCCGGCGGCGCATACCGGCGAGATGAACCTGACCTCGATGAACGGCGAACGGCGCCTGCGCCTATCGGAAAGATTCATGGATCCTCCCGGAACCGCCAAGCCGGATTGCCTGATCGCCGCCGACATGGCCAACGCCCTGCGCAAGCTGTATGAGACCGAGGGTAACGCCGAGATGGCCAAGCGTTTTGAAGGCTTTGACTGGAAGACCGAAGAGGATGCCTATAACGACGGCTTCCGGCGTGCGGGCCAGGACGGCGCGCCGGAAATACACAGCCAGGGTGGCCCCACCGGGCACCTGGCCACCTACAAGCGCCTCAGAGCTGCAGGCAACAACGGTGTGCAACTGCCGGTCAAGGAGTACAAGGACGGTCAGTTGATCGGTACCGAAATGCTCTACACCGACAACAAGTTTGATACCGATGATGGCAAGGCCCATTTCCTGGAAGCCCCCTGGAATGGCTTTCCCGAGGTGGTGGAAGAACAGCGCAAGAAGTACCGTTTCTGGATTAACAATGGCCGGACCAACCAAATCTGGCAAAGCGCCTACCATGACCAGCACGTGGAGTTCCGCCGGGGCCGTTACCCCATGGCGCCACTGGAGATCAATCCGGAGGATGCCAAGGAACTCGGCATTGAATCCGGTGATGTGGTGGAGATGTTCAACGATTACGGTGCCACAACAGCCATGGCCTACGTTGAGCCGGACATCAAGCCGGGCCACGTGTTCATGGAAGCGATGTACTTCAACTCTGTCATGGGTGATCTGGTGACCCCCTGGACCGACCGGAACGTCATTCCCTACTACAAGGGAACCTGGGCGGATGTCCGCCGCGTTGGACGAATTGAAGACTATGCCGACAAGGTGAGCTTCAAGCGCAGGCGATACGTCTAAGGCGAAAGTGGGTGTCAGAGCGGATGGCTGAGTTCTCGGTGAGACGCTCTAACACCCACAAGCTGTGGGGCAAGTCGCCGCATAGGACTCGCTTTCCGGCTGCAGCACCGTGTGACGGATCTCGAAACGGTCATGAAGCATCTCCGTTGCCAGCGCCAATAACCGGTCACGATCAATTTCCTCTGCGGCCAATACAACGTGAGCGGTGATGGCATTTTCCCGGGTGCTCATGGCCCAGACGTGGAGATCGTGAACGGATGTCACTCCCGGCAGCTCCAGCAGGGCCTCCTGCACGTCGGCCAGGTCAATGTCGTCCGGCACGCCATCAAACAGCAGGTGCAGCGAACGGCGGAACAATGACCAGGTGCCCACCACAACCACCAGCGCGATCAACAAGCTCATGGCCGGATCAATCCAGCTCCAGCCCTGCCAGATGTAGAGGGCACCCGCGAGCACTACGCCCAGGGACACCAGCAGCACCACAGCATTCACAAAGCTGGCCAGGATGGAGCCTTTACGCCAGCCATAGCTGTGCCGCAAATTCGGATGCAATTGCGCGGCACCAAAAGCCGCCCAGGCCAACAGCAAACCACCCACATCACTGAGGTTGTGGGCGGCATCGGCCAGCAACGCCAGCGACCCGGTTTTCCAGCCGTACAGGGCTTCGACCACCACGAATCCAAGGTTCAGCGTGACGCCAATAGCAAAGGCCCGGCCAAAGTTCTGGGGGGTGTGGTCATGACCGTGATCGTGGGCCATCAGTGTTTGCTCCTTGCCGGTAAACAGATCCGCCCAATAATTTCACCCGCTTCAATGGCGAGTATTTCGCCCTCGGCCAATGGCTGCCAGGGCTTGTCATTCAGTGGCACGGTGGATATCACCGTCACCTGCTGCCCGCTCGCCAGACTGCCCGGAACACTCTCATCCAGCAACTCCGGGAAGCGATCAAGTCCGCAGGATCGCAAATACAGGCCCGGCGGTTCAATCCTGTCAGTGGCGGGCTGGAATCTTCGATCCGCGTGGACAAACAGCGTGTGAGAGTCTGCGTAGAGAAAATTGGCCGGACCCAGTTCCCGCAGCTCACTGAAAAGCCCGGCCAATGTGGCCAGCCGCTGCTCGACGGGCGGCAGGGCCTCGCCAGCATTTTCTTCTGCCGCCAGGGAGTTTAACAACAGACAGAACGCGTATTCCGAGTCGGTCTCGCCCACCGGGTGATATCCCCAGCGATCGCTGCGATAGCGATCCCGGATACCTGCCAGGTTGCCATTGTGCGCAAACACACGCATCCGACCATTCAGCTCACGAACATAAGGCCCGGTATTCGCCAGGTTGATACCGCCCTGGGTAGCGTGACGGATATAGGCCATAGACAGGGTAGTTTCAGGGCCGTGCGCCTCTAGCCAGGGCACCTGAGGGCTCCGGTCCGCTGCGGACGTGTCCCGGTATAAGGCAACATCCGCTCCCTGATAAAAGGCCACACCCCAGCCGTCACGATTCCGGCTGACGGCTTCCTGGGCCCGGGCGGCCAGGCCTGTCAACGAGGTGGTCAACCGGGCCGGATAGCGGCACGACAGGGCCAGCAGTTCACACATCAGAGTGCCTGAATCAGCATTTGAGGCCCTTCGTTTGACTGTGACAACAGACGTTGCCTGCGCTATCCAAAATAACATTGCAGCGCTGCGCCAAGGCTTCCCGCAAACGCTCCCGCGCGCGCCGGATTCTGGCCTTGGTGGCCGGTAATGACAGCCCCTGGGCTCGGGCGTAGGCATCCTGGGACATGGGCCCGAGATCGCAGGCCAGAAGGATGTCGCGGTCGCTTTCGGCCAGATCCGGCAGGGTTGCGTGGATGCAGGCATCCAGCTCATCCACCGGTGCCCGCTCCGGAGCACGTTCATCGGGCAGATGGTCGGGCACCGGCACCCAGTGCTTACGCAGGCGATGACTGTCGGTGAGGGCGTTGCGCGCCACTCGGAACAGCCAGGCCCGGGGGTTCTGCAACTCACAGAAATCCTGCCCTTCGCGCATGGCCTTGAAAAACACATCCTGGAGCAGGTCATCAGCCATGGCCGGCTCTTTCATCTGGCCGATCAGGAAGTTTCGAATTTCAGCCTGGTGCAGATGCCAGGCCCGCAGTACACAGTCAAATGCCATTAATCTGTCACTCCTTCGGCGCACCGCAAAACGCCGTTCAATTGGGTGCCCGGAGACACGTTGTTAAATACAGTGCCATATTTCCTGACATTTTCATGGAGCAACTCCAGACGACGATCACTTTCATCGGTATCCACAATGATTTCGTAGTCAATCGACTCCATACAAGGGGGAGCGTCCTGGTCCACCCCATGAACCCTCGCTTCCACCCCCGAAGCTCGAATTTCAGGATTGGCGTTACCATCTCGATACCCTTATGATGAACAAGCGAACAATGCCGCAATAGCAATTCTGCAGGATTAAAGGCATCGCGGCGTCCTGCCATATTTGTGTCGAGCACGATCTCGGCCTCTTTGCACCGAGCCTTGTTACCGCCGAATCATTCTAGTATCGCACTAACATCATTGTATTCGGATCTGAAGATAGCGACCTATTGAGAATCTTAGTTGTCTAGGTCAGGACTGAGCTACCGAGACTAGGGCGCTAGACCTCTGATCGCGCATGATACAGCGGAATACAAACCGAGCACTCGTTAACGTGCTTGTGACGGCTTTTTGCCTCTGCGATCGCTTTCCCACAGCTATCAAAGGACCTCGTCTAATGACCTTGTCTCTGTGGGGGGATCGACTGCAATCGAGACGGTGAACCAAGTAATGCCCATGATCATTTGGGTTCTACCCCGTTACTGCGGACATTCCTAAAAAGAGGCTGAATTTCTCCAGGGAAAAGTGTTGCTCTATCCGTTTGAATGTCCGCTTTGCGACCGTCAGCGGAGGGCTCTAATAGAGGTGCAACTAA
>TARA_R110002074_G_scaffold127564_9_pt1 | contig 10692 bp, 13 predicted proteins | sample TARA_R110002074 | Tara Oceans TARA_R110002074 (sample SAMEA4397215) | marine metagenome | biome: Polar Biome; feature: [MIX] marine epipelagic wind mixed layer (ENVO:01000061); material: water (ENVO:00002006), including particulate matter (ENVO:01000060) such as... | depth 10-100 m
AGGCTGCAATGCTGCTCCCGCCCCGTTTTGCATCTTTCAACAAGAGCTGCGCCACTTCGACGGGGATGTCTTGTGCCCGGTCGAATGCAAATGGCGCATGAAACCCCAGTATTGCGCGCGGATGAATTTTCCGGGACGTCTCCTTGGTGCCGTCGCCGACATAGGTTGTTAAACCCTCATCCACGACGACTTTGGTAAGTGCCAAAGCTGGGTCCAGCGCCCCGCCTGGACTATCGAGCAAGCAGACAGCTTTTTGGTAAAACAGACGCCCTGCAGCCCGCAGCTTGGCCACCAAGGGACGCAGACATTCTGCGTCACCCTCAACGATCGGCCCCGTCGTATATATCGACGTCTCAAATTCTGGAAGAGCCTGCGTATCGTTCTGCACATACGTGAATTCGGCGGTATGCGCGAGCGAGCCCCAAGTCGCCAGAAAAACAAGAATTGAAACAGCAAAGCGCAGCATAAGGAGTGATAGTATGGTCAAGGCAGGACGTTGTTAACCCTGAAAACGACACATGTGTTTAAGATCGCGTTTCATGCGCGTGTGTCTTTTGCTTTCAAAAGGCAGGCACCATAAAGACCGCCAAACCCTGCAAAAGCACCAATCCAGAGAATTGCGGAAACGGTGTAGAGCACCATGGCGATATCCGGCCAGATGCCTGCACTCAGGCGGATCACAACTGAGCCGATCACGCCCATGAACATCACCACACTGCCTGCACCTGCCCGTAATTCTTGGCCGGTATGGCCCAACGTGGCGCGTGTCATAACGGCAAGGGTCATCAGGCCAAATGCGCCTGCCATCCAAAGATGTTGCGCGCTACCGGGCAGCAAAAGATCAGGCCTGATCAGCGCAAACCCTTCTGTCAGGGCACCGAGCGGCACAAAGAGATAGCCCAAATGCAGCACCCACAAAAGCGGCTCCGAGAAAGTACGGTAACCTTTCCACCGCAACAGGCGGGCGGCATGCAAAATGCCAATACCGACAAGTGCGGCACCCGTTTGAGGCGCATCAGGCAGAATGACCCATATGGCCAGGGCGACGATGGTCGCCAGCAATGTGACCTTGTCAAACCGCTGCATGGGTGGCGTTGGTAAGTCAGTCTGACCCCTTTTGACCAGCCAGTTGCGCGTGAACGATGGCACAATGCGCCCCCCGATCAGCGACATCATCACCAGCACTGCGGCGATACCCAACCGCAGCCCCAGACCTTGCGCGGCAACCTCACCGCGCGCAGCCTCAATATGGAACACCAGATTGGCAAGGGTAAATATCCCGAGCAGAACAAGAACCCCAAGATTGCGCCAGTTTTTCCCTGCTATAATTTCACGCAGGATCATCGCGCCCAGAACAACAGGAAAGAGCAGATCAATCATTTGCGGTATGCCAAAAGGCAAAAGTGCGGACAGCGCGATTGCACCCCGCCCGGCGACCCAGAGGGCGAACAACCCGGCCAGCGGCCACCCGACAACGGGCAAACGGCCTGTCCAGTTGGGCACCGCCGTCAATAAAAACCCCGCGATGATCGCGCCGAGATATCCGAACAGGAACTCATGCGCATGCCATGAGACAGGATCAAACCGTGTCGGTAGATCAAGGAAATCTGCCAGCATCATGATCCACAGCACCATCGCCAGCGCGGCCCAAATCGTGCCAAACAGGAAAAACGGCCGGAACCCATAGGAAAACAGCGCAGGGCCGTTCCATCGGCGCATTTGCCCTAAAGTTGTCATGGTTTTCGCTTGGATTTGATGCGTGACGTTTTGACGACGGTTCCGTCCGCCGCACAGGTGAAACGCACTTTGATATCCCCGTGCCAGAACGTCAGCCGATGCGATCCCGCGTCCTCATCGACGCCGGTTTCGAGACGGCTGGTAATTGCCCCCGCTCTCATCAGCGCAGCCACATCAGCCGGTTCCAGATCAAGCGCCTTTGCAAGATCTGCCGCGTCGATCGTGGGATTTGAGGAAGTAAGGTCGATTTTCATGATTCGGATCTGTCCATCAGGTTTCGGATGTGCCGCGCGAATGCCCATGTTGCCGGGACGCCAACGATCGCGCCGATTACAATGGACCATGTCGCAGAAAGCACCGGAAAGCCAACCCAGCTTCCGATCAGGGAGGCGAAAAAAACATTTGTCGCCATCGCCCCCGCCCCGAAAGGATAGAGCACAAGCGCGATGGTGCGGGTGGACCAACCGTTCTTGTTCATCGCCGTGCAACCAACCGCGCCACCAGCACCAATGCAGCGATCAGGGCAAGTGACGCAAAGGCAAACCAAAGCTCTGCGGTGGCAGATTGCGCCTGCGGGATCGGGCGGTCATAGGCGTCAGCCAGTGCCGAAAAAGGCAGAGTGGCGGCGCAGATCATGAGCAAGTGTTTCATATCAAATCTCCTGAGTAAGCTGGCGGTAGATGTCGGGCAAAGCACGGGTCAGGCGCGCTGGATTGGGCAGCAGCGAAAACCCGCCACGCCCAAAGATACGGGCGAACCAGTCCTGACCGTCCTCATCAATGATCACCCCATGCAGGGTGTGTCCGGCGCGGCGGGCTTCACGGACGGCCATGTGGGTGTCCTCGATGCCGTGCTGGCCCTCGTAGTGATCCAGATCGTTGGGCTTGCCATCAGTCAGCACGATCAGGAGTTTGCGGGCAGCGGTCTGGGTTGCCAGTTGGCCGCTGACATGGCGGATTGCGGCACCCAGCCGCGTGTAATGGCTGGGCCGCAAGGCACCGATATTGCGGATAATCTGGGGGGACATGGCCGTATCGAACCCCTTGCAGCGGGTTACGAATACGCGGTCACGGCGCAAAGATGAAAATCCCCAGATGCCGAACCGATCCCCCGCAGCATCAATCCCGCCTGCAAGGGCTGCCAGCGTATCGCGCGCCACGTCGATAACGGACGTTTCGCCCACCGCTGCCTCGGTTGACCGCGAGGTGTCGATCAAAAATGCCACCGCGAGATCGCGTTCAACCTGCCGCGTCGCTTGCCAGATGCGGTCGCTGCCCTGCCCTGTCGCCGCAATCTGGGCGCGGCTGGCGATCAACGCGTCGAGGTCCAACTCAGCCCCGTCGATCTGACGGGGGCGCAGGATGCGACGGGGGCGCAACGCTTCGAACTGACGGCGCACGTCGCGGATACGTCTTTGGTCGGGTTCAAAACGCTCACCTGTGTCTTGCGGCGGTGCCTCCAGCACGCGGCAGTGGTCCTTCATATAGCTGCGGCTGCGGTGGTTCCATTCTGGATAGGTGAAGGTGCCTGCGAGCGCCTCATGGTCGGCATCGGCGGGGGACAGATCAAGGTGCAGGCGCAGCCGGGTTGCCGCGCGCTTATCGACCTTGGACAAGGTGATGTTGTCCTGATCGTCGGCGGCCTTCTGGGCGTTCTCGTCATCATCATCATCGACCGACCGGTTCAGGTTCATCGATTCGACCCAAGACAGGATCGTTTCAAATCGGTGCAGGATAAAGCTGTCCTTGCGATTGGCCTCGCCGCGGTCTTTGCGCAGGCCCAGTTTGCGCTTTGTCACAGCGGCGGTTGGCGGAGGCGCGTCCGTCTCGGATGCCTCAGCGGCGGCGGTCCCTGCGCCGGGGGCGGCAAAGCGCAACCAGATCGGGACAGGCTGAAATGGGGTGTAATTGCGCGGTGCAAGCATAGGCGGCGGCACACCTGCGCCGTTGCCTTTGCCATCAAGCCGGTCGCGGATGGCACATTCTATCGCCGCTTCGGCTTTGGTTAAGGTTTGGTGCGGGCGTTGGCTTGTCACCTGAAGTGCCATGTCTTTGTACGCCTTGCGCAACCCAATACAACGTTCGTAAGCGCGCCCGCCCGCCTGCGCGTTTGCCGCAATTTGTGCGGCATCAAACGCATATGGATCAAGGTCCAATTTTGGCAGTGGCGTGGCCTCAAGATCGACAAAAGCCGCCAGTGCCGTAAGCCAGAAATAAGCGGCGCGGTTCAGTGCCGGGTCATTGAAACAGTCAATAATGGGCGGCAGGCGCAACCGATCACCATCAAAGCTGGCGATATGGATTTTGTCGCGCTCTGTGGCTACGCGACGACGTATGCTGCGCCGGTGTTGCACCAAATGTGCAGATGCCTCTGACAGTTCAACGCCAGCCGCACCGCCAAGGGCGCGAAACAGAATGCTGAGGCTGGTGCGCACCTCAGCGAGTGACACGCCAGCATCAGGATACAGGACGGCGGCCCCCATCCCTTCGGCCATGTCATGCCAAAGCTTGCCCACGGTTTCCTCGGGTTCCATCAAGTCAAGGGGATGCCACGCCATACCGTCTATCCGAATGTTATCGCGACAAGGTCGCGCAGCGCGTTCTGGATGTCGGCATCATCGCTGAGCGGCTCAATCACTGCCGCCTCAATCGCATGATCAAAGGACATGCCGCTGGCGATCAGCGTGGCCGCATAGATCAGCAGACGGGTGGACACGCCTTCTTCAAGGTCCATACCTGACAACCTGCGTATCGCGCCGCCGAGACGTACAAGGCCAGCGGCGCGCGCGGTGTCGATCCCGCTTTCCTGCGCGACAACGGCGGTTTCAATCTCAGCATTTGGGAAATCAAAGCTGATCGACAAGAACCGCTGCCTTGTCGAGGGTTTGAGCCGTTTCAACACGTTTTGATAACCGGGATTATATGACGCCACCAACATAAAACCGTCAGGGGCCCGCACCTCCTCTCCGGTGCGGTCAATCATCAGGGTGCGGCGGTTGTCGGTCAGCGGGTGCAGCACCACGGTCACGTCCTTGCGCGCTTCAATCACTTCATCAAGATAGCAAATCGCCCCTTCACGCACCGCTCGGGTCAAAGGGCCGTCCATCCATTCGGTCTCGCCGCCTTTGAGCAGATAACGCCCGATCAAATCCGCCGCCGAAAGATCATCATGGCAGGCAACGGTATAGAGTTTGCGTCCCGTCTTGGCGGCCATGTGTTCGACAAACCGTGTCTTACCACAGCCCGTCGGCCCCTTCAAAAGAAGGGGCAAACGGTTGGCTTGGGCTGTTTCAAACAACGCACATTCATGGCCAGTCGGATGGTAATGCGGGACAGCAGGCTTTTGTGTCATATCATTCATAACTCATTCTCCCGGAACGCCGACCGACGGGCCGGGTTCGATGATCTCGCGTTTGCGCACCACCAACATAGAGTAGATGAACAGCAACGCGCCGATTACCACGGCAACCCCCGCGCCAAACCGGGCCAGATAGAAGACCGACAGGCTATCCTGCACATCCATATAGTAGTCACCGACCACACGCTGCATGTGGGTTTGGATGGTCCCGGCAAAGGTCAGCACGAACGTCATGAACGCCATGCCGCCAGTCATCAGCCAGAACGATCCCATGTTCAGCACCTGATTATACGGATCACGGCCCCGCAAGATCGGCATCGCATAAGTAAAGATTGCGAGGTTCAGCGCGACGTAGGCCCCGTAGAATGCCAAGTGACCATGGGCCGCAGTGATCTGCGTGCCGTGGGAATAGAAGTTCACCCCGTGCAATGTGTGCAGAAAGCCCCAGACGCCCGCGCCAAAAAACGCCACGGTGGCGGACCCCAGCGACCACAAAAGTGCCGCCTTGTTGGGGTGGTTGCGGCGACCCTTCCAGACCATGACAAAGGCGAACGACATCATCAGGAAAAACGGGATTACCTCGAAGGTTGAGAAGATGGAGCCGATCCACTGCCAATACCCCGGCAGCCCGATCCAATAAAAGTGGTGTCCGGTGCCAAGGATGCCCGAGAACAGCGCGGTGGCGACGATGACATAGAGCCACTTTTCCACCACCTCGCGGTCCACGCCTGTCAGCTTGAGCAACAAGAATGCAAGGATTGCGGCCATCACCAGTTCCCATGTGGCTTCGACCCAAAGGTGCACAACGAACCACCAGTACATTTTGTCCAATGACAGATTGTCAGGGTTGATGAAGGCAAAGACCCAGAGCAGCGACAGCAACCATAGACCCATCAAAAGGACATTGGTGATCGCGGTTTTCTTGCCCGCCAGAACGGTCATCGAGATGTTGAACAAAAAGATGAGCGCGGCAACAAGGATGCCGAATTTAACCCAAAGCGGCTGTTCCAGAAACTCGCGCCCGCCATGAATCCCGACAAGGTAAGACCCCACAGCCCCAAGTGTGCCGACCATCAAGATGACCAGTTGCAGATAGGCCAGCTTGACCGAATAAATCTCGCGCTCAGATTCTTCCGGCACAAGGAAATAGGCGGCACCAAAGAAGCCAAGCAGCAGCCAGACGATCAACGCATTGGTGTGGATCATACGGATGATGTTGAACGGGAGCAGTTCAGAGAGAAAGTTGGGCGAGACATAAATCCACCCGGCCAACAGACCACCCAAGACCTGAATGGCGAACAGCGCCATGGCGCAGACAAAGTAGGCATAAGCGACTTTTTGCGTTTTATATTTCATTTGATTTCTCCTTAACCCGCTTCATTGGGCGGCCAGCCCTGAGTGTCGGTCTGATCGGCCCAGCGCAGGAATTCTGACAATGCGCGAACCTCTTCATCGGTCAGCTCAAAGTACGGCATCTGGCGACGTCCCTCGATGCCGCTGGGCTGGCTTTCCATCCATGCGCCCAGCGTTTCGGCAGCATCATCTGCGTCTTCCATAACGCCCCAGCGGGTCATCACATTGCCGAGTTCAGGCGCGAAATACGCACCCTCGCCATGCAGCGTATGGCAATTGATGCACGAATTTCGTTCCCAGATGCGTTTGCCGTGCACGACCTCTTCGGTCAGCGGCATACCAGCGGTTGAGGTCGTCACCACATAGCGGTGACTGTTCACGGTCAGCACGATAAAGATCACCACAAAGAATAGCGATCCAGCGTAGAAAATATTGCGCGCCCGTGACTTCGTCAGAATTTCGGCCATCCCTCAGCCCTCCAATCATTGTTCATTGGTTTGGCCATATCAGGCAGTTCGATTTCGGAGTTTGTGCTAACGCAACGTTCAGGGAACTAGGGCGCGTTATATAGGTATTTCAGATGAGGGAGCCGCGTAATGAGACCGCAAGACCTCGACGATCCCGATTTGGCGCTGGACACGCTGATGACGCTCTGGCCGGAAACGATTGCCGTTTTTTTACGTCACAAGATGTTATGTATCGGCTGTATGGTAAACCCGTTTCATACGGTCATTGACGCCTGCCTTGAGTATGATCTGGATGAAGAGATTTTTCGGGCCGAACTGCATCGCGCCATAGGCGCGTGAAACTGCATCGCGCCATAGCCGCGTGATCATTCCCCCCCCACAAGCACCAGCCGATGCGGGTCACTCACGACGATCTTCTTGCGCTTGCTGCTGACCAGCCCGTCCCGCTCCCATTGGCTTAGCAATCGGCTGACTGTGTGCAAGGTCGTGCCGGTCATTTCCGATACATCCTGCCGGGTGATGGGAAAGCTGATCTCAATTCCGTCCGCTGTGCGCCGCCCTGATTGATTAACCAGCCGCAATAGAGCGCGCGCGATGCGTTGTTCCACATGCTGCGTCGACATCTCGATGATGCGGTTATTCATTTCGTTCAAACGGGCACCGATGACCTTGTAGGTCTGGGTGGCAAATCCGGGGTATGTGGCAACGAACGTCTCCCAGATCGACGCGGGCCAACACAAAACCAACACTTCAGATGCGGCGATTGCGTTTGCAGGGTATGTGTCGCGCCCCAGCGCCTGTGCGATCCCGAACAACTGGCCTGACGGGATGTGCAGGGACGTTACCTGTCCACCATCCGGCGTGATCTTGACCACCCGTATCGTGCCGTCGAGCAAAAGAAAAAACCGATCTGCCGCGCTGCCTTCTTCGAAGACTGCCACACCTTCATCAAAGCGGTGGCTGGTTGCCCGATCAAGGATGGCCCTGATCTGTGACCGATCCAGCAAGGAAAACGGTGGCAGAGGCGACAGCAGGCTTTCGTCAAGTCTATGCACAGTGAGTTCCCGATATGCCCCAAATCAACATTAGAGGCATTACGCCCGGACTGCCAGCACTGACGCGCAGTCGGCCGTATGTCTACAAAGTTTGCCCTTGCACAACGTTGGCAACAGCAAAGCCAAATAGTCTCGGCTTCAACATTTATTGAAACGGGAGGACTTATCAATGTTTCGCACTCTAATCGCATCCACAGCCCTGATCATCGCCCTTGGAGGTGCCGCCGCAGCAGAGACTTTTGAAGTCAAGATGCTGAACAAGGGCGATGCCGGTCGGATGATTTTTGAACCTGCGTCACTGCGTATTGCCACAGGTGACACAGTGAAGTTCGTCGCGGCTGACAAGACCCACAACGCAGAATCCATTGACGGAATGATCCCCGAAGGTGCGGCCAGTTTCGCAGGCAAGATCAACGAAGAGATCGAGGTCACACTGACCGAATCTGGCGTTTACGGCGTTAAATGCAAACCGCACTATGCCATGGGCATGGTGATGGTCATTGCTGTTGGCGATGAGGCCGCAGTCCCTGACGACTTTCTCGAAGGGCGCATTCCCAAGAAGGCCAAAGTACGTTTCGAAGAGGCGCTGAGCGGTCTTTGAAATACCAAAACACGGGATCGCTTTTGACTCCAACATTTAATTAAAAGGAACATTAACCATGACCAAATTCATCAACCAGGGACTTATGAAAACCAACCGCCGCAACGTGTTGCGCGGATCGCTTTTGGCGGGGGCCGCCGTGGTGACGGGTACCGGCGCACTGGCACGGTCCCGCCACGTGGCCATGCCAAAGGCAGAGGCTGCCTCTGCCAAGCTCTACAAGGCTGCGGGTGAGCAAGCTAACAACACAACTGTGAAACCTGCCGACCTGTCTGGATATACCCGCGTCAAAATGGAGCTCGTGGCACCACCCTTTGCGCCCAAGCACGAGCAGATCGCCACAGGTGGTCCCAAGATCATCGAAATCACACTGGAAACCACTGAACGCTTGATGGTGGTGGATGAGGACACGGGCGCATCCGTCTGGGCGCTGACGTATAACGGCTCGGTTCCCGGCCCGCTGATTATCTGCCACGAGGGCGACATGATCGAGCTGACCCTGCGCAATCCGGGCGACAGCGAGTTGGAGCACAACATCGACTTTCACGCCTCAACAGGGGCGCTGGGTGGTGGCGGTCTGACCCATGTTTTCCCCGGTGAGGAAGCCGTGCTGCGCTGGAAGGCCACCAAACCGGGCTGCTTTACCTATCACTGTGCACCCGGCGGGGCGATGATCCCGTATCACGTCACCCACGGCATGAATGGCGCGGTCATGGTGCTGCCACGCGAGGGTCTAAAGGACGGCGATGGCAACCCGCTTAAATATGACAAGATCGCCTATATCGGCGAGCAGGATTACTACCTGCCGAAAGATGAAGATGGCACCTACAAGCAATATGAGGTGGCAGGCGACGACTATGCCGACAGCATTGATGCGATGCGCACTCTGATCCCGACACACAGCGTCTTTAACGGTGCCGTTGGTGCCCTGACTGGTGAAAACGCGCTTAAGTTCAGCGTTGGTGAGACGGTGCTGATGATCCACAACCAGGCCAACCGCGACTCGCGGCCCCACCTGATCGGCGGTCATGGCAACTTTGTCTGGGAGACCTCCTTTAGCGATGCGCCTATGACTGGACTTGAGACATGGTTTGTTCGGGGCGGTACCGCGATGGCGGCAATGTACACCTTTGAGCAGCCGGGGGTTTACGCCTACGTCAACCACAACCTGATTGAAGCCGTCCTGCTGGGTGCCACAGCGCATTTTATTGTCGACGGCGAATGGGACAACGCCTTGATGGAACAGGTTGTCGCCCCTCGTAGCTTCGAGACCTGAGTGTATAGGGGGTCGTTGTGAGCATTCTGGCCAGAGCCACGCCATACAAGACTGTTACAGTCTTAATGGCTGCGGCTCTGGTCGGGGCTATTGTCGGGGCGGCGCTGATGATGCGCGGCCCCAATCCGCATTTTGTGCCAATGTTGCCCATGACCCCTGTAGCCATGCAAAATGGCCGCACCCTAAATGTCCAAACCCGCGAGGTGACTGTAGCGCAATGGCAAGATTGTCGCCGCGCGGGCTTTTGCGGGCTTGATCTGTCCACGTATGAAACAGAGGCAGACTATCCCGCCACTGGATTGAGTTTTTCAGATGCCATGCAATACGTTGATTGGATCAATTCCGTCAGTGACGCGACATGGCGACTGCCGACCGCAGCGGAATGGCGCGAACTTGCGGCAGAGGTGATGCCCACAAAGCCGGAACCGATATTTACGGATCCGTCGCTGACTTGGGCTTCCACATATTTGACTGAAGCAAACCGGACCGGGCGCGCCCTGCGCCCCAGCGGCGAGTTTGCGACGACGACGGCAGGGATCGAAGATCTGGACGGAAACGTATGGGAGTGGACGCAAGACTGCTATGCCGGATCCAGCGGACAAGGTGAGACCATTGAAATCGACCGATGTCCTGCGTTCATTATGGGCGGCGAACATGAAGCGGTTGTGCCATATCTTGTAAGAGACCCAGCCCGAGGTGGCTGTGCCGTTGGTGCACCCCCCGCTCACCTTGGTATGCGCTTGGTATCGGACGCATCATAGGGCCAGACCGACAAGGATACCCCAAATTGCCGCGTATATCGCGCATGCAAGCCGCATGAGGCGTATGGAAATTCTGCTATCGTGA
>TARA_R110002074_G_scaffold146084_1_pt1 | contig 10679 bp, 11 predicted proteins | sample TARA_R110002074 | Tara Oceans TARA_R110002074 (sample SAMEA4397215) | marine metagenome | biome: Polar Biome; feature: [MIX] marine epipelagic wind mixed layer (ENVO:01000061); material: water (ENVO:00002006), including particulate matter (ENVO:01000060) such as... | depth 10-100 m
GGATACCTCCTGTACTCTCTCTTACTTGAGCAGCAAAAGATTTAAAGTCATTTACACCGTGAAAATCGGGGAAAGTTGCTGGTGAAATTGCTGTCTCACCTTCTTTTAACCCTCGTACCTCAGCAATTTCTTTACTTACTTTAGCACCAGGTAAATGACCACCTGTGCCTGTTTTTGCTCCTTGTCCCCCTTTAAAATGGAACGCCTGTACATTATCAAGCTTATCCCAAGAAAATCCGAATTTCGCTGAAGCTAGTTCGTAAAAATACTTGCTGTTATTTTCTTGTTCCTGAGGTAACATTCCGCCTTCTCCTGAGCAAATACCCGTACCCGCTAATTGCGCACCTTTGGACAAAGCTATTTTAGCTTCTCTAGACAATGCGCCAAAACTCATATCACTAACAAAAAGTGGAATATCCAAATGTAAAGGCTTCTTTGCTTTTGGGCCAATCACCACCTTTGTTGCCACGGCATCTTCATCTAACAAAGGTCTGCTTGCCAATTGGGCAGGCAAAAACTGAATATCGCTCCATTTTGGCAACGTATTTCTATCTACTCCCATAGAAGCTGAAAATCCGTGATGACCTAAGTTTTTTAATCCGTTTGTGGCTAGTTCTTTTATATAACCGGTATACGGTTCTGTTTCTTCAGGGTGAGTATCTGCGTAAGCCCCTAAATAAGCATCTCTATTAAATGGTTGCGGACTATCTATTAAATAAGCATCTATCTCTTCTTCATCAACCAATAAATTGTCGCCTTCTATTTTAGTAGTAAACTTATGTAACGCCTCAGCGTTATTGTATTCAGAAACTCCGGTATCTACTCTATAATCCCAACCATGAACACCACAAATAAGATTATGACCATCTATATGACCATCTGACATTAAAGCTCCTCTATGCAGACATCTACCGTACAATACAGAAATATCATCATCAAATTTTACAATAACTAAATCCAAACCATTGACTAATGCATGTTCTGGTTTTTTATTTTCTAAGGATGATACTTGGGCAATTGCAATTGGTTTTTTCATAAGATGTGTTTTAAAACATTAAAAAGAAAAGCCGAGTACGAATACTATTCGTACACCGTCTGTACTACTATAATAACTTTCATTCATAGCATGAATGTTCAATGCATTTTCTAAGAACTCAAGATTGGTTGATTATGGCCTTTTTGTCGAAATCATTTTGAAATTCTTTCAAATTGACAAGCTTTATAGCTTATTTAAATTCTTTCCATTAAAATTATACCTGCCAAAAAACTTGATTTGACACTCTATTTATCAATTTTGAAATAAAAATATGAAGAATGACCGCGAGTTTTTTATGCTACGTGCTATTGAAATTGTGGCATAGAAAATAAACCTAAAAATAGTCGGCCGTTTTGGTGCTGTAGTTGTAAAAGAGGGTGATTTAATTACTGTAGATCATAATAAAGTAAACTCAACCAACAATCCCACCGCACATGCTGAAATGATTTTAATTAGCGATGCTTGCAAAAAACTAAATACCTTTCAATTTACTGCCTGTATTATTTATTCCACTTGCAAACCTTGTCCAAAGTGTTTTGGAGCTATTTACTGGGCTAGATCAAAAAATGTTTATTATGGTAGCGATAAGGCAGATGCAAGGGTAATAGATTTAATGACCAATTTATTTGTGAACTTCTTAGAAGGATGAAATAGTTAATAAATACGTTAAAGTATAATAAATAAACACTTTTAAGTTTTAGCCTGTTTCCATTCATCTATACTTTTCCTACCATTAACCCACACGATTCTTTTCTTCATCTTTAATTAGGCTATTTACATAGTTATTATTTGAAGTTTGCAGTATAATAGTTCACAAATCTTAACCACAAGCAATACAAAATGAAACATAATATTTATCAGTTAAGAGCAGCATTTTTTGATATGGCACATTCGCCATTTGTAATTTTTGATAAAGACTTAACATTTGTTGATATTAATGATATCGCTCTTAGAACAATACCAGTAACTAGAGAAGAGGTTGTAGGTAAACATTTCTTAGAATTGTTTCCAAAAGCTGACCTAAAAAGGTACAATGCATATAAAGAAGTAATTAGAACTGGTGTTCATGAAAATTTGGAAGAAGTAAGATTAAGTTTTCCATCGGGTGATTTTGTTTTCTTAGTGAAAGCTTTTAAAGTGGGTGACGGTTTAGGTCTTTCAGCTCTTAATATAACTAAACTTATAAATACAATTGAAAATCAAAAACAAGACAAAATAAAGCTTAAAGAATTAAATGATAAGCTTACTGAGAAAAACAAAGAATTAGAAGTCTTTTCTTTTGCAGCTGCGCATGATTTAAAAGCTCCTTTAACCAATTTACAAAGTTTGTTAGGGATTTTAAAAGATGAATCATTAATAAAAACATCTGGAAAGCCAATCTACTCAAAAATCATTCAAGTATTTGATATAATGTCATCAAAATTGAATGCAGTAAATAAAGTTATTGGTTTAAAATCAACAATTGGAGACAAAAAAGAGATAATAGGTTTTCAAGGCATAGTAGATTCTATTAAAGATGAAATATCTGAAGAAATAAAAAAAGCCAACATTATTTTTGAAGAAGATTATTCAACTAGTACTGATGTATATTATAATAGGCCACACCTTCATAGTATTCTACATAATTTAATAACCAACGCTGTAAAGTATAGAAATCCAGAGGTTCAACCTATCATCAAGATTTCTACATCGATTCAAAATAATAAGATTGAATTAGAAATATCAGACAATGGTCTTGGTGTCGACCTTAAGTTAAATGAAAATAAAATGTTCGGGCTGTTTAAAAGAATGCACACACATGTTGAAGGTTTAGGTGTGGGACTTTATATCGTAAAATATATTGTAACATCTCATGGAGGAAGTATCAAAGTAACTAGCGAAAAAAATAAAGGAACTAAATTTAAAATTACATTATAAATGAACTTTTCTAACCTCAATAAAATTAAAGTATTATTAGTCGATGACGATCCTGTATCAAGTTTTATCGTTTCAAGAAAATTAATCAAACTTGGAATAGAAAAAATTGGAACTGCTGAAAATGGTGCTGAAGCTCTTAAATTTTTAGAAAAAAATGAACCTCATTTAATATTTCTTGATATTAATATGCCAATAATGGATGGCCTTGAATTCATGATAGAATTTAAAGAGCGAAAATTATCTGAACAGATTAATATTTTTATTTTATCTTCCTCAGGTAGGGAATGCGATAGAGAAAAATTTATGGGATTTTCTAACGTCGTTGGTTATATTGAGAAACCTTTAGATCTTAAAAATTTAAATAATGCTATTAGTAGTCTCAATGTTTATAATGAAATGTAAGAAAAATATGTAATAAAAAAGTAGTCCAAATTGTAGGTAATATAAAAGCAACATTTCCACTCGTCTACACTTATCGACCATTGAACTTAAGTAAAATTCCATTTCACCGAAATAGTGTAAAATAAAAACAAAATTATTGGAATTTTAATGCTGTATTTATAAATACTTAAAAAAGATGGTGCACACTTTATCTATAATGCTTATCGAGGATGATACAATTGAAAAAATGAAATTTCACAGAACAATGTCGTCATTAAATTTAGGGCATAAAATAATAGAAGCCAATAATGGCGAAGAGGCATTGGAAATATTAACTAGAAATGATCGTTTACCTGATATAATTCTATTAGATTTAAGCATGCCAAAAATGAACGGGCTTGAATTTTTAGAAGCTTTAAAGAGTAATAATTTTTGGAAATATATTCCAACAATTATACTTACGACTTCTGCAAACCATAGAGATATACTTACTACATATGAAACAGGTATTGCAGGTTATATTACAAAACCTTTGAAATATGAAGACTATGTTGAAAAAATAAAAAGAATTGTTTCATATTGGAGTATTAATGAATTAATTGAAAATTAGATTATGAAAGGAATTGTATTTACAGAATTTTTAGAAATGGTAGAAATAGAGTTCGGCCTTGAAGTTGTAGATACAATAATTACCGAATCTAATTTAGATTCTAAAGGAGTCTATACCTCTGTAGGAACCTATAACTTTATTGAAATACAAGAGCTTATTATTCAATTAAGCAAGCAAAAAAATATACCAGTCGATGAACTAATATATGCTTTTGGTCATTATTTTTTTAAGACACTTCTAAAAATACACCCAAATATATTTACGTATTACAAAGATCCATTAACTTTTATAGCATCGATTGAAAACCATATTCACGTTGAAGTTAGAAAAATATACCCAGATGCTGAATTACCACACTTCACTATATTAGAAAAGGATGATTCGAAATTAGAAGTGATATACACATCAAAACGTGCCATGTACATGTTTGCCAAAGCGTTAATGGAAAAGACATTTGAACATTATGGACAAATCGCAAAGATTGATTTATTCAAGATAAAGAATGATGGTACCCATGTTAAATTCATCATAGAAATGGAATAATGGAATTAACTACGCACATTCAAATTTTGGAGCGCGCTTTAAGTCGTGAGAAAGCTGCCAGAAAAATGGCAGAGGGAATACTAGAGCAAAAATCCTCTGAAATGTATTTATTGTCACAAGAGTTGAAAGACTCTAACAATAGATTAGAAGAATTATTAGGCGAGAAAACTATTGAGCTTGAAGGTGTGTTCATAAATATTGTCGACGCCTATGTAGTGATGGATATGTCTGGTAACGTATTGAAAATGAATGATGCTGCAACCTCATTGTTAGCGCATGATCTATCTACAGAAAAATTAAACCTTCTTTCCTTACTAAAAAAAGAATACTTCGATTATACCTTAAAAGCTTTTTCTGAATTAAACAGAATTGGATACTATAAAAACTATATTGTAGAAATTATCACAAAAGATAAAACTGAGAAAATAATTCAGGTCAATGCTAGTATCATTAAAGATAAAACAGGTAAACCCATAGCTGCTCAAGGTATTGTTAGAGATATAACACAAGAAACTTTTGTAAAGGAACTAGTAGATGAGCAAAAAAGAAAGCTCGGAATTATTATGGACAATTCACCAATAGGTATTGGTTTGGCAGATAAAAAACTAGACCATTTTATAATGGCAAATAACTCTCTTTGTAAAATGTTTGGTTATAACCAGCATGAATTTCAGAATCTTACCATTAAAGACATTACACACCCCGATGATATCGATTTAACAAAATTGACTAAAAATAAAATTTTTAGTAATACTCAAAAAAGTATCACTTTAGAGAAAAGATATTTTAAAAAGTCGAACGAAATAATTTGGTCTAGAACCACCATCACACCAGTTAGAGATTCTAGTAATAATTTAAAATACGTTGTTGTAACTTTTGAAGATGTGACTGAACAGAAAAGTTTAGAAAAACAAAAAGAAGATTTATTACTAAGTTTAGAAAGTAGAAATGAACAACTTAATGATTACGCACATATAGTTTCGCATGATTTAAAATCACCACTTAGAAGTATTTCGGCTTTACTTTCTTGGACAAAGGATGACCATAAAGATTTAATGACCAAAGAAAGCATGACAAATCTTGACTTGATACAAGAAAAAGTCGAAAAAATGGATGCCCTGATTGAAAATATCCTTAAATATTCTAGTATTGACAATGCCCATCTTAAACATGAAGTTGTTGATATCACTGAATTGGTTAACAGAGTGTTGAATTTAATACATATACCTTCTAATATTGTAATTGAAGTTTCTGATAATCTACCATGTCTTCAAGGTAATGCAACAAGGTTGCAACAACTGTTTCAGAATTTAATAGGTAACGCTATTAATGCCATAAATAAGGAAAATGGAAAAGTAAGTGTAAAATGGTCAGAAGATAGTTCTCACTATATATTCTCAATTAAAGATAATGGTATTGGTATTCCCGAAAAGAATCATGACAAAATTTTTAAAATATTCAATTCTTTTAATAGCTCTAGTGGAATTGGCCTGAGTATAGTGAAAAAAATTGTAGAAGGTCATAAAGGTAAAATATGGCTTGAAAGCGAAGTAGATCTTGGCACAACTTTCTTCTTTAGTATTAAAAAATGAAAATAATACAAGGATATAGAAGTGAATATGGAATGTGGAATATTTTTGCAATAACGCAATTAAAATTCATAATCTGCTGGTTTAATATTCGGAGATAGGTTGCTTTTTGAATCTAAAAAAGTTGTTGATGTAATCAGTAATAAATCTAAAGTATCTGGGTTTTATTCTTTCATTGAAATGGCTTCATTTGAAGAGGAAAATAAATCTAAACTTCATTATCAATAAATGACATTAACTTTAATAAGCATGTTGTGAATTCAATATTAAAAAGACAAGTTGAAAAATATATTCCTAAAGAATTGATGCAAGATGATGTCTTGTCTGATTTTTTAAATGCGGTTGAAAGGACCTATGATAATTCAGAAGATCAATTTAAAATTTCTCAAAGAGCTATGAAAATTAGTTCTGATGAATTAGTTAATGCTAATAAAAAGCTAAAGGAAAAAGCTTTAGGGCAAGAGAAAATATTGAATAACCTATACCTTGTATTTGCTTCTTTAAACCTGAACGTACCAACCAAAGAAAATGAAGAGTTTGATTTAGTTTGGTTATCAGCTTTCATAGAAAAACAATCTAAAGAACTTATAAAAATCCATCGCCAAAAAGAGGTGCTTTTAAAAAGTTTAGAAAGTAAGAACCAGGTTCTTTCAGATTATGCTCATATGGTTTCACATGATTTAAAATCTCCATTGCGTAGTATAAATTCATTATTAAATTGGATAATTGAAGACAACCAAGAATTAATAGATTCTAATTGCAAGGAGAAATTCTTACTTATTATGAAGAATTTAGAGAAAATGGATGGCTTAATTAATGGAATTTTAAATTATTCTACTATTGATCAGAAAATTTTAGTAACCTATAAAATTGATCTGTTCGAACTAGTTTCTGAAATAAAGCAGATTTTATTAATTCCAGAACAAATTACAATTGAAATTTCTAAAAATCTACCTGTAATTTTGAGTGATAAATCAAGAATGCAGCAGCTGTTTCAAAACCTAATACAAAATGCTGTAAACAGCGTTGATATTGATAGTGGGAAAATTGAAATAGGTGTAGAGGATAATATTAAAACTTGGAGATTTTTCATAAAGGATAATGGAGTTGGAATTTCACCACAGCATCATAAAAAGATTTTTAAAATTTTCGAAAAACTAGATAATAATTTAGATTCAACAGGTATTGGCTTGTCGATTGTGAAGAAAATTGTGGATTATTACAACGGTAAAATATTTTTAGAAAGTGAGTTAGGGGTGGGAACGACTTTTTATGTTGATCTACCAAAATAAAACAGAAATATTAAGATGTTGGATAAACCTAATTTAAAGTATTTATACACCTTATCAAGGGGTGATAAGAGTTTTGAGAAAAAACTTATCGCAGTGTTGAAATCTGAACTTCCCGATGAAATTTCAACCTATAAAAAAAATCTATCCCAAAGTGATTTCTTACAAATAGCAGAGAATGTACATAAGCTTAAGCATAAAATTAGTATTTTGGGACTTATTGAAAGTTATGAGTTTGCATTGCTTTACGAAGAGGAGGTGAAAGTTGGCAATATTAATCAGTCAAAAAAATTCGAAGAAATTTTAGCGGTAATGCTTCAGTTTGTTCAAAAATTATAAATATTAATGTATGGATTGTATAATCGTAGATGATGAACAATTAGCTAGAACTATTGTTCAACAACTTGCAAACAATAATAAAGAGGTCAATATTCTTGAAAGTTTTTCAAATGCGATGGATGCTATTAAATTTCTCAATCAAAATGAAGTCGACCTAGTTTTTTTAGACATTCATATGCCAAGCTTTACTGGTTTTGATTTTATTCAAACCATAAAAAACCCGCCAAAAATTATATTAACAACCTCTGATAAACAATTCGCAATTGAAGCTTTTGAATATAATTGTATTGTCGATTATTTTGTAAAACCAATTACCCAAGAACGTTTTGATAAAGGTGTTAATAAGGCGATTACTATAACTAATGAGAAAATTACGACATCTGATTCTGATATTGTAACCAGTTCAAATACAGTAAATGACCTTTACATTAATATAGATAGACGATTGATAAAAATTGATATTCCAACTATTAATATTGTAGAGGCTAAAGGTGATTATATTCTTATAAAAACCGACAATAAAAATTACACTGTACATTCTACTTTAAAAAAGATAGAAGAAAAATTACCATTAGACCTTTTTTTAAAAGTTCATCGTTCTTTTGTGATTAACATTAAAAAAATCATCGATATTGAAGACAATAGCGTGTTAATTGATAAAGATGTTATACCTGTTAGCCGCGCCAATAGAGCAGAACTTATGCAACGCCTAAATCTTCTATAAGAAGCTGTGAAAGATTCTTTATTTTTAGCTTTCACAAGTAAATAACGCCTTTTACAAGTTAGAGAAGGTCGTTTGAATGCTCCTTAATTATTTATTTATTTTTAAATTCTATTTACGGTCAGTTTATATTCGTTCGTCTACAACAATCTTCCATCCGACGAAAACCATAAAAATGTATTAGATATTTAGCGACTTTAGTCATAGATACGTTAGAACACTATGACCATGAAAAAATCTATTTGCAAAACCTTAGAAATAAAAGGACGTTTTACTAGTAGTAATGTATTTGAACTACAAAATAAAATTGAATTTACCCTTCATAATATTGATATACTTACTCTAAACCTAAAACAACTAGTTGAGTTAGATTTTGTTTGTGCTTTTATGCTATATATATGTATTGTTAAAGCGAGTAAGAAAAACAAAACGATTAAGCTTCATAACATAGAAAACAACGCAATAATAGAAGTGTTTAAAATGACTGGGGTTGATCGTGTTATAAACGCCACAAAAATGATTTAATTTATATATAAGAACCTACTTTTCAGTTCTAAACGTGGTTGCCCCAACATTTCCCAAAGATGTTGGGGCCTTTGCATTTAAAGAGATGTGCTAATTTAATTTTCGAACTTTTAATATACAAACTAATAAAACAGATAAGCACGCTTAGTAAATGAACAACCTTTGTTCATTACGGTTTGTTGAGTGGTTTAATACTTATGAAAGTCGTATATACTTAAGCCTCAAGTCTATTTGGTAGTATTATTTGATATGTTTGAATATTGAATTGACCTAAAGCCTTCTTCCATTATCTAATAAATAATCAGTTTTAATTTTTACTAAAAGAGTAAATCGTATAACTCGTCTACAGTAAATGGTTATCCAAAGAATTTGAATGATTATTCTTGAGCCTTGAAACTACATTTACATCATAATTAATAATCATACTAAATTTTAATCATGAAAAAACTTAACCTATTTATTGCAACAACAATGTTAGTTTTTGCACAAGGCTTAACCGCACAAGACAACAATGACACCAATGTTGCAACACATCAATTAGATGTAAATGTCCCAGAATTAGCAATATTAGATATCTATGATGCTAATACTGGATTTGAAGCTGGTCCTATCTTATTTGATATGACTAACGTTTCTCTTGTAGGAACAAATGCTGAAGCTGGTTTATATGCGTTTCAAGATATCGATTACCAAAATCTATACCTTAATTACACTAGTGTAACTGGTCAAGCAGGTTCGGGTTATGATGTTACTAGACAGATTGATGTTCAATTTGAACCAGGTAGTACATTTCCAGGAAACTTAGATTTAAGAATTACACCAGAGGCTCCAGTAATTATTGCCAATGGTGGTACAGCAAATTCTGCGGGTATTGTAACACCTGGTGGAGTAGCATTAGGAGCTACAACCCCAATTGGTACTGATGCTTTATTAGTAAATAGTATTGAAAGCGTTTATACAGGTGATGAAAGTTTTGGTGTTAAATTGACATACACATTAGAACAAAACGGAAATTTCGCAGGGTATCAGGCTGGTTTATATCAAGCTACCTTAAGGTATACCTTATCAGATTTGTAGATAATAAGAATTGCGGTTAGGAGAAAAGGTCTCATGTTTTATAACATGGGGCCTTTTTATATTCTATAAGGTCAACAGAGTAAAGGTATTGTATTGATAAGCATGACTATGGACCGAAATTAGATTTCCATTGGTCTAAACCAATAGGTCATCCACCGAAACTCAGCCAAATAGGTGATTATAGCACCTTAAATTTGGTGAGAGCGAAAGAATTACCACAAACTTTAAATAAATTATCATGAAAACAAGAATACTAACCTTAATTACTTTGTTTTTAATTATTGTTAAATCTTATTCAAGTGTCGTTGTTATGAACGGGCTAACTCACTCATATAGTGGTGTGTCTGGAGATGTTATAACAGGTGAAATTATTCTCATCAATAGTTCTGATGAAGAGCAAAGAGTAACATTTGAATTAAACGATATTATTTTCTCTTGTACAGAGAATAGAATTTTTACATCAGAGACTACACATTCACAATCTTCAATTGATTGGTTCAATGCTGAACTAATGGATAAGACATTAAGATCCAAAGAAAAATACATCTATAGGTTTACAATCACGATTCCTAAAAACCAGAATTTGAAAGGTTCCTTTTGGTCTACCCTAATGGTAAATGTTGAAAAACCGATTAAAGAAGAAGCATTGAAT
>TARA_R110002074_G_scaffold52301_7_pt1 | contig 10669 bp, 9 predicted proteins | sample TARA_R110002074 | Tara Oceans TARA_R110002074 (sample SAMEA4397215) | marine metagenome | biome: Polar Biome; feature: [MIX] marine epipelagic wind mixed layer (ENVO:01000061); material: water (ENVO:00002006), including particulate matter (ENVO:01000060) such as... | depth 10-100 m
ATTTTCGATTCAAAAAACGAAGGCGACCGCGCAGTAATGGCGGAAGCGCCGTTGCTACGTGACCACTTGAACGATCACTCCCGCCAGTTTTTTGATGATGTGTTGCAGGGGCTCGCCGACATCGGGGTCGAGGCGAACATTAACCCGCGTCTAGTCCGCGGCCTGGATTATTATTCGCACACCGCATTTGAATTCGTCACCGAGACCTTGGGCGCGCAAGGGGCCGTGCTGGCCGGTGGTCGCTATGACGGACTGATGGAACAAATGGGCGGACGGCCTACGCCGGGTATCGGTTGGGCCGCCGGGGTTGAGCGGTTGGCGATGATGGTCGGCGATGTCTCCGGTGCGCCGCAACCGATCGCCATCGTGCCGCTTGGTGCGGACGCGGCGCGGGTGGCGATGAAAGTCGCACAAGATCTTCGTGAAGGTGGTTTTTATGCCGATCTCGGCTATGCCGGGAACATGGGCAAGCGCATGAAGCGCGCGGACAAGTTGGGCGCCGTTGCGGCGGTCATCCTGGGTGACGACGAACTTGCCCGCGATGCGGCCACGGTCCGTGATATGAAATCCGGTGAACAGGCAGAGGTGCCTTTGACGTCGCTACGGGAGCACCTCGCTAAGTACCGTTAGCTGGCATGACGGCAAATCCCCAAAATTCAAAGCAACCCCTGATCGTCGGCACCAATCATCAGTCCGGCGGGCTCAGCCTACGCGACCGCTTGTTTGTCGAAGACGCCGACGTGCCTGCATTCCTAAAACGTCTCAGCGTGGCGGGTATTCCCCAAGCCGTGGTCGTTTCAACTTGTGACCGGGTCGAAGTCGGCACCATTTGTGGCGACATTGACGGTGCCGCTGACATTTTAGCCGGCGCACTCTGCGCCCACAGCGGTCTATCTTCCGATGACGTTGCGCCATCGTTGTATCGCCTAACCGGCGATGATGCGATACGCCATTTGTTTCGTGTCACCTCGTCGTTGGACAGTGTCGTCGTGGGGGAGCCTCAGGTATTGGGTCAAGTTAAAGCCTGCCACCGTTTGGCGCGGGACGCGGGCATGGTCAGCGCGCCGCTCGAAGCAATGTTTCAAGCCGCGTATACGACCGCGAAACGGGTGCGCACGGAAACCGCGATCGGCGAGCGTCCGGTATCAATCGCAGCGGTCGCGGCAGGCTTGGCCCGCGACGTGCACGGGGATTTAAAAGATGCTCATGGCTTGGTGCTAGGGGTTGGCGACATGGGCGAGGTGATCGCCGGTGAACTCATTCGCGCTGGATTGGGCACGCTTTCGGTCGCCGATTTGGGCGGGCGCTCGGCTTTAAAATTGGCTGAGAGGATGGCAGCGCGTCATGTGCCCGAAGATGCTTTGGCAGGCGGGATGGTCGATGCCGACATCATTGTAGCCGCGGTCGGCGGCAGAGGGCGCTCGTTGACCGCCGATATGGTACGTGCCGCCCTCAAGGCACGACGCTTTCGCCCGCAGTTTATCGTCGATGCCAGCCTACCGAGCGATGTCGAGGCAGCGGTCGACCGTTTGGAAGATGCCTTTTTGTATGATCTCGCCGATCTTGAACGGTTGGCCCTTGAAGGTCGGGCCAACCGTGCTTTCGAGGCCGAGGGGGCCGTGCGTATCGTCGAAGAAGAACTCGCTGCTTTCCTTAAGCGCGATCGTGAACGTTCTGCACAGCCTGCATTGGTGGCGTTGCGCAAGCATGCGGAAGCGTTGCGCGACGAAGCCCTTGTTGAAGCCGGTGGCGACGCCGCGCGAGCGACACATATTTTTCTACAACGCTTGTTGCATACACCGAGCGAACGGCTCCGCGAAATTGCCGAGCGCGGGGAAGACATCGGGTCTGCCGAGCGCCTGATTCGTGAACTGTTCAACATCCCAAAGGACGGAGAGCCCAAACTGTGAGCCTACAAGAACACCTGTCGCGGGTTACCGCGCGTTACGAAGAACTGCAACACTTGATGGGTGAAAGCGGGGTGTCGGGGGATGAGTATGCGCGCTTATCGAAAGAATTCTCGGACTTAGCACCGGTAAATGCTGCCATCGAAGCTCTGCAGGCCGCCGAAAGCGAAGCCGGTGATCTTGCGCAGATGATCGCTGACGGGAACACCGACGGTGACATGCGCGCCATGGCTGAGGGAGAGTTTGCAGCGCTGAAAGAAAAAATCCCTGATCTTGAGCGCCATGTGAAGTTGATGATGGTGCCTCGCGATGAAGTTGATGACCGAAATGCGATCTTGGAAGTGCGCGCCGGTACTGGCGGCGATGAAGCCGCGCTGTTTGCCGCTGATCTGTTTCGCATGTACCAGCGCTATGCAGATCGCATGGGCTGGAAGTTCGAGATTATTCATCTGCACGATACGGGTATCGGTGGCGCCAAGGAAGCGGTGGCCGAGATCGCCGGCAAGGAAGTGTTCCGCAGACTCAAATTTGAAAGCGGCGTGCATCGGGTGCAGCGCGTACCTGTCACGGAATCAGGTGGCCGTATTCACACGTCGGCGGCAACGGTTGCGGTGATGCCTGAAGCCGAAGACGTCGATGTGCATATTGAAGACAAAGACCTCCGCATCGATACTTTCCGTGCCCAAGGTGCCGGCGGTCAGCATGTGAACACCACCGACAGTGCGGTGCGTATTACGCACTTGCCGTCCGGGCTTGTGGTCTCGCAGCAGGACGCAAAATCACAGCATAAAAACAAAGCTAAGGCGTTAAAAATTCTGCGCGCGCGGCTGTTCGATATGGAACGCGAGCGGCAACATTCGGAGCGTGCGCAGACCCGTAAGGATCAAGTCGGCTCCGGCGACCGCTCTGAGCGCATCCGTACCTATAACTTTCCGGAACGCCGTGTGACCGATCACCGTATTGGTTTGACGCTGCATGTGCTCGATAGTTTCTTGGGTGGCGACTTGGATGAAGTGATTGATGCGCTGTTGTCCGAAGATGATGCGCATCGGCTTGCCGTTCTCGAATGAGGGTGATTCGCGATGCGCTTGAAGCGGCCGCCCGTGCACTTGAGGTCGCAGGCATTGAGGGGGCTAAGGCCGAAGCGCGTGCGCTGGCAGCGTTTGTGACGGGTCTGACGCCCGCGCAAATATTTAGCCGTGATGATACTGAACTTAGTGACGCCGATGCCGCGCAATTCGATGCCGTCATTCGCCGTCGTATCGCGGGTGAACCGGCAGCATATATCATGGGCGTGCGCGAGTTCTGGAGCTTGCCGTTCAAGGTCACGCCCGCAACACTGATTCCACGTCCGGATACGGAGTCCGTGATCGACCTCGCCATTCAATTGTTCGCAGACCGCACACCGCCTCAGCAAATCTTGGATATCGGTACCGGCAGCGGATGCTTGGTGCTGGCGCTTTTGGATATTTATGCCGATGCCCATGGGATCGGCACTGATATTTCTGTCTGCGCGCTCAGCGTCGCCGCGGAAAATGCGATGACTCTGGGGCTGTCGAATCGGGCGACAATGGTTGAAGGCGCATGGTCTGCTCAGCAAGCTGAACCGTTTGATCTGATCGTTAGCAACCCGCCATACATTCCGCGCCATGATATTGAGAACCTCGATGTGACCGTCCGCGATTTCGAGCCACTTTTGGCATTGGACGGCGGCGCCGACGGGTTGGATGCGTATCGTCACGTTTTGGCTGAGGCCGTTGATATCGTGACAGATGGTGGATGGATTGTGCTCGAAGTCGGCATTGATCAGGCGGATACGGTCACAGAAATTGCCCGTAATTTGGGCCTGCTGGCGGGGCCGCGACAGCGCGATATTGCCGGCATTGATCGGGCGTTGGCGTTTCATAAAAAAAGTGTTGGAATTCCGGGGGGCAGGGGCTAACGTCCTCTGGGTTCGGACCTTTTAGGTCAGGGGGAGCGCCGAGGGCGTTTTACGAACCTACAGATCCAAGTCGAACGTCATTTTTCCTTGGGAGAGTGACTCTCAACCCATGAAGGGATGAGCGCGATTTGGTTGACTGTTCATCATTCAGATATTGCTTCGAGAAAATGAAAAACGCACAAAATAATCGACGTCAGCGAACCAGAGGCACCGGTCGACGCTTTCCTAATCAGCGTGGCGGCTCGTTTGAGAGTAACGGGCCCGAGGTTAAAGTACGCGGCACCGCGCAGCAGGTGTTGGAAAAATACCAGTCCCTCGCCCGCGATGCATACTCCGCCGGTGATCGTATTTTGTCGGAAGGCTATTGGCAGCATGCGGAACATTACCTGCGCATTCTGAGTGAGAACAATGAAGGCCAGGGTCGCGACGGCAACAATCGACCGCGCACCCACGGCAATCGTGATGAAGATATGGATGCGGAATTTGGTGACGACAACAACAATGCCAACGATCAAGCTGCAGATGATCGTAATAATGACCGCAACAATGACAGAAATAATGAGCGGGGTGGCGAAGGTCGTCCTCAGGCTAATCAAAACCGTGGCCGTGGCCGTGGTCGCCGCAACGGTGCCGGTGATGCGCCGGAGCGCAACAATGACGCACCCCGTGCCGATACGCCGCAGCCGATGATCGCTGCAGACGCGTTGCAAGAGCGTGTGGCTCCCGATGCAGCAAAGAAGCCAACGGCCCCCCCTGTCCAGCATGTTGCTGAGGTCCCGGTGCAGGTTGCCGAAGGCGAAGCCCCGGCAAAGCCGCGTGGTCGCGGTCGCCCGCGCAAGACCGTGGAGAAGCCGAGCGTCGAAGTCGCACCGGATACAACGCCCGCCGGCGACTAAGCGCGTATTAATTTACAGAACGGTGATTAGATCTCCGGCACGTATCGTGCCGCCGTTGATCACTTTTGCGAACACGCCGCAATCGATATGGCCAAAGCCGCGCTGAAGATCTTTCGGGATGTTCATATCGCGCTCGGCCGTTTCAGGGTTGACGTTGGTGGCCCCGCAGCGGTCGATTCGTTCTGTCACCTCAAGCACCACGTCACCGATGCCAAGCCGCTTACCGCATAAATCAAATTCCGCCCACGCATCGAGCCCGTCGATCAGAAAGTTGCCGCGAAAGCGCCGTGGGTCGACCGGCTTGCCGACGACACGCTCCATATCCGTGACCGACGCCAAGTTGATCAACGAGATCACTGGGTTCGGATGATCCGACATGACGTGCCCGTCCGCAGCCTCGATCAGTTTGACCCGGCCTTTTGCTTCATCACCTAAGAACGCTGTGAAGAAGTCTTCAATCATCGTGCGCCCGATCGGTTGCGACAGCACGCCTTTCGCGACTTGGCGGCCGCCCCGCTTCACGATCAAGGTTTCGCCGCCGTCGTCGAACGTCGTCTCAAGCTGCGCCAACCGCTCGTTGCGCATCAGCATCAAAAAGCTCGACTTCGCCATCCATTCGCCCAGCGAGTCGCCAAGAGATGTGGAACCTGGCGCCAACGCAAAGCGCCGGTCGTTCGGGATCGCATTGCCAGGGGTTAAGTGCACCTCAGAACGGGGTTCTGGGGTCAGGCCTTTCACCGGATAGCGATAGATTTGGCGTATCGATATTGTCATGGCGATACACTGCGGACTCATAGTGTGGAAATCAACTCTTCATAAATGCGGTTTATATACTACGCTACCCCTTGCGGGGCGTTTCTGTCAGGCCATATTTCTATTAATATGACCACAAACTGTGAGGGGTTTTCATTGCCCATATAGGGGATGCGAACGCTCGGCACATACAAAGGATTGATGTCATGGACTTTGAAAACTTCACCGACCGCGCGCGAGGCTTCATACAGACCGCGCAGACTTTGGCACTTCGCACCAACCATCAGCAGCTCACGCCGCTGCATGTTTTAAAGGTGTTGTTGGAAGATAAAGAGGGTTTGGCCGCCAATCTGGTCGACGCCGCTGGCGGTGATCAGGGCCGCGCGATTGAGGCCACCAACCGCGAATTTTACAAGATTCCCAAAGTCGAAGGGCAAGGCGCTGGGCAACTTTATTTGTCGCCCGAGTCCGCACGTCTGTTCGACCAGGCCGAGCAGTTGTCCGAAAAAGCCGGCGACAGCGTCGTCACGGTGGAGCGTCTGTTGCTCGCTATTGCACTCGCCAAGGATGGGATTGGTGCAAAAATTCTGAGCGACTCCGGTGTGACGCCGCAAAGCTTAAACCAGGCGATTAATGAATTTCGTAAGGGTCGTCCTGCGCATTCGTCGAACGCCGAAGACAACTATGACGCGTTGAATAAGTACGCCCGCGATCTGACCGCAGACGCGATGGAAGGCAAGCTTGATCCGGTGATTGGTCGCGACGAAGAAATCCGTCGTACGATCCAGGTGTTGTCGCGCCGTACCAAAAACAACCCCGTGCTGATCGGTGAACCCGGCGTTGGTAAGACCGCCATCGTTGAGGGCTTGGCGCAGCGGATTGTCGCCGGTGACGTGCCGGAGAATCTCAAGCACAAGCAACTGATGGTGCTTGATCTGGGTGCGCTCGTCGCAGGTGCGAAGTTTCGCGGTGAATTCGAAGAACGCCTAAAAGCAGTGCTTAACGAAGTGCAGGCTGCTGCCGGCCAGATCGTGTTGTTCATCGACGAAATGCACACGCTCGTTGGCGCCGGTGCTAGCGAAGGCTCGATGGATGCGTCGAACCTGTTGAAACCGGCTTTGGCGCGGGGCGAGTTACACTGCGTCGGGGCCACCACGCTGAACGAGTATCGCAAATACGTCGAAAAAGACGCCGCCCTGGCGCGACGTTTCCAGCCGGTGTTTGTGTCCGAACCGTCGGTCGAGGACACGATCTCGATTCTTCGGGGCATCCGCGAAAAGTACGAGCTGCACCACGGCGTCAACATCACCGATTCGTCGTTGGTGGCGGCTGCCACGCTGAGTGCACGCTATATTTCGGACCGGTTCTTGCCCGATAAAGCGATTGATCTGGTCGACGAATCGGCGAGCCGGCTGCGTATGCAGATCGATAGCAAACCCGAAGAGATCGACGAGTTGGATCGCCGTATCATTCAACTCAAGATCGAGCGTGAAGCTTTGTTGAAAGAAAAAGACAAAGCATCGCAAGATCGGCTGGCCAAGCTCAGCGAAGAACTGAGCGATCTCGAAAGCCAGTCTTTTGATCTCACCGCGCAGTGGGAATCGGAAAAAGCGACGCTAGCCGGCAGCACCAAGCTGAAAGAAGAAATCGACACCGCGCGGATTGCCGCTGAGCGCGCTATTCGTGAAGGTAAGTTGGATGAAGCCGGCAAGCTGACCTACTCGGTGATCCCGCATCTGGAAGAAAAACTCGCGAAAGCCGAGACTGATGACAGCGGGCACATGGTCGACGAGTCGGTTACCGCCGAACACATCGCCCAAGTGGTGTCGCGCTGGACTGGTATTCCGGTCGACAAAATGCTCGAAGGCGAGCGCGATAAACTGCTGCGTATGGAAGAATCACTCCGCAAGCGGGTCGTCGGCCAGGAAGAAGCGCTGGTTGCTGTTTCCAACGCCGTGCGCAGGGCGCGCGCGGGTCTGCAAGACCCGAACAGGCCTATCGGTTCGTTCCTGTTTTTGGGCCCGACCGGTGTCGGCAAAACCGAGCTCACTAAATCGTTGGCATCGTTCATGTTTGATGACGAGCAGGCATTGCTCAGGATCGATATGTCCGAGTACATGGAAAAGCACGCGGTCTCCCGCTTGATCGGTGCGCCGCCGGGCTACGTCGGCTATGACGAAGGCGGTGCGCTCACCGAAGCGGTGCGCCGCAGGCCGTATCAGGTGATCTTGTTCGACGAGGTCGAAAAAGCGCATCCGGACGTGTTCAATGTGCTGTTGCAAGTGCTCGACGACGGTCGTCTGACCGACGGTCAGGGCCGCACTGTCGATTTCCGCAACACGCTGATCATCATGACCTCAAACCTGGGCAGCGAGATCATCGCCCAGCAAGAAGCCGGTCACGACTTGGAAGAGGTGCGCACGCAGGTGATGGAGGTCGTGCAGATGTCGTTCAGGCCTGAATTTCTCAATCGCTTGGACGAAACCATCCTGTTTAGCCGCCTAAGCCGTGAAAACATGGACGGCATCGTCGATATCCAGTTGGAACGTCTACGCAAACGTCTGGCCGACCGGGACCTCAGTATCAAGCTGGATGGCGCAGCCCGCGGTTGGCTCGCCGACCAGGGTTATGATCCGGTGTACGGGGCAAGGCCGTTGAAGCGGATCATCCAGCGTTCGCTGGAAAACCCACTTGCCCAAGCGATCTTGGAGGGCCGCCTTGAAGACGGTGCTGAGATCAAAGTGTCCGCCGGCAAAGACGGCCTGATGATCAACGGCGAACGCGCCCAAGCCGCTTAACCTGCTTAGTTCCTCTCCCCCCATTGGGGGGAGAGGCTAGGTGAGGGGATTATTCGCCGATCCATTCAAATAGGGTTGCAACCCCCATGCCGACGCCGACGCACAGCGTGGCGAGGCCGTATTTGGCTGGGGTGCCGGCAGCGGCGCGCCGAGCCATTTCATGCATCATGGTAACGACGATACGCGCCCCCGATGCGCCGGTCGGATGGCCGAGCGCAATGGCGCCGCCGTTGACGTTCAGCTTGGCGTGATCGATGCCGAGCCGGCGCATGCAGCCGATGGTCTGCGCGGCAAAGGCTTCGTTAAGTTCGATCAGATCGATATCGTCGATGCTGAGCCCAAAACGCGCCAACAGTTTTTCTGTCGCCGGCACCGGACCATAACCCATAACGCTGGGGTCAACCCCGGCGGACGCAGTGCCGAGCCATTTGAGCTTTGGCTTTAAACCCATCTTGGCGGCGCGGTCCGCGTCCATCATCAAAAGCGCGGCGGCACCATCGTTGATTCCGGACGCATTGCCGGCGGTTACGGTACCGTCTTTAACAAAGGCCGGCTTCAGGCGGCCTAAGTCTTCAAGGTCGGTATCGACAAAAAACGTCTCGCCGTCACGTTTGGCGCGCACATGCTCATCCGTATCGATGATGATCGGATCACCGCGCCGGGTCGGCACCGTGATCGGTGCGATCTCTTCGGCAAACCTGCCGGCGTTCATGGCGGCGACCGCGCGGGTTTGGCTTTCAAGGGCGAAAGCGTCTTGTTCGGCGCGGCTGATTTGCATCTCGCGCGCGATGTTTTCCGCCGTCTCGCCGAGCGAGATGATCGGGTACAGCGCATCCATTTTCGGGTTGTTGAAGCGCCAGCCTACCGTGGTGTCCCACATTTTCGGCGCTTGGTTGGTCGGCACCCGGTCGGGTTTGCCCATCACCCAAGGCGCGCGGCTCATGCATTCAACGCCGGAGCCGAAATAGATATCGCCTTCATTGGCGCCGATGCAGCGCGCCGCTAAATTCACGGCGTCCAATGCTGACGCACAGTTGCGATTTACGGTGACGCCCGGCACATGCGCCGGAAAACCTGCCAGCAACGAGGCCATGCGGGCCACGTCGCGGTTATCTTCGCCGGCCTGGTTGCCGCAGCCGGCAAACACTTCGTCCAAATCGCCGGGGTCGATGCCGGTGCGCTTGGCCAGCGCTCGATAGACGTCGGCCAGCAGATCGTCCGGCCGGACACTTGATAGGCCGCCGCCGAACCGTCCGATGGGGCTTCTTACGCCGTCAATAATGACCACGTCGCGCATGATGTTGTCTCCTGGTGATATTTTGGTCGAATAAGAAGCGAATCTAGCTTGCAGGGGCGATGACGCCGCTTTTGGTGCCGTTATTGGTCCCTCTGGGCGATACGGTAATCGTGATCTCAGAGCCGCCCAATGTCGTGCCCTTGATCTGCATCTGTAAAATGCGGTCGTCGCGTTCATATGTCAAAACGCTGACCGGCGCGCGCACCGAGGTGATTTCATTCCAACTAAATTGCGGCAGCCTGTTCCGATAAAAATCGAACATAGATGCGGCACCATGTGGGGCTGAGAGGGCCAACTGTCCAAACCAATTGTCGGTGCCCACAACCAATGTGCGGTCGACAATCATCTCTGCGCCGTCTGGGATGGGGATGTCTGGAAAGATGCTGACATTGGCTGTCGCCCCGGGCGCACCGACGGTCCCGCCGCTTGTCGGGCCGCTCAAGCCGCCGCCCTGCAGGCTTGCGGTCTCGGTGCAGCTACTGAGCGTGCTCAGCGCCAAGACCACGAGGCAAACCGACACGCCCTGCACCATGCGCGGTCGCGAACGAAAATCAAAAACCTGCAAAATCGTCTCTCTCCCAAGCTAAAAAAGCAAAACAGCGCTTGCTAAGTTCCTGCCATCATCCTATACCACCGCTCATCGGCCAAGGCCAAACGCACGCGGTTCTATACCGCTTCGCGATTGCCCAATCGGTCGATTGAGGATATAATCCTCGCCCTCGACTGAATGGGGTTTGACAAGCCGGATGCGCGGCCTTAAAAGCGCGCTCTCCGGTCGGACACCTTCGGTCGGTTTCGCGCCTCCCAAGCTTTGGGTTATGGGCGCACGCTGATTGACATTGTTGATACGGAAGAGATACGCGGGCGGCGGTTAGTTGTTTGAATGGACAACTCTTATGGAGCCGTTCGCGTACATCGAACTATTTATCGGCGGTTGGTTTATTTATTTAAACTGGTCGGTGTTAGATAGCCACGATTGTGCGAGGACAGCTCTTGTCGATTTTTCTGATCACAGTTTACTGTGATTGGATATCAACTTGAGAGTTTGATCCTGGCTCAGAACGAACGCTGGCGGC
>TARA_R110002074_G_scaffold116613_1_pt1 | contig 10660 bp, 10 predicted proteins | sample TARA_R110002074 | Tara Oceans TARA_R110002074 (sample SAMEA4397215) | marine metagenome | biome: Polar Biome; feature: [MIX] marine epipelagic wind mixed layer (ENVO:01000061); material: water (ENVO:00002006), including particulate matter (ENVO:01000060) such as... | depth 10-100 m
AAAGCGCGGGTGATTGCCAGCCGCGCAGGTGAACAGGATGTGATGACCGTACAGATTGAAAGTACCGGCGGCGATGCAGAAGCCTATGCACAATCGGTGGCGCAATTGTTGAAGTTGAAAGGCAAAGTAGTCGTGGTTGAACCCGGAAGCCTGCCCCGCGACGGCTTGGTGATTGAGGATCAGCGGACCTATGATTGAGCCTTGAGGCCCGATTGATCAAAGCCACTCTGGAAATCCCGACAGAAATGGTCGAAATAGGGGCATGACCCCAAGCGCGACGCCTGACTTATCCCAAAACAAACCCCATGACGGGGCGCGTGGCCTTGCCGCGGCTGCCATTTTTGTAGCCATCACCTGCGCGCTGCCAATGCTGGCCGTGGTGATTGCAGCGCTGAGTGGCGGAACTGAGACGGTGCAGCATCTCATCGAGACGGTGCTGGGGCGTTATACCGCGACAACGTTGATGTTGGTGGTGATGGTGGCAGCCGGGACATTTGCGATCGGCGTGGGGGCGGCGTGGTTGGTCACGATGACGCGCTTTCCCGGGGCCAAGCTGCTGGAAATTGCGCTGGTCCTGCCGCTGGCCTTTCCGGCCTATGTGCTGGCGTATGCGTATACTCATGTGCTTGATCACCCCGGCATTGCCCAATCGACCCTGCGTGACGTGACAGGATGGGGGCCACGAGAGTATTGGTTTCCAGAGATCAGATCGCTTGGCGGTGCGGCGGCGATGTTGATTCTTGTTTTGTACCCTTATGTCTATTTGCTGGCCCGTGCGGCGTTTCTTCAACAAAGCGGCACGACCTTTTTGGCGGCCCGCGCGTTGGGGTCCAGCGCTTGGGCAGCGTTCTTCAAGGTCAGTTTGCCATTGGCGCGCCCTGCAATTGCCGGTGGCGTCTTGCTGGCTGTGATGGAAACGATAGCGGATTTTGGCACGGTTGCGTATTTCGGGGTCCAGACCTTTGCCACAGGCATCTACACCTCATGGTTTTCGTTGTTTGACCGGGCCGGGGCCGCACAACTTGCATTGAGTTTGCTGAGTTTTGCGTTGTTGCTGGCGCTGTTGGAGCGGCTTCAACGTGGTCGTGCCAAATACCACGACCCGGCCCGTCGGACCCAAGCCATGCCACCTGTGCACCTCAAAGGCTGGCACGCGTTGGCGGCCATGGTGCTGTGCGGTATTCCGGTCTTGTTTGGGGCGCTGCTGCCTATTGTGGTTCTGTTGACGATGGGCCTTGGATCAGAGCAGGACTTGCTCAGCCCGCGCTATCTGGGATTTATCCGCAATTCGGTCACGCTTGCAGGAATTGCCGCCGCGTTGACAGTTTTGGCGGCAATCTGTGTTGGGTTCTTTCAACGGTTGCGTCCCGGGCGGCTGGCCAGTGTGTGCGCTTATGTGGCGCGATTAGGGTATGCCGTGCCGGGTGGCGTGATTGCCGTGGGGCTGTTGGTGCCGTTTGCCGCGTTTGACAATATGTTTGATGCATGGATGCGCAGCACCTTCAACATCTCAACGGGTTTGCTGATTACCGGGTCGATCTGGTTGCTGGTGGTGGCCTATCTTGTGCGGTTTCTTGCTGCGGCACTTGGGGCTTATGAGGGTGGGCAGGCGATGGTCCATGCCAATATGGACGCCGCCGCGCGGTCGCTTGGCGAGACGCCAATGGGCACGTTACGCCGGGTTCATCTGCCCATCCTTGCGCCCAGTTTGTTGACCGCGCTGCTCATCGTTTTTGTCGATGTAATGAAAGAACTGCCCGCGACGCTGATCATGCGGCCCTTCAATTATGATACGTTGGCGGTGCAGGCGTACCGGTTGGCCAGCGACGAACGGCTGGCGGGTGCGGCGGTGCCATCCTTGGTGATCGTGGCGATGGGGCTGTTGCCGGTGATCCTGATTTGCCGACAGGTTGGACGGCAGAAGTAAGACGCAGATCATCTGTGTCTCACGGCGTCAAGCGACAATCAATTGCTCAGGTTTTCCGCAAAATGCGCCAGCGTTCTGTCCCATGCAAGGGTTGCTGCGGCTTTGTCATAGCGCGGTGTGGTGTCGTTATGAAAGCCATGGTTCACGTCGGGATAGAAGCTGACGGTAAAGTCTTTTTGATTGGCTTTGAGCGCTTCGGAATAGGCATTCCAGCCTGCGTTGATGCGTTCATCCAGACCAGCGTAGTGGATCATCAATGGTGCCTCAATTGACGGTACATCTGCGGTATCTGGCTGACGCCCATAGAACGGGACAGATGCCGCAAGATCGGGATAGGCCACCGCCAGCGCGTTGCACACACCGCCCCCATAGCAAAAACCAACCGCGCCAACCTTGCCAGTTGATCCCTCTTTGTCGCGCAGGAATTCAAAGGCGGCAAAGAAATCTGCCATCAACTTGCCACCGTCCAGCGTGCGCTGCATTTCGCGACCCTGTTCGTCGGTACCGGGATAGCCGCCCAAGGGCGACAGGCCATCGGGGCCAAGTGCCATATACCCTGCCTTGGCACAGCGGCGCGCGACGTCTTCGATATAGGGGTTGAGGCCACGATTTTCGTGCACGACCAGCACAGCAGGCAGAGGGCCTGTGACCCCCGCGGGTTTGGCCATCAGAGCGTTGATGGCACCGTGGCCATCCGGGCTTTGATAGGTGATCACTTCGGTTTCGATGTTTGGGTCATCGGGGGCAACCTGTTGGGCCAGCGCATAATTTGGTTGCAGCTGCTCCAACAACATTGCGCCAGTCACACCCACCGCGGCATATTTTCCGGCTTGTGTGATGAATTCGCGCTTTGAGACCTTGCCGTGGACATAGCCATCATAAATCTCAAGCAGGTGAGGATCAAAGTCACTTGCGGTCTTGCGAGGGGCCGTCATGGCATGTCTCCTGTAACTGTTGGATACAGGAAATATAGGTCATACCGACGCAACGTCGATATGACCTTTGGATCACAAAATGCGGCGCGGATTATTCCCAACCAACCGCATCAAATATCTTCTGTGCCGTGGGCAGGTTTTCTGCCACGCTCGACAGGTTCACGGCATCGGCTTTGAAGTCGCCCAACTGCTTGACTGGCTCCGCCAATTCAACACCTTCAACAGCAGGATATTCGTCGTTGCCTGCTGAAAAATACTGCTGGGCCTGATCAGATGCGAGGTATTCAAGGAATTTCACTGCGTTTTCCTTGTTTGGCGCATAAGCCGCAACGCCAGCGCCGGACAGGTTCATATGTGCGCCATTGCCATCCTGATCAGGAAAGATGTGACCGATTTTGCCAATGCTGGCGCTGACGCCGTCCACATCCGTGCGGATTGCGCGCGCAAAATAATAGGTGTTGGACACAGCGACATCACATTCGCCAGAAACAATACCGCGCAGCTGATCGGTGTCACCGCCCTGGGGGGCGCGCGCCATGTTGTCGACCACGCCTTGTGCCCATTTGGTCGCCGCCTCTTCGCCCTCGTGGGTCACGATCGCCGCAAGCAAGGTCTGGTTGTAGGTGTTGGTCGACGACCGAATGCAGATCTGGCCCTTATAGGCCGGATCCGCCAGATCAAGGTAGGTCTTTGGCGGATTATCAACGGTTTCAACGTTGTAAAAGATGATGCGCGAGCGTTGTGAGAAGCCGAACCAGTTATTGTCGTCATCTTGAAGGTTCGCCGGAATACGCGCTTCAAGCGTTTCGCTGTCTATGGGTTGTAAAAGGCCCATGTCCTTGGCGCGCTTCAGGCGGCTGGTGTCGACGGTGATCAACACATCTGCAGGCGAATTCGCACCTTCGGCCTGCATTCGCGCGGCCAATTCATCTGCATTGCCTTCGATACGGTTGATTGTGATGCCCGTTTGTTCGGTGAAATCGGAATAGAGCCGTTCATCGGTGTCATAGTGACGCGACGAATAGAGGTTTACCTCACCATCCGCAAAGACGGGGAATGCGGATGCAATAAGCGCAATCGCAGCGGTCGATGTTTTGAAGACTGACATAAGGAATCCTACTGATTTGGTTAATCTGACTAAAACAGTAGGAAACAGATTCTTGGTTAGGATGCAAGCCAATCCTGATTGTTTACCCAGGTTTCGCCCTGCCGCAAACGCGGCAGGGCACAGATGTTATTCCAATGCGCCGACCATGTCTTGGGTCTTGGTGTCAAAATCGCTGGCATCATGCCGTTCATGCAGTTGCATCGACAGGTCATCGCCAAAGGCCCGGTTGACCATGCGGCCGCGATGCACAGCGGGACGGGCATCAATCGCCTCGGCCCAACGCATCACGTTTTTATAAGATGCCACGTCTAGAAACTCAGCTGCCGAATAAAGCCGGCCCAGCGCCAATTGTCCGTACCACGACCAAATCGCGATATCTGCGATGGAATAGTCCCCCGCGAAATAGTCATTCTCAGCCAGATGGCGGTCCATCACGTCCAACTGGCGCTTGGTCTCCATCGCAAATCGGTTGATCGGATATTCATAGTTTTCGGGTGCGTAAGCATAGAAATGGCCAAAGCCACCGCCCAGATATGGCGCGCTGCCCATCTGCCAAAAGAGCCACGACATCGCTTCGGTCCGCTGCGCAGGGTCCGTTGGCAGGAAGGCACCAAATTTTTCAGCCAGATACAACAGGATCGCGCCAGATTCGAACACACGCTGTGGTGTGTCACCGGAATGGTCCACCAATGCCGGGATTTTCGAGTTGGGGTTCACATCGACAAAACCCGACCCGAATTGGTCGCCCTCGCCAATATTGATCAACCACGCATCATATTCTGCACCTGTGTGACCAGTGGCCAGCAATTCCTCGAGCATCACAGTGACTTTGACACCATTCGGGGTGGCCAGCGAGTAAAGCTGCAAGGGATGTTTGCCGATGGGTGCGTCTTTGTCATGGGTTGCGCCCGCGATGGGGCGGTTGATGCTGGCGAACTGACCGCCATTTTCGGCCTCCCATTTCCAGACTTTTGGTGGGGTATAGGTCAGATCGTCAGCCATGCGGTTTCCTTTGCAATCGGGGCGGCGGGCCATGTGCCCACCTGAAGAGTTCTATGTAAGATCAGTGCGGGACCGACCAGGGGTCACAACGAAAAAAGCCGCCCCGTGAAGGAGCGGCTTTGATCACGAAACAGTCGGTTATCAACCCTGACGGGCTTTGAACCGACGCTGTGTTTTATTGATCACGTAAACGCGGCCTTTGCGACGCACAACACGGCAGTCACGGTGCCGGTTCTTGAGCGAGCGGAGCGAATTGCGAACTTTCATGTTCTTATCCTTCCATCTGTGGCCCCGCCTTCGTCTAAAAAGACAAGGACCAGCGCCGGGTTACGGGCGACTCTGCGGCATGCAGAGCCAATGAAACAGGTGGTGGGCGATACTGGGATCGAACCAGTGACCCCTTCGATGTCAACGAAGTGCTCTACCGCTGAGCTAATCACCCACTTATATAGCACGAAATCCTTTACCCCAAACAAAATGGGGCGCGAAATGCCGCGCCGGTTCCGGTGCTATAAAAGGAGTCGGTGATATGATCAAGGGCTTTTGGCAATTGCAAAATATGCGCTAAGGTAGGGACGAGAGGGACGCGCATGCCGAAGTCAGCTTATGAAGTACTCCACCCGGACCGCAACCGGTCTTGTGTGGTGTTCGCATCTCCCCATTCGGGGCGGGATTATGCGTGGTCGTTCCTGCGCACAACCGTGCTGGATGAACATGCGATCCGGTCGTCCGAAGATGCGTTTGTAGATCATCTGTTTGAGTGCGTGCCGCAATTTGGTGCATCGTTTATTATGGCCGGGGCACCGCGTGCTTATGTTGATCTAAACCGGTCATCCGACGAATTGGACCCTGCCTTGATCGAAGGGGTGCGCCGCCAAGGGCATAACCCACGTGTCGCGTCCGGCCTTGGGGTGATCCCGCGTGTGGTGGCCAATGGACGTCCGATTTATCGTGGCAAGATGACGCGCAGCGAGGCCGAGCATCGCATTCAGAGTTTTTGGCACCCGTACCACGACAAGCTGCAGGAGTTGCTGGACGCCGCGCACAGGCGACATGGGCAGGCAGTTCTGATTGATTGCCATTCTATGCCGCACGAGGCGATGGATGGTGTGGCGCGATCAGGCATGCGCAGGCCGGACGTTGTGTTGGGGGATCGGTTTGGTGCTGCCGCTGCTGGCGAAGTTGTGGACCGGGTCGAAGCGGCGTTTGCCGCAGCCGGGTTTAAGGTGACGCGCAATACACCTTTCGCCGGTGCATATATCACGCAGGCCTATGGCCGCCCTTCGCGCGGTCAGCACGCTGTGCAAGTTGAAATTGATCGTTCCCTTTATATGAACGAAGCGTTGATCCGGCCAAATGGTAACTATGAAGCGGTGCAAACGGCGTTGCGTCAGGTCGTGGCAGAGGTCGCGCAGATCGGCCAGGGTCGTGTGCCTTTGGCGGCTGAGTGACAGCGTTCAACGCGGTTCAATCAGCGCTATCCCGATGCCAACCGACAGCAGGCCAATACCGGTCGCGATGGTTCGCATCTGATTCCAAAATTGCCAATCGGGCGAATAGTCCTGCCAGATTGCGCGGGCGGCTTCGACATCTTCAGGGACAGTCAAAACCGCCTGCGCCTCGTTCATTGGGACATTCACGGCCATTGTCAGAATGACGCCGAGCGCGGCAACGATCAGGGTCGCTGCACCAAACCACAATGCTGCTGCGCGGTGTGCTGTTTCGTAAAGAATGAGCGTTGTAATCATCAGAAGAACAGGGGTTCCAAAAAATGCAGGCGCAAAGACGGCGTTTCGAACGGACGCGTTCATCGCTTGCATAGCAGCGATAGCGATGCGGGGGTCGGCAGCGTCCAGACCCAACATGGTGGAACAGACCCAAGCATAGAAAAAGCCAAAGAGGGCACCCGCAGAGACCAGGCTGATGAGGCAGAGGGGGCGAATGAGGGTGGTCACCGTAAGGAGCGGCCCTTAATGATGGCTTTGCTGCCAAAACGTGTGCGAATAGCGTCGGTTGCGCGCTCTGCCTTGCTCCGCTTTTCGGCGCTTGGGTCCAGCAGGTCCCCAGCAAGGTCCGCGCCGTCTGGACTGCTGAGATCCGAGATGCCGCAACCGATCAACCGATAGGGGCCGGGATCATTCAATTGATCAAACAACGCCCGCGCGTGTCGATAAATGCGATCCGCCAGCTGGGTTGGATCATGCAGCGACACGCGGCGTGTGATCTGCGTAAAATCAGAGCGTTTGAGTTTGAGCGTCACAATGCGCCCCGCCAGCGCCTTGGCCTTGGCGCGGTCTGCCACCTGTTCAGACAGCCGCCAGATATGGCCATCCAGAATGTCAGGGTCAGACGTATCGTCATTGAATGTAGTCTCTTTGCTGATCGACTTTATTGGCTCATGCGATGACACCCGGCGCCGATCCTGTCCGCGCGCCAAATGCCACAATCGTTCGCCCATGCCACCAAAACGCGCCACCAAATCAGTCTTTTTCCAGCGCAGCAGATCAGAAAATGTGCGAATACCTGCCTTGTCCAGTGACGTCTGCGTCGCGGCCCCCACGCCCCAGATCATCCGCACGGGTTTGTCGCGCAAGAAATCTGCCGTCTCTGCCGCGCCAATCACGGAAAATCCATGTGGCTTGTCCAAATCCGACGCGACTTTGGCCAGAAATTTATTATGGCTCAACCCGATGGACCCGGTCAGACCCAATTCATCCTTCATCCGCCGCACCAGACCGGCCAGCATGACGGCAGGCGGCGCACCATGCAGCCGCGCAGTGCCGCTCATGTCCAAGAACGCCTCATCCAGCGACAGGGGTTCGATAGCGGGGGTCAGGTCTTCCATCATCGCACGTATGGCGCGGGACGCCTCGACGTAGGCATCCATGCGGGGCTTGATTATCACTGCGTCCGGACACAGTTTAAGGGCCTGAAACATCGGCATTGCGGACCTAACCCCGCGAATGCGCGCCACATAACAGGCGGTTGAGACCACACCACGCCGACCACCGCCAATGATCACCGGCTTGCCGTTCAATGCGGGGTTGTCGCGCTTTTCCACAGATGCATAAAAAGCATCACAATCCATATGGGCGATTGAGAGATCAAAGAGCTCAGGGTGCGACAGAACACGGGGGCTTGCGCATACAGGGCACCTGCGCACAGCAGAAATCTCAGTAAGGCAATCGCGGCAGAGGGCGGCCATCTTAGATACCAGTTCGTCATGAATGTATGATTAGTTTAGCCAATAGGCAGGAGATTGAACATGGCCCAACACACGACCTTTGAGGGCGCGAAACTGGCGCTGTATCTGGGCGATGACCTTGCGGTGATTTTGCGCGACGACATACCGGGACTGCTGTTTGCGGGGTATTGGGACCTCCCCGGGGGTGGACGTGAAGGGGATGAAGGTCCGCTGGACTGCGCATTGCGCGAGTGCCACGAGGAATTGGGGCTGCATGTGCCCAGATCATCGGTCATTTGGCAAAAATCATTCCCCGAAGGCGCGCAAACAAAATGGTTCTTTGTCGCCAAACTGCCTCAAGTGAAATCTGCGGATGTGGTCTTGGGGGATGAAGGCCAGCGGTGGTCCTTGATGAGCACTGGTGAATATTTGGCGCATCCCAAGGCCATTCCAGCATTTCAGGACCGGCTGCGCGCATATCTGGAAGATCAAAGAGGCAATTCATTGTGATACAGAAAGCCCCCCGCTGTTTTGAGCGGGGGGAGGTGACGAACTTCAGGAAGAACCAGTTCGTCGGGGAGTATCACCTAGGGTCAACTTAGCACGAGGACATGATATGACATAGTCAGGAATACCTGACTTTGCGGTCGAAAATGCTGTTGTGGTGTATTTGTTACAGTCTGGGGTTGAAGTGGACTGGCTTGATTGCGCCAAATCCGTCTAGCAGACAGCCTTGTCGGTGTACTGCAGATCAACCAATTATGAGTTCTATCAGCGGGTTGGGTTTTGCGCCTGGGGTGATTGGATTTCTGCAACAATGGCTTGGGCGGCGGCACGCGGATCATCAGATTGCCATACAGGGCGCCCCACAACCACATGGTCTGCGCCGCCGACAATTGCCTGGGCCGGGGTGGCAACGCGCTTTTGATCACCTAATGCGGTGCCCGCTGGACGCACGCCGGGGGTTACGATCAGCTTGCCTGCCGCCTCTGGTAGCGCGCGGATTGCAGCGGCTTCTTGCGGGGATGCAATGACGCCATCTGCGCCTGCATCAAAGGCCCGACCTGCACGCATAAGCACCAGATCAGCCAGATCACCTGGTTCGATCAATGACGCGTCCAGATCAGCGCGGTCAAGCGACGTCAGAATCGTAACCGCGAGTATCTGTAAATCGGAACCAGCAGCACCCTGTTTGGCTGCGTTAACCACATGCGGATCGCCGTGCACTGTCAGGAAATCCAGATCAAACTGGGCAAGGCCGCGCACGGCCGCCTCAACCGTGGCACCAATATCAAAAAGCTTCATATCAAGAAATATACGTTTGCCATGTTCCTGTTTCAGCTCATTGGCCAACCCCAATCCACCGCCTGTCAGCATGCCCAGACCAATTTTATAAAAACTGACGCTATCGCCAAGTTTTGTCGCAAGCTCCAACCCTGCAATGGCATGGGGAACGTCAAGGGCGACAATGAGACGGTCATCAGACATGGTGGAAGGCTCCGGCGATATGATGTGCAAACGATTTCGCAGTACGCCGTGCCGATCGCCAAGTCCACTAAAGAAACAGCCCGGACACCGCAATCGGAGGGACATGGAGATGGTAGCGTCGATCACACAAGCGCATTCACGAGAAAGTCCGCCGTCATGCACAGTCACCCGCGCCACTAAGCACTGGCTGGTCGCGTCTGCATCATGAGTACCTCATGTTTCGTTTCGTATGCCGAGCAGTTTTCCGGCTCTGCGCCCTAAATGTGTCTTTCGTTCTGAGATATCAGCTTGCTGCGTCTAGGAAAAGTTCAATTCGGAGGCGATTTCTGGAGGCATTTTGATATTTATCAATAATATCATTCAATTAGAGGTGTAAGAGTTCAATGTGTTCGTGGGCATTCATTGCCTAGCCAGCATTTCAAGGCACTGTTTTGGCTGAAGAAGAGGTAACGGTAGCGGAGAAGCATACGAAGAATGTTGTGTGCATTGCCTCTTGAATCGGGGTGATCTGTTCCCAAATCTTATTTGAGGCCGAAACTGATGTGTGCCGCCAAGCGGGCGCATCTTGATCCGGCGCTTTTTTAAAAGGAGAGACCCATGGACCTGAGCAAGTTCACGGAAAGATCGCGCGGTTTTGTTCAAGCGGCGCAAACCATTGCCACCCGGGAAAGTCATCAGCGTTTGGCACCCGAACATATTCTCAAAGCACTGTTGGATGACGACCAAGGATTGGCCAGTAATCTGATCACCGCCGCCGGGGGCGACCTCAAGCCCGTTGTTGATGCATTATCATTGGCGATGGGTAAAATGCCCAAAGTGACCGGCGAGGGCGCACAGGTTTATTTGGATGGCGTGACCGCGAAAGTGCTGGCCGAGGCCGAGGCGTTGGCCAAGAAAGCCGGAGACAGCTTTGTCCCGGTTGAGCGCATTTTGATGGCGCTCTGTATGGTGAAATCTGGCGCAAAGACGGCATTGGAAGCGGGCAAGGTCACAGCGCAGGGACTAAACACAGCAAT
>TARA_R110002074_G_scaffold117415_1_pt1 | contig 10656 bp, 4 predicted proteins | sample TARA_R110002074 | Tara Oceans TARA_R110002074 (sample SAMEA4397215) | marine metagenome | biome: Polar Biome; feature: [MIX] marine epipelagic wind mixed layer (ENVO:01000061); material: water (ENVO:00002006), including particulate matter (ENVO:01000060) such as... | depth 10-100 m
CCTTTAATTAGATCGCTCATGTTTTTACGTGTAGCCATTCCTCTTAATTCTCCTTACTCTTTTTATATTGATCTTGATATTTTAAATATTTGTACATTAAAAATGGTGCAATAAGAGATAATGCATAAGTAGGTAATCCTTTAAAGGAACCTAGAGATCTTATAAATCCTAATTTATTTCCAGATTTTTTAGCTGCGTCTAGTAATAGTTTTCTTCCTTTTACTGATGCATCCATTTCATGTATAAATTGAGGAGCTGCAATAGCTGAACCAGCACCTGCAAATAATTTAGCTGTATCTTCATCATCTGTTAACATTAATGGAAGATTCATCGCTTGTGAATACCTACCGAATTTAGATGCTTTAGTTAATAAAGATTTACGATTTTGCTTTGCATGTCCTAACTCATGTGAAAGTATCCCCGGATTCATATTTTTACCTCTTTGGGCTATCTGAATTTCTTTATTAGCTGGGTTATAATAAGAACCTTTTAATGGATTTATTAAACTTTCAAATGGGTTTTTAGACACATCTAAAGAAGTAACATTTACTCCCATTTTTCTAGCTATTTTTTCTAGTTCTTTTACAGTAGAAGAATATTCAGGTCTTCTTACATCTGAAAATATAGGATATGCTAACGCAGCTTGACCTCCAAAAATAGCTGTACCAGCCACTTGAGAATGTAACAACCTAGTAAAAAAATTTGCGTCAGTTTTATCCTGCTCTACACCAAAACCAAATTGATCTTTAGCCATTTAATTTTCCTTGTTATCCCACTCTTCACCTTCTTGGTCAAGGTCATCAAGTGTAGTGGCTATATAATCTTTACGCATATCTTCTACTTCTGATTTTTTGTATCTTCGTACAAACTTGTCAGTAGGTAGTCTAAAAAATTGCTGCATACCCCTACCAAACGTAGTACCATAAGGCTCGTTGAATGTTTTATCAACGGACCTAGCAAATCTACCAAACGGGAATAAAGTCCACGCTTGGTAGTCAGCAAATCTTTCCCAATCTCCATTGAGTAACATTACTAAACTTTGAGGTACTCTTGCAATAGGTGGGGTTAATATTTGAAGAGGTGCTACAGCTCTAGGATAAGTACCGAAAAAAGCTCGTTCACGTTCTTTACTATTACCCCATAAAAGCTCTGCTGTCTCTCTCATCCAATCAAACGGAGGTGGAGTAGCTACGTCAAATAGACTATAAGAATAGGCTGTGCCTAAAGCCATTAGCATTGCATTGATCATAAATAGTCTTTGAAAATCATCATATGGTTTTGTGCCGGGTTCAAATCCATACATCTTAGCTTGCTTATATATTTCTCTTTGAAATGCTATCTGATTCTGTACATAGTTTTTAAAACGTGTTAGTACTTTACCAGTAGCGGTACGCATAAAAGCACTTCTACCTACACTATGATATACAAATTGTGTTGCTTCTACACCTTTTAAAGCGTGTTTAACGATAGCATCGCTGTTCATGTTAACATCACCAGCTAACCCGCCAAAACTGTCTCGTATATGCAGCATATGAGATAAAAATGAATTAATTCTTAACCATCTTTCTGATGCTTGCATAGGAAATGCACCAATCTCAAGAATAAGATCCCCAACTCCATGCCTTCTGGCAATCTCCATAATAGTTTCTCTATTAGGTTCAGGGTTTCTTAATAATAGTTTCTGAAAATCCTTAGCAAACTCATTTAAAGCTTTACGGTTTTTTAATGTACTTATTTTCGGGTTGAATTCAAGTTCGTTCTTTATATACTGCTCAACAACTCCCTTCTCAATCGCCCACTTCTTTAAATCATTCTTTGTTTTAACATCTTTACCATTTTTAAACTTTAATTGATACTCACCATTAGCGTTTTTTAATAGATTGCTTTCAAGATATTTAAAATTCATTGCTCGAGTAAAATTTCTTAAACCAGTCTTTGTAATTGTATTCACAGAACCACCAAATAAATTACCAGTAGCTACCCCCGTGTTAGCCAGTAACGTAAGCAACTGATATTTAGCCTCCATAGAGCCTAACTTATGTATAATCCTTGATAACTGTTCAGACCTCGCTTCATTATTACTAGATAAATCAAACGGCAGCTTATCTGTCTTAAAAAACTTTAGTATACGATCAAACTTTTTAATGATCTCATGATCACTTGTTTGATAATATAAGTTTTTCTTTAATTTTAAGGGATCACTACTCTCCATTGCCTTCAAAACCCAATCAGAAAAAGTAGTTTTATATCCAAGTGAATCACGTAAGTACATTCTATAAAACTCAGCATGGTCTTTAGTATGCTTACCAAAAGGTTTGTTCTTTGTCATAATATCTATCTGAGCATCACCCATAAGTGCAGCAAGATTTTTATAACGTGACTTGAGAACGCCTTCTTTATATCTTTTAATAGCATCATATTCTCTCATATATGCTGGCTTTTCTACAATCTGTCGCTCTAACATGTTCTTAGGTCTTGAAAAGAAACCTACTTTTACTAAGTCAGATACTATATGAGCTACATCAGATTTCATATCTACCTGAGTTAATGCTTCATGTATATGGCTCTCTCCATACTCAGTAGGATGAGATAAGCCTTCTTTTATATATTGATACTTAGCAGTTATAACTGTTTCAATTACTTCTTGTAATACAGTAGGATCTTTAGTCTTCTCATAAGTATTTAATATATTAGTTAATTTTTCAGAAGATTCTTTATTCATTAGCTTTGCTTTTGATCGTAGATACTTAACTATATTATCAGGATTACTCATTGAACGACTAAGTTCTTCTTGCATTAAATCATTGTAATATTTGTCTTCTAATCTTTGCTCTGCTTTAGTTTTATTAATTCTCCATATATGAGGGAAATAAGTTTCCTTATCTCTTCTACCTATTGGTTTAAATGCTGTCTCTAATATTTCACGAGTTTCTGGATCTCTTAATCCGTTATTTCTCCATAATGTTCTGTACTGAGATGGATTATCTATTTTTTTTTCTCTGATAATTTGCTCAAGCTTATATTCATATTGTGCTCTATAAATAGCTTCTAATGGAATCTCACCTATATCTTTACCATGCCAAGCAGGTTCAATTACTTTTTTATAAAAGTTTTTAAAATCAAACTTACCATTATGCCATTTCATATACTCAGATAGCTTAACAAGGCTAGCAGATTTGATATCTTTTTCTATAGTTTTCCAATCTTTAGCTGCATAAATATATTCATTTCCAAACTGTTCTAATTCATTCTTTACTTTATCCACATAAGACTCAATCATTTTTCTACCAGTAAATATTGCAGTCTTATCTTTCCCAACTGATATTTCAAACTTCTTATTTAAGTAATCTGGAATATCTTCTATCTTAATCTTCTGCTCTATGACATCAACTACATGATTCATTAATTCTACACGCTCATTAGGCGTAAGATTCTGAAGATTACTAAATGATCCTTCATCCATACGATTTAAATGATCAGAAACCTTAGCTTCTGATTGCACAACCATCTTACTTAACCATTCTCTCATAGAACCGTGAGTAGACATAATCCTTTTTACATTTTTAATCACAACTCCATCTTTGGTCTTGATAGGAACATTTGCCTGTTTAAATATATTCACTTCATAAGCAAGTGTCTTTTTATCTAAGGTAGCAGGTCTATTGTAATAGAATATATGCTGTATACGCATTGGGTCTCTATCCTTAGTATCGGGAAAATTTCCCTTAACAAACTTATCTATCCAGCTTTCTTTACTTTTAGGATCATAATATTCAAAGAATCTTAATAGATTATTAACATCATTCTTTGTCATTGTACTAAAATTTCTACCAACACCGCCTTCAAATTCTGTAGTATACTGTATAAAAGCATCCTCTGGATGCTCAGCCCAGAATGGATGGTCTGCCATATGGTCCTTTAATCTTTTTATTCTAACATCAAATTCAGCATCACCTACGAATTCCTCACCCATAAACTTAGAGAAACTGCTGTTGATCTTTGCATAACCAGAGGGCTGGTGCAAATAATCCTGAAAGGCTGCTAGTTTATCTACTTGTTTAACTTCAGGTAGTCTAGCCATTGTTGTAATAACATCCAGCTCATTAAAGACTTCTTTAACAGCTTTATTACCTATAGCTCTTGACTGCCAAGGCATCCTGCTGTGGTATCCAAAAGTTGAAGACTTAAGGAAGGGACTTAATAAATAAAGATCAAGATATTCTTCAAAAGGCTCTGACTTCATACCTTGCTTACCAAGGGTTTCTCTTATTCTATTCTTTAGTTCAATAACGTCTGAATCATAATCATTAAAAGAACTATTCTTGTGTTCTGTATCAGGATCATTATCAATTGTTCGATACTTTAATTTTAATTTGTCTGCTTCCTTTACTAACACTTTTAAATTTCTAGTAACATCTTTCTTACTACCACCCTCTGCTAAAATTCTCTTCTCTATAGCATGAGCTTTCCTTACTAGGGATAAAAAACTTGCTACTTTAATATTTTCTTTTCTTAATATTTCAGCAAACTGTTTCCAGTCTTGTTTTTTTCCTCCGTCTTGTGCTTTAGCTCTAGCTTGTGCAATATTTTTCTCAGTAGAGAGACCAATTATTAAGTCTAATTCTTTAGCTAGTGGATCTTTAGTAATAACATCTCTTAACTTATTTAATAATGTAACATTAGATTCATACGGATGCGTAAATGTCATCTTATCTAAACCATCAGCCTTAGCTTTTCTTGCTATTAAACTGATTAAATTCTTTGGCTCATGTTTAAATGCATCAGAAGTTATAGATTCAGCAGCAAGTCTTTCTTGAAACTCATAAAGTTCCATAGATTTACCAGATTTATCAATTTTTGATTTAGAATTAGGCTTCATAGTTTGATTCATCTTATGAACCTTACCTAAATCAGTAGAAGAAGTTATTTTATTAAAATCAGCTGCTTCATAAGAATTTCTCATCTCATTATACTTAGGATCTTTCATCCAATTAGGAGGAATATATTCTATATCAAATGCTTGCTTTAATAATAAATCAGGAAACCTTGTATAAGATTTCATCTTAGGATAATTACCAGCATCTGCTGACCTGTTTAACATTTCTCTAGCATAGCGTCTTACATTATAACTAGAATCTGGTTTTAATGTTAATACATATTGACCAAGATTAGTTCCACCATAATCTAAACCATATCCTTTTTTCTTATATGCATCGACAGTTAATTTACCACCATCAGCTGCAGCCATATCCATCCAAGATAATACTGTCATTCTTGAGTTAATAGCCCAGCCTATACCAAGATTACCTTGATATACATTACGAGCAACTTCTTTTCTCATAGAGGGAGAATAGATACTTGCAGGATGCAAATAAGGAGCTTCATTAGCTTCTTCATTAAATATATTATTCAATTCACTAGACTTGCCTTCAATTAAAACACCATCTTTTTCCCATTCATTCTTTACAGATTTATAAGCATCTTTGATCTTATTATCAAAGCCATGATAAATAAACATTGAATCGGAATCCTTATCCATACCACCTAAATACGCATCATCTTTAGGGTGCGTTACAATAGCATTACCTTCTTGTCCTGTGAAACCTTTAAATCTTAATACTCTAGCACCGCTAGATGAGTCAGCAGGTACACGAATAATCACAAACTCATAATCAAAATTATCTAATGCCTTCTTAGCTTTATTATATACACCAAGTGATTTTAATTTATTTATATTATCAGGTTTTTCAATTCTGCGTTGAGCAGCAACAACTTCCCCTAAAGTAACTTTATTACCTTTTTTCTTAGGAAAGAATATCTTAATTATATCTGCATTAAAATCTACAGGCATATTATTTTTACCATTATCTAATAAAAATGTACCCGGTTCTACCTTTCTATCTCTTAATATTTCTACGTCATATGGAGCAGCCCAGCCCTTACCAGAAAACTGCCACTTAGGTCTAAGATATCTATCTATTATATATCTCTTATAGGAATGCTCCCAAAACTTATTGGTTGCCTTAAAACCATCAGCTACCGCATCAGTTGTGCCAACTGTGTTAAAGATACGCTTATTCCTGAATGTATAATCTCGCCATTGATCATCTGTAAAGTTAAGATCCGATTCTCCTTCTGGCTTATCTTTATCAACTTTTACAATATGGTCTCTAACGTATTGTCTTAATTCTTTAAGGTCCTTGCCATCAGAAACAAGTATTTTATGAATATTCTTAAGTGAAATGCTATCTATGTCTAAATCTTTAAAGTCTAGATCCATAGATGGTTTATTTATATAAGATTCTATAAGATTGTTTTGTTCTGGTCTACCATTAATAATAGGCTCATATACTGATTTAAATACATGCTCTACTACGCCCGGATGTTGACCTTCATTTAAATTTCCAAACAACTGACGTACTAACATCTGTGGAGAGTTAGACTTTATAGGATTCTCATAGACACCAAGGTCTAATCTAAGATCGGATATAGGCATCTTTCTTATATCCATCGGGTCCATAGTAAAGTATGTTCCATCTTTATAGTCATATTTTACAGATTTTATACCACCTTTATGTTTAGCAGCACTTGACATAAGAACCATATCTAGATCATTTGCTTCCATAAATTTATCCATAGACTCACTTGCTTTACGACCTGCTGCCTTACCAATTAAGACACCTGTATCAAACTTAGTAGCAATCGTAGGCTTTAACATTCCAGTCTTTTCTAATAAATCATTTACAAATTCATCGCCAGACATGAATCCAGATTTCTTAGCAAGTTCATCCCATACAGATCTTCTTATATATATTGTACCATCTGTAGCAGATTCATAAGGTCTTTCAAATGTTTCTTTTAAGACACCTCTTTCAATTGTTCCAGCTGGATGTGTGATTTCAGTCTTATACCACATATCAGGATGTTCATCCTTACTTGCAATAAAATCATCAAGAACTGTTATGTTTAAATCTTTTTTTCCATTGATATCAAAATTCATTGGAATATTCTTTGTATGAAATATCTGTTCACGCTTATTTCTGTCTACAACATTCTTAGCACCAACCTTACTATTCATTAGTTTACCTATTTGGGTAAAATCATCTCCACCCCTTATAAATAATCCATGTCTTTCTGATTCATATAAGATATTACTCTTCCATGCTTTGTCATGTATATCTTTTACATGTTGTCTCATTCCTTCGGATTCAACAGCATCTTGAAACCATTCGTATTCTTTAGCTACACTATCTTCATAGTTCTGTCTTACTTCATTTTTATATGCATTAAAAAATCTTTTTTGATCTCCTTTACTAATATTAGGATCTGTCTCTAATCTTTCCTGCAGCATACCTCTAGCTAAGTTGTCAATCATATTATTTATTTTTATACGATTAATATCAGGATGATATTGACTAATCTTTAAAACACCTTTGTCTTTTACGCCACCATCTATATACATATTCTGAGAATTAAGATGGTCCTCAATAGCAAACCAATCTTTCTGAGTTACCCTGTATTCTAATTCTCCAGTTTTAGAATTAAGCTTAGCTTGAAATGGTTTAAATGCTACAATTCTACCCTTAGAGCCTGCTTCTGCTTTAGGATTGATATACTGTAACGTAACAATTTCCCTGCCATCAAATTTCTCAGCAGGAATATCCCAAGCAGGTTCACCCCTAGCAGTCTCACCAATAGGAGCTTTCGTATCCATTCTAAGACCACGATAATCTCCACCCCTTGGCATAGATTCAACAGAACTTATTGTTCCATCTGGTTTTCTAAATATTTGAACAAGCATTTGATGTCTTGCTTCTTGACGTGGATCACCTAAATCTTCAGGCATTGGATTTTCCCAAGCTTCAAGATCAACAAGAATACCACCTTGTATTATTTTACCTGCCTGTTCTCTAGCTATATTATTTACATCTTCAGGTGTATAGCTATCACCTTTACGCTTTTTAGCCTCATTATTTAAATATGTATCTAATTCCTGCTCGCTTTTCCACGCACCTGTTTTAAGCATGCTAATTCGAGCCTGATCTGCAGATTGTTTGTAGACGTAGTCTTGTGTCTCTTTTGAGAGTTTCGACCATTCTGAGTTCTTTTCGGGATAAAAAATCCTGTCAGGTCTACCTGAAACCAAATCTTCATGAAAAAACTCTTGTGCAGCCTTTTCATGGGATGGTCTGGCATTATATCCAAAGAATCCTCCCAGTAAATACTGGTACATCTGCATTTCAATAGGCTGGTCCTGTAATGTAGTAGGCAAACCCAGCATCATAGAACCAATACCCGCTTTAATTAATTGTTCACCTTGTTTATGATTAGCTACATTTTTACTTTTAAGTAAATTACCTATACGTTTAAAATTTCCTAAGCCACCAAAAGCACCACCTGCTATAGTACCATGTGCCATAGAATTTAATATTTGATCTGGTCCTCCCCAGATACTGCTAACTGCACTAGCAACGCCTAAATGTGCAGCATCATTGATGACACCACGTACTGCACTACCACGTTTCATATATTCTATAGATTCTAAGCCAGCTTTAGTTATTCCTCTATTTAATAAATCACTAGCTTTATCACCAAAGAACATGGGTACTGAGAACTTATTTAATGTTTGAGCACCAAATGCTCCTTTTTCAAAAGCTTTCTTTACTCCCATCATACCTAGCTTGGATGCACCTGAAGCAAGTCCTCTTAATGGGATAGCAGCAATACCGGGAGCAAAACCTACAAGGTGTCCCATTGAATGTGCTATTGCTTCGTAGGTATTACGTGGCTGTCTGCCAATGGGTATTGTTGTAAAACCTTCAACAACTCCACCTAAAGCAGACTCTGTTATATTTCTTAAATTAAAATCTGATGATATTCTATTAAAAGTAAGATTAGTTTGCTTGGCTAAAACTTGTAGTTCATCAAGCTGTTCCTCATTAAACATATTGGGGTTGCCCCGATACATGTCAATAAGTCTTTTAACACGTACAGACTCTTGAGCGTATGCCATGTTTTGTTTAGTAAGGTCTTAATTGATCATACATCAAACCAGCATCAGTAGGAGAATATCCTTGCAATCCTGTTAGTTGTAATAGATTACCTTGTCCTATTTGACGTTGTCCTTGTCCTATTTGAGAGAAACCTTGTCCAAGTTGATATTGTCCTTGACCTAGTTGACGTTGCCCTTGTGATAATTGAGGGAAACCTTGTCCAAGTTGTCTAGGAGCAGGAACTAAACCACCAGCTCCACCTTCTGGTGCTGGTAATAATCCACGAGGAGATCTTTGTACTCCCTGTGCTGATTTTCTAATAATATCATCTGCGTGTGTACTGCTACCAAATATTTTATTAAATCCAGCTTTAGCACCTTGATAACCTTTTTTGGCTACAGCTCCTGCACCAAATAATCCAGCAACTGTACCAACACCACCACCTACTTCATCAATACCACTCTCACCTAGAACTGTATCACCTCTAGATTCTGGTCGCCATTGATTAGGCAACATGCCGAAGGCAGCCATATCTGCAGCATCAAAAGCTCCTTTTGCACCCGGTCTACTTGTACGTTGAAAATCAAGTCCAAATTGTTGACTAAGATTAGCAATCATCTCAGCCTCTTGATCAGAAAAAGAACGTGGATCATCATTATATTGACGAGTTAGTTCTTGTACTGCCATGAAATTAATAGCCATATTATGCCTCTCTTTCTCTTAGTTCAGCACTTGGAAATCTTTTCATAGAAGTACCAAAACCAAAAGGGTCTTTATCGTCAGCTCTGGTTCCATAATCAGAAGCATAAGGATTACCCATTTGTGAGTTTTCAAAATAACTTTGTAATTTTTCTCTGCCTTCTTCTGTTTTAACAGCATTTTTTATAGTGCTGGTTAATTTTTTAGACTGTTTATCGCTCATAAATCCGACTCTACTTGCAAGTTTAATATCTAATTTATCATTACCAACTGATATTAATCCTCCAATAGTTGGTATATGACCTTTCTTCGTAGCCTCTTCTAGAGTACCACCATAAGTGACTACAAATTGATTATTTTTTTTATCATAAACTAAGCCACCCAATCCATCAGTTTGTTTTTTTATAATATTTCTAAGTCCTTGGTATTGCTTTATTTTAACATCTCTTCTATGTTTTTCATGCTGATGACCAGCAAAACCACCTGCTGCTGACCCTACTGCAGCTCCTGCAAGTCTGCTTCCACCAACACGAGCAATTCCACCACCTATTCCACCACCTATTGCTCCTGCCATTCCTAGTAATCCTAATGCCATAACTAATACCTTGCTACGTCTTGCATTTCTAAATTACCCATACTTGGTCCTTGTCCTTGAATAGGAGTACCGTGTCCAAACTGGTCTTTTTTACTTTCCCAGTCTCCATAGACTACTTTACCCTCTCTAGTTCCCATGATTGGAGGAGCACCATCTTTTCCCTGTGCATATTTTAAAAAAGCATAAACATTGTCAGCTGCTGCTTCTTTAGCAACGGACCTTGGAACAAGAAATGTATCAAGTTCATCTGTTGATTTTTTAAATAATGTGTTCATTGTAGTATTTACAAAATTAGGATCATTTTCATGGTCCCAAGGTCTTTGTCTCCACTCTTCCAATTCTTTTGGACCCATAATTTCTAATGCTTTA
>TARA_R110002074_G_scaffold3861_1_pt1 | contig 10644 bp, 13 predicted proteins | sample TARA_R110002074 | Tara Oceans TARA_R110002074 (sample SAMEA4397215) | marine metagenome | biome: Polar Biome; feature: [MIX] marine epipelagic wind mixed layer (ENVO:01000061); material: water (ENVO:00002006), including particulate matter (ENVO:01000060) such as... | depth 10-100 m
ATGGTAAGAGCCAAACTGGTGCTTGTTGGGAGGCTTGTGATAGACGCGGTAGCGCCACTTGTACCACCAGTTATTGTCTCGGAAATACTGAAAGCACCCGAAGCCGCGACTGTCATAGTCAGGGTTCCTGCGGGGTATTCTGCAATACCGTCAGCAAGAGCTATTGAGACTTGTTCGATTGTCCACTGATTTAACCCCCGGTTCGCCCAATCGGCAAAAAGAAGGTTCATAGAACGCTTTGCGGTTTTGAGGTCATACCCCGTCCGCATGACTAAGCCACAGCGTTCAAATGCTTCCTCAATGTACTCCGTTACATCAAGTTCAAAATCCTTGGAGCCCGAGAGAGACATATCAAATCTTTCTATCAGTTTATTATTTTTTTAAGTTGTACTTATAATCCGCACCAAGGGAAACAGAAGGAACCCCCTTATCAGTACCGAGCCCTTGTCGCCTATCCACAGAGAGTTCTACGGACGGAGAAGGCTTATCGACGTTGGGAGGACCAATCGGAATAGTTAGGCCAAGACGGCCCGACATTCCCGAGTACCGCGTTGGAGAACCAGCCCCTAGATTTACCCTTCCAGAAAAACCACCACCATCGCGCATCTTCTTAACCATGCCACCACCGCGCATCTTCTTAGCCATTCCACCGCCACGCATCTTCTTAGCCATTCCACCACCGCGCATCTTCTTGACAGGTTTAGGTCCACCTTTGCCAAGCTTGCTCTTACCTATTGCCATTTTCTAACCTCCGGTGAGTTTCCTGACGTTTTCGTAACATACTAGAAAAAGCGTAATCGTGAAGATAAGCTTTGTAATAACCAGCTTCCCGGATTTTATCGGAGGATTCTTGAAGTTCACTGAGCTTCTGTATAAAAACCATTGAGTACGGCTCATTAACAGACGGACTGAAGGTGTTGTCGTCAATGAACTCGTTGGGTTCGTCGAAAGGGTGAAAGCCCATAACCCATAAGTCCCTCTGAATATAACCGCCCTCAGAGATAGCCCAATTAACCCGTTCTAATGATTGATGGAAAGCCCTAGCATCCTCATCAAACGAGAAATCAACCAATATAACAACATCTTTACTGCCATCAAAAGTAGACAGTAGTGTTGTAAGCGCCTGCGAACACTCTTCGTACAGAAAAGAGAACGCAACACGGTCTTCTTTCCACGTCTTCTCTGCGTAGGGACAGGCAGGAAGATCGTTAAACAACGGGTTATCTTGTTCTAATGCGTGTTTAGACCAATCTTTAATTTCCCGAACAACCGATCTCTCTAGACCATCCATTTATCAACTATAAAAAGCCGTTAAAGAAGACAGGGTGCCCTGTGTATAGACAACATAAGCACCGCTATTAAAACGCAACCCTTCGCCACCCACATCAGGGTAAGCGTTAGTATTAGCACCCGCGATAGTGTTAAACTTCATACGGGTAGACCCAGTCGCAGAGCCTTCATTAAAAGAGATGGTTCCTGCTGTGCCCGTGTTCACAAAATAAAAGTTTCTTAGACGTAGGCTACCGTCAAAAATCGAGGCAGCAACCGCTGTTCCCGTCCCGGCCTCAACATCACCGGCTGTGGCCCCCGAACAGGCTATCTGAGAGATAGTTAAGAAATATTTAGTACCCGTAGCAACTCCTGCATTAGCGCCAGTGATCTCCTCTGTTTGAGCCGTGCCTGATTCGTCCGTACCTGTAACAGTAAACGTATCACCTCGATCATCCCCGGCGCTTGTGATAATGACGTTTCGCGCAGCATCTAGTACAACTGCGCCCCCGTCCGCTAAAGCGCCCCCAAGGGTTAGGTCCCCCGCGCCGCCCAAAGTAGCGGCCACGGAAAACCCGTTATCATCAGAGGCTAGTTGGACTGCAATAAATGTCGATTGCACATCTGAGCCTGACATATTTCACTCCTTAATAAGTGTTGATGCTACTAGCCAATTGTAGCAATAGGAGTAGAGACACTCGTAGCCATCCAGATTTGTTTTGTGCCGTCGTCAGTAATACATTCAATCCTGCAACGCCCACCGATTCCTGTCGTAGCGACAAAGGTGAAAGTATCACCAGAGTTTGTGATCACGGGGTTAGCCGCTGATCCTGCCGCCAACTGAGTTTGACCCAAGAAAGTGCTACCCGTTGCGGTTGGAATAACAACAGTAGTTGTCTTTCCAGAGGCTACAGCGGTCGTCACGACGAAATCAAAGTAAGCACCCGTGTTTGCTTCAGAGGAAGCAGGAAGGTTGATCACATTGTCTAACGTGCCGTGGATGGGAACAATGGTTCCAGATTGAGCGATTGTTAAAGAAGAATCAATGGCTCCTGATGCTTCCCACGTAGTATCAATGGGGCGACGTGCCGTCAGAGTGCTAGAGGTAGCAATCGTTGTCGTGCTGGAAAGAGCACCAGTTGAGGAAATTGTGATGTTGTCTGTGACAGCACCTGTAACAGCCGCTTTGGTAATACCAATGAAGCCATTCTCTGAACGGACGGGACCGTTAAAAGTTGTATTAGCCATATGAGTTCCCTGTCTTGGCAAATGTCAACCACCCAATGCGGTTGTCAGGAGCTTTAATTTTACACAAAAAAAAGAGGGGGCACAAGGCCCCCTCTCTAACTACGGTATCGTTCTTTAAACGATTAAGCGCCAGGAGTTCCAAACGCACAACGCCAATCGGATACGCCGAAGCTGTACCTTTCACGGGCTTTGTATCGCATGTTGCCTGTATCAAAATCACCTTCCATGGCTGTGCGGAGAGGTGTTCTTTGGAACAGTTTAAATCCATTCGGACAATCTGTTTTAATAAAGAACGCATCTGTGTCAGTCAGGAAATGATTAACAACAGCGCCTTCTGGGAGCATGCCCATAGACTTTGTTGCATTGATATCATTATCAGCACTACCGGGCCGTAAGTTACTGTTAAGAAGCCGTTCTGCAATAAACTGCAATTCTTTTGGAATAATCAGTTTCGTGCCACGAATAGCTACTTTCAAACCACGTTCGTCCTTTGCTCCTGCAACATCAATGAGCATCTGCTCAAGAGAGGTCTCATTGAGATCAGCAGCGACCGAGAGAACATTGCTTTGAGTGCCGTTGATAGTTGGATGGGTTGAGGCACAAAGCGCCACACCGTCTCCAATAGCACTTGCTCCTGCCGTAAACGCATTGTTTAAGACAGCAGCAGCTTTGATCTGCTTAGTCTGAGACATAGACCGCGCCAATGCCCGTGTATAACGGCCAGCGAGGCGATCATACAAATTATCCTCAACAGCTTCTTCTGTAATAGAAAAAGCCAACGCGATTGTTTCGTGAGTATAACGAGCGGTATATGTTTCTTGTGCGTCATCAAAATTGACACTGCCACCCTCAGACTTAACTGGGGCGGTTGAGAATCCTGATAACATCACATCTTCTTCAAACGCACGATCCGAACTTTCTTCATCGAAGATTTCGGCACTTTCGTTATCGTAACGGTCGTACTCAAGCCCAAACAGAGCGTTAAGTCCGGGTTCTAGCTCTTTTGCTAGTTGTGAACGTGAAATCGCCATTGTACTAGCTCCTTTCTAGATGCCGGTTGAGTCTGCGGTGGTTTGCGAAGCAAATCCACGGGTTGCAGCGTTGAAGTGTGCATTAAGACGAACCAGCAAGGGGTAACCCGCTGCTGTAACGTCCGAGTTTGCTTCATCTTTGACGATGCCGACAATCCTCAAGGGGAGAGTAGCGGTAACCGCGATAGTTGAAACACCTAATGCACTGTTAGACTGACCAGTACCGGTAGAGCCAGTACGGGCAGAAGTACCAAGAGACGCATTAGCGAAAACCGCCAATTGCGCCGTAGCCACATCAGTCAAAGTAGCGTCTGAAGCGACCCTAAATATTTGATTAGGGTTGTCCGCAACAAATGCTTTTACAGGGTAATTTGAGTCCACCGAGACCGAGCCTGAACCGGGCCAATAGTTTTTCCAAATCGTCTTCCCTGTGCCTGAATCTACGTATTCGACACCAGTCAACACACCAAGAGCTTGGGTAGTACCACCGTTTGTGGCACCTGCATAAGCAATTACACCGGCTGCTAATGGAACACAAATACCACCATGAAAGATGGCATTGGTATTGTCAGAAGCAATCTCATACTCGGTTACACCCGTAGTATTTGCAGTGCCGCTGACTACTCCGACTGGAATCAAACCATAGGCTGTTGAGTTATTAGCCATTGAATTTTATCCTTTGCTAAAAAAAGCTGTCAATCCTTTTCGTTTTGACCGCCAAAAGTTACACGACTCTGACGCTCAGGTTTACTGATCGCCATAGAGGGATGGGAGTTCTCACGAAGCATATCGTTATCAACAGCAGTAAGTTGATCTTGACTGCGGTCTCTAAAGTAGGCCGCTCTTTCTGCTACTGTTTCCAACGGTATCCTAGCGAGAAGCAATCCACCGACGCCGAATACACCTTCATATTTACCTGTATCAACTACCGGAGCTTCAAAATCAGGGTACTCATCTTGTCTTACAAGCTCGTAACCCTCACGGATTCTAGCGGAAATGTTTTTGCGGTCATCGAAACCACGCACTTCGGCACGTATCCATCTGTGTTTGTAGCCCTCTGGCGCAGGAGGTGCATCTAGCATAGTGGGTGGGGTCCACGGTTTACGCTTAACCGACTTTTCCCTTGTTTTATTTGCGCGAGGAGTTCGACTAATAGGTTTTGGCTCTTCTGGGCCTGCATCAGTCACGTCATTCATATCATTCACTCCTTCACGTATTTCGCGTATTCTTCTAACGGCACACCTAGCTTTTTAGCAATCGCTACTTGGGAAGCGGTGAGTCTAACCTTCTTGCCCCGCCCCTTACTTGGGGTATTGCGGGAGACTGAGGCAACATTTTGGGCGGGTTTCCTGGTTGCCTCCCCGTTCTTGAGCTTATGAGGAAATTCATCCCGCATACGCCTATCTAGTTCATGGTAGTATTCATCAGTATTAGTGTCAAAGCTTTCTTCCTCAACCATCTTCCTATGAATACCGAAAGCGGCATAGGTCATCGCATCATCAGACCCGAACCAGTCATTATCCCCAGCCCATTTCTCGGCTTTAGGGTCTGGTTTAGAGGCAACCGGAGCGGCGGGTTGTTGCTGCTGCTGTTGGTTATAGGCTTCAAGCTGTCTTTGGTAATTTTCCTGGTCAACTCTAGCGTGTCGGATTCTTTCTTTTGAAATAGTCACCTCAGAAAACTTTTTCTGAGCCTCGACTATGGCATCAGCGTCCCCAGAATTAAGGGCATCCCGTAGGTCCTTTTCTGCGGAACCCTCCTCAACGCCTACACGATTAGTGTATTCAGTAAGGTATCCCTCGTCCAAGGTCTGCATCCGAGTCCTTAGTTTATCGGATTCACCTTTGACGTTCTCTGCGTACACCAAGGCTGCTTCTTCTCGGCGTTCCGCCTCTCGCATCTTCTTAGTCAACTTATCAATGCGTTTTTGAACATTATCAGTGTATTCGGTCTGTTCGTTATCCTTCTCTTCGGGAGGAACCGCCTCACCCCCTACTAACTCTAAAGAACCTTGATCGTCTGGAGCCTCGGCCTCAATAACAACATCTTGTCCTTTAGTGTCCTCGTCCCCCACATCAACCGTAGGCTCGTCCTTCTGATTCGATAACTGCTCTGCTGTGGTTTTCTTAGCCATTACTGCCCCCTAAAAATGAAGTATGTCTTCTGGGTCTAGAATAGTCGCAAGAATCTCATCGTCATTGAGGATTCTCACTTCTCCGCCTTCTATTCTAAATCGTGACCCCGCATATCGAGCAAAGATCACCCAATCCCCGGTCTTGCACCAAGGTTCGTCCTGGAATTTCTCTTTATCTTTGTAGGCTAAGGGGCCTGACTTCAACACATAACCCGCGACGGTCGCTATGTTGGAATCCTCCTGCACTTTATCAGGGAGGTAAATACCTCCCTCGGTCTTGCCTTTTCCTCGGTAGGGGAGAATAAGAAGTCTCCACCCTGTAGGTTCAGGCATCCTCTCTAGGGCACTTTTGTCTAGTAAAGTCGGGTCTAAAACCCTGTCTTCGTTCTTGACGTAATGAGGAGGGAGTTCGTCTTCTTTCTGTTTTCCTGGAAGAACCAGCTTGGAGAAAGGGGCCGCAACCTTAATAGCAGTCTTAGCATCAGTCATCTATATGCTCCTGTTTGTCTAGCAGGCTCTGGAGTTCCTGTTTAATAAAATTTATGCCGTCTAGTTCTCCCATCAGGGCTTGGTATGTTTCCATGTTTGAAACACCATTGTTTTCCAATACCCCTAGAATCTGGAGACGGCGCTCCTTGATTAGTTTTAGTATAAAACTAGATGTATCCAGTGTGTTTATGCTAATTACTACCTCCTATACGAGACTTTGTGGTATTAAGCCTACGATATACACACAAAGTCTGTACCAAACAACCTTGAAGCGACGTTCTGTCAGTCACCGTGGGTCTCCAGCCTTTGGAAGTATGTCCTCTTTCCTCAACTCATATTACCCAAGAGAAACCTAAGAGAAACCCAAGAGAAAAACCAAGAGAAAAGCCAACGAGCACCAAAGCCAAACAGACGTAAGGCACCTCGTCTACAGCGAGAGATAAGTTGTTCTTCCTATTCGCAGCCCACGTTGCAATGCGCTCGTCTATGTCTGTTTTGCTTAGTATCTTTTCTACTTTTTTTCTAACAACTGTTTTTCTAACAACCATCCCTACTCTCCTACTTATGTTTAAATAGTTTGGCGGCTCTCTTCCCCGTCAATGCAGTGTTAATGATATTAGGGAACTCTTCCAGAGACAGATTGAACGAACTCTTGGATACTTGCCACAACATGCAACCGCCCCCCTGTGGCTGCCGTCGCTTTTAATATCTCAGAAGGCTGCAGCACCAAGTCCCTAGTCAGCAACTCAACCGTGCCGTTTGCACCAACAGCCTTTACTTTGAAGAGAGAAAAGACGGAAGAGCCATTTGTAAGAGTCAAGGTCAGGGTGTCGGCATTTCCTGAGTCTTCAGACACAAGAATAGAGTTCACAACGGAAAAAGACACAGCGGCAGGGGCGGTGTACAGAGTTGTTACACCTGTCCCCGTTAAATCCAACTTTGCATTAGTAGCCCCTTGGATATACTGAGAGAAACTTGATATAAGCATTAAGTCTTTTTCCTAGTCTTCTTTGTCGGCTTCTTTCTCTTTCCCGCCGTGCTTAACGCAATAGCGACAGCCTGCTTTCCTCCATACCCTTCTTCTCTAAGGGTACGAACATTGGAACTAATAGACTTCTTACTTGGACCCTTTTTTAAGGGCATCTAACAGATCGTAAACTTGCCGCCGCGCAGCGCACCACCCATTCCTCTGGATTTACCCTTTGTGACAATACCCTCCTCTGTATTCGGCCCCTTGGAGACTACCGCTTGAGAATAAGGCATACGACCCTGATCCTTTATCTCGGAGTAAGGCTTTGGTGCTGGTGGGTTAGTTGGCTTGTTACCTGTGTATTTAACTTTAGACATTTTAACCTCTTTTCTGTTGTTGCCGTAGCCGCTCACGCTCAAAGGCAGCCTGTATCTTAATCTGCGTTGTTTCCGCCTGATTCTGTTGCCTTAAATCAAACTCTTGCGCTTTTCGTGCAGCCCGTCTCTCATCTAGATCATGCTCCGCCTGATCCAAAGACAATGTTGCCTGATCTTTCTGGGCTCTAAGCTCCAGTTCCTGCTGCTTCAAGGCTATTACGGGGTCTGGGCCTTGTTGCTCTTCTCCAGACATCTGTGCGCTCATAGCCTTCACGGCCTGCATACCTTCAGCAATAAACTGAGACTTCATCGCCTCAAAGACAAGAGCGTCAGCCTCTTGAGGCGGCCTTCCCGTTTGTTGTTGAAACATCTCTAAAGCTTGCTCAAGGCTCTGTATGCGTACATGACCCATGATATGTTTCTGTAAGTCCATAGCAATACGTGGAGTCTGGGCCACAATGGGGGATGACCCAAAGATCATATGAGCCATTATATGCGCCTGATGGTCCTGCCCCTCATAGGCCCTAAGACCAGACCCGGAGAACGTGTCTATGTTTTCCTGCGCGGCATCCTTTTCAACGTCTTGAGAAGCACTTGGAGGAATCAATATCTTATCAACGTCCCTAACATTCAGAGCCTCGTACATCCTCCTGTACACTTCGTACATATTGTGGATTTCAGGGGCCTGCATAGCGAGTTGTATCTCGGTCTGTGCCAGCGTGATTCTTTGTGCCTGAGAAAAGATGTTGGGGTCTGAGATGGGTACAATATCCACACGACCATCGAAATCCTCCGCAAAGACGGTTTGATCTCCACCTTGCACTGTATAGGGGTATTCTTGGGGTAAATAGACCGACATTACCCTGGATAAGAGCTTAAACTCTACCCGCATAGCATAATGGAGCCGTTTATGGACCGCAGACATTACCCTGGAACCCTGCTCCATCATGGCAATTGTAGTGCCCACAGCAGCAGATTGGTTACCATCTCCTACTTTTAAGTCCGTAATCGTGGCAAAACGCTGCCCTGCTTCGACAACAAACCCTAAAAGCTGGAATAAAGTCTGATCTGGCCCCTTAAACGGCAACGGCATCAAGGAATCTCGAATTGCGCCCCCAGGAGCGTCTACATCACGAAATTCTCCGGGTTGGAGAGGGTTATCGTCGTCTCTTATGCGTAAACCACGAGCTTTAAAGCCTGCAGGAAGGTTAGAAAGAGTTCCGGCGTCGATTAACTGACGGAGAGCGGCGGTAGCCGTCCGGGAAAGGCCGCCAATAGTGTGAATAAGCCCCAATCCGTAGAAACCGAAGCCCGGAAGGAACTTAAAATGCACAAAATACTGTGTTTTCTTGTATGTGGGGTCGTTTTCCTCGTAATTACGGCGAATTGACAGAACTTTACCGTTGTCCTGGCTGATTGTGACCAGATAAGGGAGCCTTATCCCGGTTTCCTCGCCATCGGAGTCCATATCCTCATGGCCCTCAAGGTCTAAATCAACGTGGCACTCCAATAACGTGCAGTCATAGTCCACGTTAGAGGCGGTTACCCCATCAATCTTATCTATTTCTTCGTTAATGCTATTAGAAGTGCTCTGACTTGGGAGAACATCTACATCCCGATAGAACCCTGCAATCTGCTTCTTTCTCAGGTCATTCATCGGCATACGGACGATATGCGTGATGTTAGGGCAGGTTTCGAGGTCATTCGCCTCATACGGAACAACAAGATTCTCCGCCGCTACGAACTTACTTACCGCACGGTCCAGAGATGAATCATAGTAAACCTTCTTAAAGGTCGATCCGGCCAAGGGGAGGTAGAACAGCATCTGATCTAGTTCAGGCGTGTACTCTTCCATCACATCGGTGATGTAGTAGTTCATAAACTGACGCACGCGCTGCGACTGCTCTTCCTTTTCTTTGGTAATAGAGCCCATCACATCGGTTCGTACTGGTCCACTTGCGGGAAGCAACTCGTTAAACGCTTGTGCTTGGAACTGCGTTGCAGCTTCCGCTAAGAGGGGATGCGTAACGCCCGTCGCCCCCGCAAATGGTTCTGTTCTTTCTTCATAATTAAAGCCCAAGAGGTCGAGCCCCTTAGAGTACGCTTCCTCCCAATCCTTCCGGGAAGACTTATTGCTGTCAAACTCTCCCATCAACTGATTAGAGACGCCCGAAAGCGCCCTGTCGTCCATGTCTTCTGCGAGATTGGAATAAAAATCTTCCGCAGGCCCGTATTCAGCACTGGGATCAAAGTCAACAACAACAGACCCAGCGTCTTCCGGGATAATCTCAAATAGACTTGTATCAGGGAGTTCCTCTTCTTCTGGAACCTCTACCGCCAACAAGTCACCCTCTTCGATTCCTTCTGGAACGAGGTCCATGAGAGACGACGGGCTCCCCATCATCTCCTGGAGGGCTTGCAACTCTTGTGCTTCTTGTAATTCTTGTGGGTCTTCAGCCATACACAACTCCTATCTATAACTGTCCAGCATACATTAAGGGAAATACCCTGTCTTGTGCTTCATCGCACCCTTGGTAACGCTGTCGGTACTCCCGTAGAAAAGACCGTGGATATTGTTTCCCGTGAAACAATACAGGCGGGCATTACCTTAACCCCTGTATTCCAGCGGCACAATACGGGCCTGTTGCTAGGGCGGCACACTGCACAGGGGTTGCTTCATGGTCAAAAGCCCGGCTCCATTTCTGGGCCGGGCTTTTGCGGGCTGGGGGTGGTGGGGTTAGGTGACGTACCTTTCCCCAGTGAAAGCGTTGACCAACTCGACACCTGGGCCATGGGCTGCACGGGCCTCGAAGCGTTGCTCTGCAATCTGCTCGGGGCTACGGTTGAGTTGGTTCGCACGGTACTCAGCAAAAAAGGCTTTCGTGTCTTCGTCCCGTGCGGCGTCAAACCGTGGTTCGTCAGCCTTGTCGAGAAAGCCTTCTTCAACCCAAACCCTGACGATCTCTTCTGGAGGTACTCTTTCGTTTGAGAGCCAGCGGATCACGCCCAAATTATCGGTGTATGTTTTGGGGCCAAAATATTCGATGTAGCTAACCCGGTCTTTTTCTGAAACGTGGTACATTGTTTTTCCTTTCGGCGGGCTTAATTGCCCTGGTGCGAGTATAG
>TARA_R110002074_G_scaffold914_4_pt1 | contig 10628 bp, 13 predicted proteins | sample TARA_R110002074 | Tara Oceans TARA_R110002074 (sample SAMEA4397215) | marine metagenome | biome: Polar Biome; feature: [MIX] marine epipelagic wind mixed layer (ENVO:01000061); material: water (ENVO:00002006), including particulate matter (ENVO:01000060) such as... | depth 10-100 m
AGGCAAGCTAATCAAGAACTTGGCAAACTCCTCCTTGTTCATACCTCTCACAGCTGCTCCGACAATAATGCCTATGGAGTCTTCGTAACCAAGAGAGTTAAGCACACAATCCAAAACCGACTTAATTAAATCAAGCCACCCGCAATAACCTAGGTTATCAAGCATTGATTGATATAAATTGGTGATGTCGTTGAAGCTAGACTCTTTAAAGGCGACGTTTGCAAGCATGACAGGTAGATCATTAATGATACGGTCACTTGCAAGGTATTCTTTTAGCGACATGTCAACGACTTCCATTACAGTGTCGACTCTTGTTTGCGATTCTAAGATTCTAGAATCGACAATTGCACAAGGATTTTGAGACAGCTTGTTGTATAGAGCCTGTGATAGGGACTTAGCCTCGGCGCCTAGCCATTCCCCTGCATTCTTTTTCGGCTCAAAACTATCTGAACCTTCAGCACACGCAGCGTCTGACAGTACCTTTAGTCCACTAAAATCTTCCCCAACAGGCGAAGACAAATCGCTTGCATACACTTCCTCTATGTTCGGGACTCGGTACTTCTCCAATACTCCGTACCAGTCGAGAGGAGTTCTTGAAACTAAATCATCCCTGATGTCTGGTAACCTAGAAATGTAGGCCATTATTGTTGGGCTGCTTGGCACTGGTTTTTGCAGAAAACTTGAGAATGACTTTTGTAGAGATTCGGAAGCCCCCAATCTGTCAATTGCTTGCACTGATGTTATTTTATAAGACTCGTCAAAGTCTATTCTCACAAATGACAATTCAAATATGGAGTCATAACTCTCTTCCACTAGCCCCTTGAGGTCACCGTAGAACTTCTCAATTCTGTCCGCGTCCTTTACGAAATTAAGGCCCTTTATCGTTTTACCATTTGTGACACCCCACTCGATATAAGGGAGTTCAAAATATCTAAAACTTCTTGCAACTATGTCGAAGATCCTAATCATATCTTTGGTAGAAAGCATTACGAATGACGGGCCTTCTCCAGATTCGTCTTTTGAAACACCCTCGAACCCAACTAAAAGGGGTTCCTTCTCGGGTATTCTATTGAATTCTTCCGCAGAGACAGTAACTAGTATTCTAGTCTTAGCTAGAGGTCTTGCAGGTATGTAAAAATCTTTTGCTTTAGCCGTTCCAGCAAACTGTAGGCCTTCAAGATAAAACTGACTATTCACTCCCTTTGTAAGAGCCCTTAACGATGTAGGCTCCAGTTCCCTTTTGTCTACTGGGTTAGTGAATGTTACCGAATTCTCTTTATTATAAAATTCTAGCATCTTCTGGATCGCTGGGCTGATAAAAGAGCTAATGTATTCTTCGCTACAGTCTGGCGGGTCTGCGTAAATCACTATCGAATACTCACAAGTCTTTTCATTTAGAAAAGCTTGTCCCTCTTGCTGGTCGTACCAAACGGGGACCACTGCACTTGGGTTAGGGAAGCAGGTCTGATAAGTCTCTACAGTTATTTCTTCAATCGCATCATCAGCACACTTAGCTGAACTTACGCCTCTTGGTGGCATAGGGTCGTCATCGCCGGAACCTCCTCCCCCGCTTGGAGGCCCATCGTAAACGCAACATGAATAGTCTGGTTCGATCGGGCCAAACGGCCCTGTGGCTCCTAGTAGAACGCCGGAACAATCGTGAGTTGCAAGTGGATTGTAATTTATTGCTTTCGGGTCCGCACAACCGATTATAGGACGAGTGTCGTCTCCTACTGGGTTGTCTTCCGCGTCTTCTGTGGGCCCGTCTTCTGTGGATCCGCCTGACGGGTCAACGTCTGGTACACAAAAGCCATCTACACACACATATCCTGCTGGACATGGACTGGTGTCATCACATGGTATTGGTCCTAAATCTTCGGGTAGAGACATGAAATATTAATCCTAATTTGTCTTGTTGTATCTTGACAAGAAACTAATTGGTGAGGTATTTGACAGGTAATTAAGCTTAAACCATGTATTAATCTTGTAACCAAAAGTCCCAAGTGCAAACACATGGTCTTTTAATTGAGATATTGTAGTTTGCGCCCACCCTGTGATGTTCCCGGTATCTGGGAAAGCCACACCGCCTGTGGTTGGATGAGTATGAAAAGCAAGTCTCGTATTGAACTGCATTTGGGCCTGGCTAAAGTTCTCAACTGCAACCGCAAGATCTGCTATCATATCAACAATCTCTTCTATACACAAAGACAAGTTATGCCCCTTGACAAGAGGCTGTAGCCTGTGTATTCGCAGCGATGCAGGAGGACCTTGATCTACCAAAAATGAAGGCGTCGGCCTAAACAAGTGCGGGTCTGTCGCCTCGTATGTGCCAACCCTTTCATGAGCTATCAAGTGAATTCCTCTGTCTGGGCCGTCACTCTCTACTTTCTCCCCCCTGGAGTTAAACTCTTCCGGTGTACTGTTGCTTGTCCTGGCATTCGTTACTAAGCGAATACCTTCTCTCCCTATAATCCTAACCGAATCAGCTTTCATACCAATCGCAGATCTATTTGTAGAATCCTTAATTCCGACGCTTTCATCGATGGGTAGTGAGAAATATCTGTCTATGTCTGCTCTTTGCGAGATATAAATTCTAGCAGCATCGCCATAAAAGTTTGGTCCTACGCTGTTTCTGGGATTAGGCTTGGAGCCTTGGCTCCCGACCGCAATGTCTATCGAGCCAGCAGTTGTGGCACCAAGACCACCGTAGCCTTCGTTTTCTCTTGTATGCCGGTCTCGGCCAAACACTATCCGGTGTCTTCCCCAAAGGTGAGAAGCATCTTTAGGGTGTACAATTTCACAACCAGCCTTTTGGTACTTTGGTAAAGGCTCGACCAAGCTCCCGCAGTCCTCACCCTCTAGGAGAATCTTTTCTCCAGACTTTCGTCTAGCGATTAAATCCTGATCTAAGGACTCCCTTTCAACCTGCTTAGCCGCATCATATCCCCACTGCTCTCCTTTTACTCTCTGGAGAGTGGTGGGGCCAAACGCTCTTAGTTTTTCATTGGCCATTTCCTTCCCCTATTTCCATGGGCGTACCACCATTGCTGAAAGATTCCCTTGCTGTAGCTGTATCTGATTCTTGTGGCCTAGCCTCTGGGTCGACTATGCCAAGATAAACTCCATACCTTCTGTTGGCTTCAGCCACAAAATCAACTTCAACTATGTTACCAACTTCTGGTTTCACTTCCGAAAAGGAATAAAAAACTGGATGCATTAAAATGGCTAAATCCCTTAGCTGGCGGCACTCAACACCAGTCGAGTCCATTATGACTGGCTTGGGTAAGCTTGAATGAAGCTCAGGTATCCTAGCTATAACTCTAGTAAGGTTGTCGGGTCTAGGGCCACTGTTATCAGAGAATTCGACACCCTCTAAAAACGGAACTTCGGCTACAGGGTCTTCCCCAGCCCACAAACATATTGCCTTGTAAGGGCCATTTAGCTGCAGTTCTCCCTCATTTCCAAGAACTATATCTCTCGCCGCCCTCAGAGAGGCAAAAGGGCCATCGTACTTAGATATTTTGGCTGTAAACAAGCCGTACTTGAGGCTGTTTAGGTCGCCAGGGCTTTTATCTAGCAATATGTCCTTTAAAGAAGCCATTAGTTACCTTCCTTAATCATATCAAAAAGCTCTTCCTTGTCTTGGCTTGACAGTGCTACAGAGCCGTTGCTATTCTTCTGAATCAAGGTTGCAACCTTTACCAGTTGCTCGTTGCTTCTCTGAAGCGTTTCTACGTACTTAGAAGCCGTTAACCCAACTTCCCTGTGTCTAGACTCGTCTTTACTCAAGTAGCGCATCACATCGTCCAGAAGCTCTTTGGTAATTTCCCTGTCTTGTTCGATATTTGTGATAGCTTGGCTCAAGTAGTGGTCTAGTTTTTTCAAAGTTGCCCCTCTTCCCATCGGTAGCGGAATGTTTTATATTTTGACCTTAACTTTTGCAAATTATTGACAACTTGCTTTGTGTTTAGCCCAGTTATTTCTCTTATGTATAAATAAATAGCCTTTTTATTGAAAATCAACTCAGGATTGTCTCTATCATTTAGTAAGATTTTTATAGCCTGTAATACCTTCTGCTCGTTCTCCTTTAATTTCATCTCTTCCCAGGTATTTATCTCTGACCACAAATGGTCCCAAAATTCTTGTTTTTGCCTCTCTGTGTCGTACTCGTTATACACAGATACATGTGCAAGCAACGCTTCTGTGGAGAGGTCTTCTATGTTGACCTCTCTCTTATTTCTTTTATTAGTTTTCTTAACTTTGTGTATAAACCAATTTTTGGTTATAACGCTAAAATAAGAAAAAGCTTTTGAACCGGTCTCGGGCCTATACTTACATAAAATAGTAGTAAGGTGTATCTTGCAATCCTCTCTAAGCTGTTCGATATTTGGGAGATTAGTGAACTTATACGTAAACACAATTTTATCAACCATTTCGTTGAAAGCTGGTTGTATGTACTTTTCGTATAGCTCTGCTCTTTCCTTCAAACAGCTTGAGCCATTGTATTGTATAATAGCGTTCTCATGGACTTGCGTAAAGTAGTTTCTCTTAGTCCTCTTACGTCTCTTCTGTGTCATCGGAACCCTCCTCATCAACGTATAGAGGTTCGGAAAGTAGGAGAATCTGTTCGTATTCTTCTATTTCTTCCCTTACCGCATCTGCATGTTCTAGGAGGTTAGTAAGAGTTGGGTCACCATAAAACCTCTCAAGCTCGTAGACTGTTTTTAGGTGGTCGCCAAAGTCTGCAATCACTTCATAGAGAGAAAAAACATTCTCTGATATGTACAACAGGTTCGATAGAGTGGTCTTTGTGTACCACGCAAAGACTAGATTTAAACATACGGAAACAAATAACGCTATTCCTAATTCAATCATGAAACTCCTCTTTCAATCTTCGTTTTTCTCTCTTTACCTCTCTTCGAGTGTCCTCAATAAATTCTTTTACCAAGCCACCAGACTCGTTCTTAGCGGTGGTGGTAAAAGAAAAACAAACATTTCGTTTTATATCACTTGATTCGCAAATAGTGCATTTGTCCGCAACTTCGCTCATTAAATGGTATACGTCAAAATCCTCACCACAGCTAGAACAACTATAACTATACTTCGGCACTCTTTTTTCCTTAATATTCTTGTATATCGCTATTACCAACCTTAACCGTTGGCGGATTCATTACCATTAGGCCAGTGTCACCGACCTTAAACTTGAAACCTTCCAGTACAGGCACAATGTCTGATTGTTCCAGTAGGCTCTTCTGAAGAGCCATCATCAGAGCGCCGAGCGCTTGAGGGCTAAGCCACATGTGGTCATCAATTTCGCTTGTTAATCTCATTGGTTATCTCCTTAAAATAAGATGTAATATCACTCACAAAGTCATGCTTAGGTTTCCACCCAAGCTGGTCTAGTCTAACGTCGGTCATAAAAGTATCTTGCACATCACCTTTACGTTTTTTTGCATTTATAAATTTAACACTATTATGTGATAAAATCAACTTTTTTATATCATTTAATGAAAATATTTGCCCACTACCAACATCATAGTTCTGGCCATTAAAATTGTATTTGTAATTCATACAAAAAATATTTGCAGATACAATATCATCAACATGTATAAAGTCTCTAGACTGAGTCCCGTCACCATCGATTCGTAAAGGTTGTCCTCTCCTTATCATCTCAAGCCAAGCACTTATAACAGTTGAATAAGAACCTCCATATTTTTGATCTTTAGAATAAACATTAAAATATCTTAAGCTAACCGTGTCTAGTCCATATATTTTTGAATACAGTTTACACTCCTGCTCCGATAGTAGTTTATGCAGGCCGTAGGGTGATTCTGGCCCGCTACCATTTCCGTATACAGCCGAAGAGGACGAAAAAATAAAACGCTTTACATTATGATCCTTCGCCCACTCAAGTAGTACAGAAGTGCCGTATGTATTATGTCGAAGCGTATATGATGGATTTTCTATCGAATAGCCAACCCTAGGTAATGCGGCCATATGGAATACAACGTCATATGAGGAATCTGGTAGACAGTGCAAGATGTCTTGGCCATCTTTTAAGTCCACCCCATGTACAATGTTAATACCATCGTCCAGAGATCTGTAGAGGTGGCTCCCAATGTAACCCTTGTGGCCTGTTATGAGGATCTTCATACAACCTTCCTAGCAACAAAAAATATTTTATAATCTTCATGCCCTGCTTCTTCGAAAGTAAAATTCTTATAGATACTAATCAATTTAAATCCGCTGTTATGTAGAAGCTCATGAATAATTTTAGGTGTCCATAGGGTTTGTTTTAAGTTGTGTTCGTACTTAGACTTTTCTGATGAAAAAGTATTGTTCATAGTAAAGCAACTATTCATCAAGTCGATATCGCATTTTGAGAGATAGGAAAAGTCCTCGTTGTCAATTTTAATTGTAGCGGCTCTATCTCGCGGGGGATCCCTGAGAGCGGCCACAGCGTTGAGACAATCAAACATAAACAAAGAACCAGGCCGCAGCAACCCATTTATTGATGAAAAAATAGTCTCCAATCCTAGTAAAGTGTGTACATGATTAATAATATGAAACATGCTAATACACATATCAAACTTTCCTACACCAACAAGGCTTGATATATCACAATTATGTAATTTAAGATTTTTAATTTGCTTTGCTCTAGCTATCTCTAGCATACTCTCTGAGGTGTCGACCCCGACGCATAGTTTGCTATTTGCAAGGTGCTCAATGTGGTTGCAAGTTCCACATCCGAAGTCAAGTATCCGCTCAACCTTGGAGTAATCGCCATGCTTATTAGCACAGTTCACAATGTACTCTGCCTCTGAAGCATAGTCCTTGTCCGAATGGATTTTGTCATACAACCATGACAAATTAACATAATTATCACTAATCATGTATGTTTCCAGCAATCATGTCCTTTAACATAACCCAATCACACGCTTTTGCCCAAAGCGGCCTAGAGAACGCTGCTGGTTTGTTTTTTTCAAAAAAATAATGCCCACTCCAAGCAAAAGGATACACCACGAAAGGAGCGAAAAGCAGCAACCCCAAAATGCCCGAATAGATAACAGATATAATATATAATATTGTCATAAACTGCCCGAAAGCATGCAGCATTCGATTCCATTTGTTTTTGTGTAAACTTAAATAATACTTATAATATTCTCTAAATGACATCCTAGCCTCACACGTTTTTATAACGATTTGTAAAATTAACTGCTTGCATGGCGTTTACTAACTCATCAATACCCTGCTCTATTGACACTGTTGTATCAAAGCCTTGGCTACCTATCTTATCATAGGATACAACGTAGTTTCTTTTATCCGCGTCAGCTTCGTAGTCAGCTTTATGTAGATAATAATCGACCTTAGAGGATATTAAATCACATATCTCGCCCTTACTTCTGTTCATACACTTATTACCAACATTGTAAACATTATGAACCATTTTGTCTTGATTTTGTATTGCAAACACAAAAGACCTTGCTATATCATGAACGTGTATAAATGTTCTCATAAAATGAGATTCATAAACAACAATATATTTATCATTTAAGGCTTTGCTGACAAAGTCATTAATCAGCAAATCCAGTCTAAGCCTAGGGGATACCCCGAAAGCCGTTGCGAACCTATAAGCCACTGCCTTTGTGCCATTCATGATTATCTTTTCTGCCTCTGTCTTGGTTGCACCATAATGACTAAGGGGGTTGAGCGGGCTATCCTCCGTGCAAACCCCGTCTACAAGGGCTCCATAGTTGCTGCCGGTTGAGCCAAACAAAACTAATTGTTCGTTGCTTACCATCTTGCTAAGCTCTCTGGTGGCGTCTACATTAACTTGTTGTGCCAACTCGGGTTCCCTAGCGCAAGCAGGATATCCTACAATTGCCGCCAAATGCACCACGACATCTGACTTCCTAACACACTCGCGTAGCAGTTCTGAGTTTCTAACGTCACCCTTTATAAAAGAAAATTTTGGATTTCTAAAAAATGGCATGAGAGCATCTCCGCCAAATTTTAAACTGTCAAGCACCGTGACACTGTGGCCCAAGGCTAAAAGCTGCGGCACTAGTGTAGTCCCTATATAACCCGCCCCACCTGTAATTAAAATATCCATTTTATCTCCCTATAACTTTCCAGCTATCGCTTGTGACCTGTGGGTTGATTCTTATATCATCTAACCTTGCCTCTTCAAACCTAAGATTGCTCAAAGATGTCAAAACAGTATTGTCTTCTAAGCTAACCCACCCATTTGCATAATAAGGCGGGACCACAAGAACACAATGGTGCCTATTGCTCAGAACAAACGTCTCTACACTACCAGGGTTAGAATCTATATATCTCTCTATCTCATAGTCATTATTCCTATCTGCTATGTCTTCTGGAAGCTTCAAGGTAACAAACTTTGCCGCCCCAGAAACTATAGTAAAAATTTTAGTTTCTAGCTTATGATAGTGAAGTCCCCTTATAATGCCGCGACCATAATCTTCAACGATGTAACACCTCTTGAGTAAATCATGGTCTATATCGTCTGTGATCGGAATCAGCAGGCCTCTGTCATCCGATATGCTTTGGACCTTGAGCATTGTAGGTTTCTCAACATTTGCATCTATCTTATACATCTTTATCCCTCATATAATTTTTAATTGTTTGGCAAACGTGCCTTATCTGCTCTTCTCTTAGGGCCGCATAAGAGGGCAGACAGACGCCAGTATTGTACGAATCTAAAGACTTGCTGCACTTACTGTAGGTCCTCCAAAATTTATATTTTTGCGCTCTGATCAGTTTCTCAAAGCAAGGCTGTTTGTGCAGTGGGTAAAAGAACGTTCTTGTTTCGATACCGTTCTCTTTCATATATTTCATAAGCCCATCTGAGCTTTTCTCGTCGGTTACCCTCAAGACGACGCGGAAAGGTATAAATGGCGAAACCTCTTTTCTAGGCTCTATTGTCTGCACTCCCTTGACTCCGCTCAAAAGCTCACGATACAGGTTATAATTTTTTACTTTTTTAGAAACAATTTCATCAAATTTTTCTAATTGTCTTAATCCAATCGCTGCCTGTATATCTGTTATCCTAAAGTTATACCCTATCTCAGGGTGGACAAAAGTGCCTCGGTTAATCCTGCCCTGGTTTCTCAAATATAGGAGCTTTTCATAAATCTCTTCGTCGTCAGTACATACAAAACCACCTTCGGCTGTGGTAATTGTCTTGTCCGCAAAAAAAGAAAATGTCGCTACATCTCCAAAACTACCACACCCTTTACCATTCCACTTAATCCCAAGTGCCTGTGCGGCATCCTCTATTACAAGTAGATTGTTTTGTTTTGCAAAACTCATAACTTCGTCCATGTTGGCCGCAAAGCCGTATATATGCACCGGCATGATTGCTTTTGTTTTTCGGGAAACAAGTTTCTTACAGTCTTCTATGCTTATCTGTAGGTCATCACCTACATCGCAGAAGACAGGTGTCGCACCAGTCATTTCTATGGCATTTGCAGATGCGATGAATGTAAAATCAGGCACTATAACTTCGTCTCCAGGTCCTACCCCAATAGCCCTAAGCCCAAGGTAAAGCGCTAGCGTCCCATTGTTTGCAAAAACTCCGTACTTGCAGCCAATAATATCACATAATTTTTTATTAAATTCTTTAGATTTTGGGCCTTCTGTAATCCAGTTGTCCTCGAAGCAGCCTTTCACCGCTTCCCATTCAGTCATATCAACATAGGGCATAAATTGTGGAACTTTCATAGTTTCTCCAAGGTTCGTTAACTTCTTCATATTAGTCTCATTATCTCTTTAACAGTAAACTTTTCTGACTCGCTAGAGTTGGGCCCTTCATCTAAAACTTTTTCATGCAAATTCTCGCCTTTTTGTAAGCCAATTATTTTTATAGGTATTTCTTGCCCAAAAGAGTATTTTAATACCATCGCTTCCAAAAGGTCACCCATAGACATAGACTTCATATCAGGACAAAATGGCTTACTATCACAAGCTTGCTGAAGACATTGAAATATTAAGTTTACCGCCTGTTCAACTGTCCAAAAAAACCTAGTCGCTGTTCTGTCTGTGATAGTTACCTCTTTCCCCTCTTGGATCAGCCGTTTCCATTTACATAAGACCGATCCTGTCGAGTATAAAACGTTCCCATATCTAACAATTCTATACTGTGTTTGTTTATTGAGGCCTTCGTACTGAGCGAATAATCTCTCCATTAATAGTTTTGTTGCTCCATAAACCCCAGAAACTTGGGCAGCCTTGTCAGTAGATATACCAACTACAAACTCTGGCTTCTCTGAAAGACTGCTTTCTAAGATATTAAGAGAACCAATGGTATTTGTTTTTATATTTTCTCTTACAAACTTTTCAGCTAATCCGACATGTTTGGAAGCTGCGAGATGAAAAACTCCAGTTATACCTACCATTGCCTGCCTTACTTCAAAGGGATCCGAGACATCGCCAGGGTATATTTCAATCTGTGGGTGCTCTTCTTTAAGTAAAATAAGTTTCCCTTCCCCCCTGGCCATAACTCTAGCCTTGCCACCCTGATCAAGGATTCTTTTTACCAAAGGGGAGCCAAGAAATCCAGACCCCCCAGTTACAAGATATGTCTTTCCTTCTTTTATTTTTATGCT
>TARA_R110002074_G_scaffold43081_3_pt1 | contig 10621 bp, 12 predicted proteins | sample TARA_R110002074 | Tara Oceans TARA_R110002074 (sample SAMEA4397215) | marine metagenome | biome: Polar Biome; feature: [MIX] marine epipelagic wind mixed layer (ENVO:01000061); material: water (ENVO:00002006), including particulate matter (ENVO:01000060) such as... | depth 10-100 m
GTGGTCACTGACCTTATCGCCTACAACGGCGGTGCTGAAGTAGCTGAAGTGGCTTTGGACGAAGCATTGTGATCTTAATTGATGCAGACATACTGGTCTATCGCATAGGTTGGTCGTGCAACACAGAGTCTGAGAAGACAGCCCTCAACACCATAGACGGCTTTATCGCAGACCTTCTGATGCAGCTTAACGCTGACGAAGAAACATCGCACTATGTTCTGTATCTCACTGGTAAAGGCAATTTCAGGAACGAATATGCCGTTACCGCTACTTACAAAGGCAACCGCAAAGATAAGGAAAAGCCAGTACACATTCAAGCACTGCGTCAACACCTTATCAAGAAGTGGGCTGCTGTAGTCACCGACAACGAGGAAGCTGATGATGCAATCGCAATCGCAGCCACTGCTCACGGTGATGAGGCTGTAATGGTATCTCTGGATAAAGACTTTGACCAGATTCCAGGTTGGCATTATAACTTTGTTAAGAAGCGCCGCTACTACGTAACGCCAGAGGAAGGCTTACGCTTTTTCTACCGCCAGATACTAATGGGTGACAGAATTGATAACATCGTTGGCATCCACGGTATTGGTGATAAGAAGTCAGAGAAGATATTAAAGGATTGTGTTACTGAAAAGGAACTCTATGACAAGTGCGTAGAGATGTACGATGATGATGAAGACAGAGTGATAGAGAATGGTAGGATGCTCTGGCTGCGTAGAAACGAAGGTGAGATATGGAGCTTCAATGAAACCACGGAATAACGGAAGATGGACAGAAGCGCGTTTTCGTTCCTTCATCGTTTCTGCACTCCGACAAGCACATGCTAAATGGGGTGTTAAACACGATGTTAAATCAGCGGCTAGGGTAGCCAGAGGATTGTATAAGTGTGCCAAGTGTGGCAAAGGCTCTTCAGCTACCCTACCACCGCTAGAAGGAAAGAAGCGTAGACGTAACAACGCAGCAGTAGACCACATAGACCCAGTAGTAGACCCAGCAGTAGGCTTTATAGATTGGAACACCTACATAGACAGAATGTTCATCGAAGCTGAAGGGTATCAGGTACTGTGTCACAAGTGTCATACTGCTAAGACTAATGCAGAACGCAAGAGGCGAAAGAAATGAGAAATTTAACTGTAGATTTATTGAAACATTTGTTCGACTATGACAAAGAAACTGGTAATTTAATTTGGAAAATACAGCCTTCAGCAAAAGTAAAAGTAGGTGATATTGCAGGTTCTTTGAAACCTACTGGTTATATTTATGTAGGAATAAACAAGCAGAGGTACAGAGCGCACCGGCTTGTTTTTTTGATGCATAAAGGATATTTACCTAAAACAATAGACCACATTAACGGAGACAGGGCTGATAATCGTATTGAGAACTTGAGAGCAGTCACCGCTAATCAAAACCAACACAACAGGAAGATGAATGCTAACAACACTAGCGGGTATAAAGGAGTCTGTTGGGACAAGACACTTAATAAATGGAGAAGTCAAATTAAGTTAGAAGGAAAAAGGATAAACATCGGTTGTTTCGACAACATAGAAGAAGCTGCTGAAGTAGTACGAAAAGCCAGAGAAGAACTACATGGTGACTTTGCACATCACGGAGAGCAATAATGACTAAGCATCTAGTAATACCAGACACGCAGGTTAAACCAGATCACCCTATTGAGCATCTACGATGGGCAGGTCAGTATGCAGCAGACAAGAAGCCAGACGTTATCATCCACATTGGCGACCACTGGGACATGCCGTCACTGAGTAGCTATGACGCAGGCACACGCAACTTTGAAGGAAGACGTTACAACAAGGACATTGAAGCAGGAATAGCAGGTATGGCAGAGTTCCTAGCACCTATCAAGCAAGAGCAACAACGATTGATCCGCAACAAAGACAAGCGGTGGAATCCTCGCATGGTGTTTACACTAGGCAACCACGAGAACCGTATTGAAAGAGCTATCAACGCTGACCCGAAGCTAGATGGTTTAATCAGCTACAAGGATTTTCAGCTAGAAGAGTTTGGTTGGGAAGTTTATCCATTCCTAGAGCCTGTTATAATTGATGACATAGCCTATGCTCACTACTTCACCAGTGGCGTGATGGGTAGACCTGTAAGCAGTGCTAAACTAATGTTAGCTAAGAAGTACATGTCGTGTATAATGGGTCACGTACAAGACAGAGATATTGCCTATGCTCGTAAGGCAGACGGTACAAACATCATAGGCTTGTTCTCAGGAATCTACTACCAACACGATGAAGACTACCTAACACCGCAAACCAATGGAAGCTGGTCAGGTATCTGGTTGTTGAACGAAGTAGCTAACGGTGGCTGTGACGAACTACCAGTCAGCATAAACTATTTACGAGAGAAGTATGGAGACTGACATGGCTCTCACCTATTACGACTTACTAGAGAAAATAGCGCAGCTAGACGAGCTAACAATCATAGAGATATTAGATATAGACTCACAAGATTTAGTAGCTAAGTTCAGTGACCGCATCAACGATAGACTAGATGAATTAGCAAAGGAATTTTAACGATGAGTATTAAAAAATTGGAACGTGAGAACGCAGCGTTGTTTACGGAGTTAGAGTTTTGGAAGTCAACAGCTTTAGAACATGGTGCGTCTGAAGATGATTACGAAGAGTGTTGTAGGGCTGTAGATATTATGCAAGATGAGATGGATTGGGACAACACAGGAGAGATACACGGATGAGTATTAACGAAGCAACCAGGTTTGACTGGGATAGAGCAACAGCCAAGACAGGACTAGAGCCTTGGGCTACTATGGCAGAGGAAGAAGCCGCCCATAGTTCTTGGGATAATGAAGAAGAAGATGTAGTCAACAACCCTGACCATTACAACACAGGTAGCATAGAGTGTATTGATGCAATAGAGGAGTCCATGTCCAGTGTTGCATTCAAAGGCTACCTCAAAGGCAACGCCATGAAGTACCTCTGGCGCTATGACTACAAAGGTAAGCAGGTAGAAGACCTACAGAAGTGTCAGTGGTACTTAGGCCGTCTAACACAAGTAGTAATATTTGAAAACGAAGGAGAATAAGATGGATCAGTACCAACAGTTTATACACAAGAGCCGCTACGCACGTTGGCTACCAGAGGCAGGACGCAGAGAGACATGGGCTGAGACAGTGAACCGTTACGTCAGCTTCTGGGTTGATCGTGGACAGCTAGATCAGAAGACCAGTAGCAAGATGTTTAACGCCATCCACAACCTAGAAGTAATGCCTAGTATGCGTTGCATGATGACAGCAGGCGAAGCCTTAGACAAGGACAACGTAGCAGGCTTTAACTGTAGCTACCTAGCCATTGACTCACCACGTAGCTTTGACGAACTTATGTATGTCTTGATGTGTGGTACAGGTGTAGGGTTTAGTGTAGAGCGTAACTTCATTAACAAGCTGCCTACAATTGCTGAGTCATTCCACAAGACAGACAGTGTAGTTGTTGTTAGCGATAGTAAGATTGGTTGGGCATCAGCATTCCGTGAGTTAATTGCTATGCTATACGCAGGTAAGATACCTCAGTGGGACATGAGCAGAATACGGCCATCAGGCGCACGACTAAAGACCTTTGGCGGTAGAGCGTCAGGGCCAGAGCCGTTGATTGATCTGTTTAACTTCTGTGTAGAGGTGTTTCAGAAAGCCAAGGGAAGACAACTAACCAGTATCGAATGCCACGATGTTGTCTGTAAGATTGCTGACATTGTAGTAGTCGGTGGTGTGCGTAGATCAGCCCTGATTAGCCTGTCTAACCTGTCAGATCAACGTATGGCTAGAGCCAAAGCTGGTGACTGGTGGCGCAACGAAGGGCATCGTAGGCTTGCTAACAACAGTGTGGCGTACACAGAGAAGCCTGACTTTGAGTCTTTCCTGTCAGAGATGCAGACGATGTACGAGAGCAAGGCAGGTGAGCGTGGTATCTTTAGCCGTGTAGCAGCACAGAAGATTGCAGCACGTAATGGACGCAGGGATGCTGATCAGGACTTTGGTACTAACCCATGCTCTGAGATTATATTGCGTAGTAACCAGTTCTGTAACCTGTCAGAGATTGTTGTACGTGAAGACGATACACTCGCTACGCTTAAAGAGAAGGCAGAGATGGCGGCAATCATTGGTACGCTACAGGCTACACTGACTGACTTCCGTTACCTGCGTAACTGTTGGAAGAAGAACACAGAGGAAGAGGCACTACTAGGCGTTAGCATGACAGGGATTATGGATCACTACCTGTTGAGCAAAGGAGAGTCTAAAGATTTAAGCAAGTGGCTAGAGGAAGTACGAGATGTCTGCGTGGATACTAATAAGAAATGGGCTGAGAAGCTTGGTATTAACCAGTCTGCTGCTATTACATGTGTTAAGCCGTCTGGTACGGTATCTCAGCTTGTGGATAGTGCTTCTGGTATTCATCCTCGCTTCTCTAAGCATTATATTAGAAGAGTACGTAGTGACAAGAAAGACCCACTTGCGGTCTTTATGGAATCAAAAGGATTCCCAGTAGAGCAGGATGTTATGTCACCCACATCATCTGTGTTTAGCTTCCCTGTGAAAGCACCTAAGAAGTCTGTGACTGTCAGTGAAGTAGGTGCAATGCAACAGCTAGAACTTTGGAAAGCATATCAGAACCACTGGTGTGAACATAAACCAAGCATTACAGTTTATTATACAGACAGTGAGTTCTTGCAGATAGCGCAATGGATATGGGATAACTTTGATCTGTGCAGTGGTATTAGCTTGCTTCCATATAGTGATCATGTATATCAACAGGCTCCGTATGAAGAGATTGACGAGGTAAAGTACAAGGAGTTGTTAGCTACTGTACCTAAAGTAGACTGGGAAGGGCTAGGTGAGTTTGAACAGGAAGACAACACCACAGGTAGTCAGGAATTAGCATGTGTAGGTGGCGCATGTGAGATAGTGTAGATTGTAGGTACTAAAAAGCCCTGTGTAGTCAGCTACGCAGGGCTTTTTAGTTTACTGCTGTTGTTGCTCTGTTTTTTTAAAACCTAGTGTTTCTTCAGCAGCGTCAGCTACGCTAACAACTCTTCCTAAGTAATTCGACAATGCTCTAAGGGTAGCCTCTGGTGTTCTACCTTTTATTTTAGAAATATCGTACTGCCATTCAGGATTTGTTATTAAGTTTATAACACCTTTGTCATTAGCAAAGTAGCCTTTAATTCTGGAAAACACAGTTGCAGATAATGTACTATCTGGATCAACATCTCTTATCTTCTTAGCCAAATTAGCATCGCTAAATATATGAGAAAGAACAGTAGCCAAGTCGTTTACTTTCTTTTGTGCGTTTTTGTCTGTAGATAATTTACGCAACAAGTCTAGGCGGGCTTTTTTGTCCTTTAGTAAAGTGTTATAAAAAGTTTCAATGTTTGTACCCTGTGGCGCTGAAGAATCTATAGCATCTTGTAGAGTTTTAACAGCTAACGCTCTTTGCTCTCTAGCTTTTAAATCACCGTAGCCTGGTACTTTTTCTTTTAATCTCTGAGAAACTGCATCGCGCTGTTTAGCTATTAGTCTCTCGTCAGCTTTTGCAGCACCTGTTTTACCAACACCGCTAGGAAGAAGTTTATCAAACCTTTTAAGCATCATGTCCATAAAGCCGACATTTTCTATAGGAAAACCCGCAGGTAATCCTAGTTCCTTTTTTAAATCGTTTATAGCATCTAACGCAACAGCTTGACTTGCAGTTCTTTTATCTGGTTTAGCTTTCAAAGCTGCTTGATAGTCATTAATTATCTTACGCAAACTAGGACTAACTGCTATCAACTCGTTAAAATCTTTAGAGTCTAACGTCTGCTTGTACACCTGCTGCCGTGTTTGTTTGAACGCTTCCTCGTCTTTATTTAACACAAAAGGCGCTCTAGTGCTTCCAGTAGTAGAAGGCGTAAAAACAGCTCCATCAAGCCTACCGCCTATTCCTATATCACGGTCTGCGATTCTCTGTAGAGATAGCATACCTTCTGTTAAAGCGTCATTACGTTTGTTAATAAAGTCAGCTACTTGCTCTCTGGTTGCTGTAGTAAGGTTTAACTGTTGTTGACCAAAAATTAATAACTGATCTCCAGTAGCTTCAGCAGGAGTAACCACAATACCTAACTCTTCAGCGGCTTTAGTAACTTTAGCAACTTCAGGCTTGCTTAGTGTTTGCTTGAGGTCTATCTGTTCTGTTTGCGCTAGTTCGCGTAAACTTGCCTCCTTCATTCTAGCTCCTGCTTTTAATACAGGCTCTGCTGCTCTAAATAATGCGTCCATTCCTACTGAAACAGCACTACCAAACAAGGTATTAGTGGCTCTTTCTTTTTCACCGCCTTCAGTAAACTCCATGTAACCAGAAATACCACCTGCTGCTGCGCTCTGTAATAAACTTTTTAAGACACCAGCACTTGCTCCTGGCCCTATAGCTCCAGTAGGTATAGCCTCTCCAGCTATTAAAGCAAGGGCGCTTGGCTTACCTCCTGTTATGTCTTGGCGTAGCTTTGCGTAAACCTTCTGCCTGGTTACCTCTGGGTTTGTAATAGCCTCTTCTCTTATCTGAGCCGCCTCTTCTGCATCAAACTCTTCTCCGATAGCCCAATTAAAAAGCTCAGACGCTTTGTCCATGGCCTGTGAAACGCCTTGTTCAACGCCTGCTCTGCCTCGCGAGATTCCCATAGCAATATCAGCAGTCAAAGCTATAGGAGGATTCTGTGCGATGTAGGAACCTAGACCTTCAACAGCTTGCTGTGCTGGAGAACGCGGATCAGCTAAATCCTGTTGCTCTTGCTTTAATTCTTGTGCAACCTGTGTTGGTATATTTTCCTGAGCCTCTCTTGTAGCTTCGTCTTCGTCTAACTTTACTATATCATCATCAGTAAAAAAACTCATTCAGAAACCCTCCAGCCGCCTGTGTCTAACTTTCTAGTAATTGCCGTACCTATGTTTTTACGAACAAATCTTTCAGCATCTTGTTTCATAATTGCAGTAGGTGTTGTTACACCAGCGTTTGTCATTAAAGAATCTAGTTTTGACTGACGTAAATCTTCTTTAGCTTGTTCCAGAGAAACTCTTTTTTCTCCGTCAGTAAACACAGGAGAGCCGCTAGTCTTTTTGCCTAAATATAAACGATCAAACAAGCCCATGTTACCTTCAACCATTTGAAAGTTATCTACAATTTTTTTCTCAGTCTTTCCATTAACAGTGACGTTTCTTGTATAAGCACCCGCAGTTCTTGGGAAATCTTTGGTGTATGTTTTCCAAGCAGAGTTAAACCCAGCAGTATTTTTGTACTTTTCAAACCACTGCTCTTCTGCGTTTTGTTTATTCATTACTGACTCTAGTGTTGCCTTGTCTATGTTGATTTTACTCTCACGAACTACTTTAGGCATATTAATAGATGTAGTGTACTTGTTATGTTCAGCGTTTTCTCTATCAGAAATAGCACCTTTAGTCATCTCTGTCATTTTAGCTTTTAGTGTTTTAGCTACTGATTGATACAGAGTTTGACCAGACATGTCTGTAGGTACTGTAAAAGTAGGGTCTATAATTTGCATAGCAGTTGTCATAGCATTTGCTGCGCTTGCGAAAAACTCTGCTCCTGCCCCGCCTTCTCCAACAGCACCAGAGGATTCTAACTGCTCTAGTGTCCGATAGACAGGCATAAACTTATCGTAACTTTCTTTAGTAAGCTTGCCCCTAGCGACTAAATCTTTAGACTGGTCATCAAACTGCTTTAATGTCATCTCCCCTTCTAACTCTGCTTTTATAGCCTCTGGACTTTTTCCTGTTCGTATAGTAGTTCCTGGAGAAGTTGGTTTGACATAGTTGTCAGCGAGTATCCAGCCTTTGTCTACAGTCTCTGCCTCAAGATCAATAGGCTCCATGTCAGCATTAAATAGCTGAGAACCGCGCTGAAAAACATTACCTTTAGTTGTTTGAGTAACAGGGTCAACTAAGTATTGTATTTTCATATCTGCTTTAGCTTTTTCTTTTTGTAAAGCCAATAGTCTATTGTTTTGGCTCATTGCAGCAGTGACTTGCGCTTCTTTTTCTGGAGAATATTTACGCACAATTTGCAATATTTTAGGTTGGTCTTTAGGATCAGTAATGTCTAAGCCTCGCATAGCTACAGCAGCCGCTTCTGGGTTAGTCATTGTATCAGCACCAGTAAGAGCGCCTATGCCTCTACGCAGCCCTGTACCTGCTGACTGTGCTAGTCTCATTGAAGCTTCTGCTAAAGAAGACGGAACAGCTTTCTGAGTAGGCTGAAACAAGCCTTCTGTGAGCATTCCTGTTAAATCTGTTGGTTGTGCCATTGTTCTGTCTCCTTAAAGGCCAAATGCGGATAAAGTATTGCTGGTATCATAAGGCTGATTTGTAATAGGATTAATAGCCAAAGAAGAATTACTAGTTGTTGAAGAAGCTTGAGGAATGCCTATGTCAGCTATATCAGCAAATAAATCAGGCTCTCTGCTTGAGAACAAACCACCTAGAAATCCAGGTAATCTGTCAATAGTAGGCTGAACAACACTACCTAAAAAACCACCACCAAAGCTACCAGTTAGAGGGTCTTGTCTACCAGTTAAAGTTGTTGCTAAATTCTGTAATTGAGCTAATCTGTTTGCTTCAGCAACACTAGAGCCTTGCAACAGCGATTCAATACCAGCCAAACCAGCTTGCTGTTGGAACTGAGCGCCTTCTCTGCGACCAACATCAGCATATCCAGCAGGAATCTGACTAGCCTCTAGCAACGACAGTGCTTGCTGCTGTGGCATGTAACCAGAGCCTAACAGTCCACCAGCAAGTGATGCAGTCTGTGCTTGCTCTGCCAATGCCTGCTGTCTAGCACCTACGTTAGCCCGTGCCATAGCCTCCTGTCGTGCAGTCTCCATAGCTAACATTTCAGGATTAGAACCACCATAAGCAGCAGACCCTAGTCCTAAACGCCCTTGTGACAGCATACGCTCTTCTAACGCTAGACGCTGACGCTCCTCTTCAGGACGTTGCGTGGCTCTAAGGTCTTCGTAGATGCCCGCCTGTACAGCAGCAGGGTCAGCCTGTAGTTGACTAAAGAACCCACCAGCTTGTCCCATTATTTGATTCTGTAGAGCCTGTTGCTCTGGGCTTAGTTGTGTAGTAAAGCCACCAGAGGGGTCTGTGCCAACACGCGCCAGGTTGCTAGTGACAGTGTACGGTCTAAATGCTGCTGTTTCTGCACCACGCTGTCCTACCTGCTCTGCCATCTCTAAACCAGCACGACCTACCTCATAAGGAGCAGAGATAGCTTCTTGACCTAGATAAGCCTGTCCAGCAGTGCCTAAAACATTCTGTAAGTCTACACCACCTCCTAGTAGACCACCTAGAACGCCACCTAAAGCAACCTGACCAGCGCCTGCTGAACTAGGTGCAGAAGGAATACCAGTGAGTCCTACAGTGGTAGGAGCAGCTACAGGAGCCTGTGTAGGCAGTGTAGTGTTAAAGCCTGTGCCTAAAGGGTATTGAGTTGTCTGTGCAGCTTGATTATTGTAAAAACCTTGATTGCCTCCAGCAAACATATTAGTAGCCATTAGTACGACCCTCCAGTAATTGTATCAGCCGTTAGTGTACCTGTTACGTTTACGGTGGCGGCTGTGACAGTACCAGTAAATGTAGGGCTAGCGGTATTAGCTTTAGTAGCACTGGCTACCGCTATGTTATTGAACTCAGTGTCGATCTCTGTGCCTCTCACAATCTTAGCAGCGTTACCAGAAGGAAGAGAATCCTTTGTAGCAAAGTTAGTTGTCTTTGTATAATTAGACATTAGATAAGTCTCCCTAATAGAGCGTGGATGTCGATTTTTTGAATTGAGAAAGCAGCACCGTTAACCTCTGCCTCGATACCGATGGTCACTACCTCACCACTACCACTGGTGTTAACCTTTGGTGTGTTGATGAGAATAGAAGAGGTGTATTCCGCTGTAGTGTTGTACTCAGAAACACCGTACTCACCAAGGTTGCTAGAGCCAAATGTAAAGGCTTGTTTGGTGTAGTTAGCTGTGTAGTCATAACCCCAGTTAAGTGTAGTAGGCGTGTTCTGACCACCTATGATAGTCAAGTTAAATTTCTTCAAGAACTTCAGATTAGAAGTGTTACCAAAGTCCATAGGGTTACTGAAGTAACGCATCTCGTACTTAACAGCACCGTCCATGTAACCACTATACTCAACAATGCCGCTAGAGATTCCTATGTATATAGTACCTCCTTCCAACACAGCAAACGATAGAGGATACATACTTGACCATGTAGTAGCACGCTTAGAACCGTCAGGCAAAGACTGCCTCATGTCAAAACAGTACACAGTGTTGCTGTCTGGCAGTGTTAACAAGTAGAACGCTTCTTCAGAACTGTACACAGACTTAATAGCGTTAGTCTGTAGAGGTATCAGGTTTAACAAGTCAGTACGTACATTCTTACTAATGTCACGCATAGGCATAGACTTTTCTTGTATAGTCCTGCCAAAGCTACGAACACCTGTCTCAGACAAAAACAGTATATCAGTGCCTGTGTGCTGTACTGAGTCACGAGCAATACAACCAACGCCTTCTATGGTGTCTGTAAGCGTCATAGAGGC
>TARA_R110002074_G_scaffold58706_1_pt1 | contig 10616 bp, 8 predicted proteins | sample TARA_R110002074 | Tara Oceans TARA_R110002074 (sample SAMEA4397215) | marine metagenome | biome: Polar Biome; feature: [MIX] marine epipelagic wind mixed layer (ENVO:01000061); material: water (ENVO:00002006), including particulate matter (ENVO:01000060) such as... | depth 10-100 m
ATTATGCCAATAAAAGGAATAGTAAAGAAAAAGAAAAAAGAAACCCCTAAGAAAAAAGCAACTTCTTCTAATAAGCCTGCATCATCATATTCAACTGTATCAACATATTCATCAGGTGCACCTGCAAGGGCAGCCCTAGCTAAAAAAAATAGAGCAATAAAAGCTGCTGATGCCAGAACAAGAAGAGCTAATATGACTCAACCCACAAAATTAGATTCAAAAAAATTAGCAAATTCAGCTAAGAAACAGTTTAATAAAATAAACAAGAATCAATCAAAGTCTACAGCAAAAGCAGCAAATAGACAGAACACAAACACAGGTGGTGTACAATCATCAGTTGCTGCTGTTGCTAAAGCTTTTAGTAAAGGTAAAAGTTTAAAAAAGATTGGTAAAATAAGTAATAGAAAGAAAAAAACAGGAAAAATGAATGTTTGTAAAGGCGGTGGAAAAGGTAGAATGTAACCTAATTATTGCAGATAAAAGGTTTAATATAAATAAGTCTAGAAAATAGGTGTATACATAAAACCCTCTATGAGAAATCATGGGGGGTTTTTATTTATTATCTTTGTGGTTCAATTAAATTAAAATGAAATCACTAAATTATTACCTTGTCGATGTAGATGAAAACCAACCCTACACAAGGCAGATTGGAGACATTGAAATATTCAACGAAAGGGTAGGAGCAGACTACGAACTGAAGCCACAGGAAGGCACTGTAGACATCCTTATAGACAACCCGAAGGTTGACAAGGGTGACGTTATTATATTCTCTCACATGGCTTGTGATAACGCCACAGAGCATTTCGGCAAGACACAGTACTGCGTTAAGCCAGACCAGTTATATGCAAAGAGAACAGCAGGAACTTACGAGGGTATAGAAAGGATAGTAGCAAAGAAGGTTACTAGACCTCCAATGAAAACGGATTCTGGAATATATTTAGAGTCATCAAAGCAAGAGATACCATACCTTTATGAGATTGAGTCTGTATCACAGGATGTTACGTGGGTTGATAAGGGAGACTTTATTTACATAACAGCAAACGGAGACTATTACATCGAAAGGCTTGACAGGTTTTTTATAAAGCCAGAGAATGTTATTGCAATAGCAGACAGCGACTACAACATAAAAAAGATTTGCAACAACTTTAGTATACTAAAACCTCTTGACAACTCAACGGCATACAAGCTTCATAATAATATATGGATGTCAGAAAGGAATATAAACATTAACTTTACAGGAAAAATGTGGAAGAGTGATGACTATAAGGAGGGTGAGGTATACTTATACAGAAAAAAGTCTGCACATGACTTTAAGGTTAAGGATGAATTGTTTCAGGCTGTAAGAAACCATCAAATAATAGCATTAATATGAAGACCTGGTTTAAGGGGACGAGCAAGCTTGGCTCTCCAATAGGGTGGCATAAGAAGAATATTGTTTCATTTGCAATATCACCAGAGAACATTTCAGACAGAACAATAACAATTAACCTAATACACGGCATAACTCATTTACTAAAGTTTGAGGCTGGATTAGAAAGAGATTTATTTCAAATGATGCAGAATGATAACGAGAGATAAGCTTAAGGGTTTTAAGGAGGAGGAATACATAGAGGCTATAATGCAGCTATGTAACAGCGGCATTAAGACAAGGGCTATTGCCGTCCAACTAAAACAGCTTGAGGACATAATACAGTACCTTGAAGAGAACTCCCTTGTTAAGAATATTTCAGACAAAGATGATAAATCATTTGACAGGCTTAAAAAGATTCTTGAAGACTTAGACGTATACACAAACAAAATAGACCTATCACAGCAGCAGCTTATAGAACTCAATAAAGAGGAAGACCTATCTGTAGTAAGGAAGGGTAAGTCAATAACAGATTATGTCACAACCAAAACGAAAGGGTAATAACCTTAGAGAAACTCAGTGCTACATGGCTTACAACGCCTTTGAGCGTAAGAGAGAGTTACAGGGTGTTGACCTAACATTCATACCGAAACCTCCACCAGCAGAAGATATAGATAACTTTGGTGCTAAGTTAGAGGACAGGTTATTTACAAAAATAACATTCCCAGATGTAGAGTTTATAGAGGACAATAACGGAGATATAATTGAGTCTAAGTTTAAGGACATGGACTCCGATTATGAGGTTAATGTATTCCTTCCTTTAATGTATAAGTACAGGACAGAAGGATACTGGTTCTACTGTAAGGATAAACTAGAATACATAACTGGAGACCATTGGTACTACCTTAACATTGCAAAGATACCAGTGGTAAAAGAAATAAACGGTCTAAGAAGAAAGCTGTCAGACAACCCCTTCTTTGTTGACGCAGACAGGGACTTCTTTCTGTACTGGAGAGAGTGTGAAATACAGCAGGGATGCTTTGGAATGATTATGACATCATCAAGAAGAAGCGGAAAGACCTATAAGTTTTTGGCTATACTATTAAATAATGCGACAATGATACCAGAAGCGTTGTGTGGAATACAAGCACAGAACAGCAAGATGGCTGAGTCTATATTTGGTCGTATAGTTAAGATGTGGAAGAAGCTACCTAAGCACGAATTCTTTTACCCATCACACATTGGTAACAGTAACCCGAAGACATCGTTAGACTTTTCAGAGCCTTCAAGAAGAAGCTCAAAGCAGAAGTACTTTAACTACAGCGAGGTACTTGATAGCCACGTAGACTTCAGGTCAACTACAGCAACAGCATATGACTCAGAAGGTATATGGAGGTTGTACTTAGACGAGGCTTCTAAGATGGAAAACTGTTCCATTATGGACTTGTATAATGTTGTAAGAGAGACACTTGCAGACGGCTCAACAGCTTTAGGTAAGGTTGGGATAACATCAACCGCAGAGAACTTAGGTGGAAAAACTCTACAGCAGTATGAGGCACTATGGAAGGAGTCTATGGTATCAACAAGGGATGCGTTTGGGACTACAAAGTCTGGTCTATATAGATACTTTCAGTCAGCAGCTATGGCTTATAGGCATGATGAAAAAGATGACGGAAATATACCAACAGAGTTAAACAAGCCAACAATAGATAAGTGGGGGTATTCAGATGAAGAGACGGCAATAAAGGTTATAAAATACCTTAGGCAGAATAAGTCTGGAGAGTCACTAATTCACTTCATAAGAAAGTACCCATTAAGCTCTAAGGAAGCATTTATGTATGCTGAGGTAATATCACCCTTAGACATACAAAGGATAAACCAGCACATTATATTTAATGAAGAAATTGAGTCTCTAAGGACACCTACAGTAAGAGGAGACCTAGACTGGGAGCATGGAGTTCCAGACACAAGGGTTATATGGTATCCAAAGGATGATGGTATGTGGGAGATGTTTAAGCTGCCTGAAGAGGAAGACAGGAACAAGATAGCACATAAGGGTTCTTCTAAGTCTCCTATAGGTGTAAACTTCGTGTCTGCTGTTGACCCCTTTTCACATAAAATAGTACAGGACGAAAGAAGGATGTCTATGGCGGCAAGCCACGTGATGACTACCACCCTAGATAAGTATACTGAAAGAACATTCGTTATGCAGTACCACGGAAGAAGGTCAGACCCTAATGATTTCTTTGAGGACATGATTAAGCAGTCTGTATTCTATTCCTGTATGATGCTACCTGAGAATCAGAAATACGAAATAATAAACTACTTCTTTAAGCGTGGGTATGGTGGGTACATAGAAATGAATCCACTAAACGAAAAAAAGGATGAGCTTGGTATATCAACAAGAGGTGACGACACACGCTCTAGAATGGTTAACGGATTAGCTAACTATGTTAAGGCTGAGTTAGGGCAACAAGAAAACGGAACATGGAGAGACCAGGTGTACACTAGAATGCTTGAAGACTGGAGAGACTTTGACCCTGAGAACTGGACTAAGTTTGATTTAACGGTATCTGCCATGATAGTAATCATATACGCATCGTATAAAAAACAAAAAAGAATCATCAAAACAAACCTACAAGGTTTCATAAGAAAATACGATGTTAGGGGTAAGTAATTTAATTATTTGATATTTCGTACCTTTGCAAAGAATATATTATAAAATATGGCAAATCCATCAGTAGCAATAAACTTTCCTTCGGACAGTGAACCTAAGTCTAAAAAAAGACAAAAAGATTGGAACCTACAATGGTGTCGAGCAATATGGTCAACCCAATCAAGTCAGTTTGGCGCACAATGGAGCGGATGGTCTAACAGAATCCTTAACCTAAGAAGAGAGGGGACAGGTTTAGCTGACATAGATAAGTTCAAGAGCCAACTGTCTAATGACGGTAATACTGCCTTCATGAAACTTCAATGGGACGTTTCTACCCCTATACCTACAATAGTTGAGAACATAGTTGGTCAGTACATGAACCAAGGATACAAGGTTGATGCCACGGCACTTAACCCTGAATCACAGACAGAATACGATAAAAAGAAACGAGAGTTAGAGGCTAATAGATTTATAGCACTACACTCAAACGAGATAGAGGCAGCGTCAGGTATTAAGCCAAAAATAAATGAGTCTGAACTTTTTCAGTCTACAGAAGAAATAGAGTTACACTTAGACCTTAACTGGAAAGAGTCAACCTGTTTGGCTATGGAGTCTGGGATGAAATATGTACACAATGCTAACGATGAAGATAGTACTAAGAAACTGATTATCAGAGACTTAATTGAAATTGGTGTTGCTGGAAAGAGAGTTTATTTTGATGAAGACTTATCAATTAGAGAAAGGGCAATAGACCCATTAAACTTGGTAACCTCAATATCTAGAGAGGAAGACTTTACTGACGTTAAGTATGCGGGAGAGGTTATATACATGACCGTTGATGACTTAGCTATGGTAACAGATTTCACCGATGAGGAGTTGATGGAGATTGCTAGAAGTTCTGCTAATATGAATGGTAACGCAGGTTGGGATGCTGAATGGGAAAAGCAATACTATCCTATGAACTATTCTTCTGCAAACTATTATTCTGACTTTAATGTAAGGATACTAGACGGAGAGTACTACTCATACGACAAAATTGAATACGAAAAAATAAAAGGCAAGAAAGGAAGCTCTGAGTATTTTCAAAGGGTTAACGGTAAGCCAAAGAAGAAAGAAAACGTAGTATCTAAAAGAATTAAAACAATATACAAGGCTAAGTGGATTATAAACACAAAATATATATATGACTTTGGCTTAAAGGAGAACATGATTAGGGATAGAATTAAGGGATTCTATTCTACTGATACTCCACTATCATTTGTTATTTATATGCCTAATATCAGGGACATGAGAAACAAGTCTTTGGTTGAAAAGATGGTTCCATATTCTAACATGATTTGTATAATGCAACTAAAAGCTCAACAGCTAATTGCTAAGAGTAGACCTAATGGTGTTGCTGTAGATGTTGCTGCTATTGCGGGTGCTATTGCAGGATTAGGTATGGATGGTTTTGGTGCTGAAGACCTACAGAATCTTTACGAGCAGACGGGAAACTACTACTACTCTTCAATGACTGAGGATGGAAGGCAAATGAATAACCCTACCCCTGTAAGAGAGTTACCAGAAAGCTTAATGTCTGGACTTAATCAGATAGTAGCTATGACTAATCATTACCTACAACAATTAGAAATAGTTACAGGCGTTCCTATGTCAACAATTGGTGCACCTGATAAGGATGCGTTGGTTGGTATAGAAAAAATGAAAACAGTAAACCGTAATAATTCAACTAGATTTATTGAGATAGCATACAAGAATATATTAGGTCGTTCATCTAAGATGATAACGCTAATGATTCAAGATGCATTAAAGCTGGGTAAGGGCGTTGAAGACTTTGCTATGGCTATTGGTCAGCATAACACAGACATACTTAAGCTAGAGGATAAGATTCACTTAACTGAGTACGGATTATTTATAAATGTATTACCTGATTCTTTGGCTCTAGCTAAGTTAGATTCTCAAATAGAGAAGGCATTAATGGCTGGAAGTATAAAGCAATCAGATGCTATGAGAATTGGCGACATAGGTAAGATTAATACTGACCTTGCTGTTAGATACATAGAGCTATCTGAGAAGAAGTATTCTCAAGAAAAACTACAGCAATCTACAGCAGCCTCACAAGCACAAGCACAGGCACAAGCACAGTCCGCTGCGCTGATAGAACAAGAGAAGCAGAAGACGCTTCAGATGGAATGGACTCTTAAGTCTCAGTACCTACAATTAGAATACCAACTTAAGGGTCAAGAGTCAATGCAAGACCATCAAGAAAATATTGTAGAGATTCAAACTGAAGGAGAAGAAAAAATTGAACAGATAGAGAAGGCGACAGAGATGACAATGGATAGAAGCAAGAAAGATAGCTCTGAGTCAATTAGTGGCTCTATTCCAAGAGCAGCAGGAATAAGGCAAACTAAAATACCTCGTGGGGGTATGTAAAGTTGTTATATTTATTCTTATTACCTTTGTAACTCAATTAAATTAAAATAAAATGGATATACCTGAAGTAGATAGTCTTGATGACTTAGGAAAAAAAATGGTGTCAGAAAATGGTAACCTTAAGCTAAAGCAAGAGGAACCAAAAGAGACACAAGAGCCTAGCTCACAGACAACAGAAAAGATTGATACTCCTGTAGGTGATAAGCCTGTAGAAGCAGATATAAAAAGTTCTTTGACAGACATAGCTTCCGAGCCAGTTGTAAAAACAACTGAGGAAGATGATTTTAATGAAAGATTTACATCTAGATTAAATGATGAGGGTTACGTAAAACGTGAAGACGTTGAGAAGGAATTTTCTGAAAAGCCAGCAACAAGTAACGAACTATTAAGCGAATTGCTAAAGTTACAAGATAATGGTATAGATGTAAATAAAGGATGGCTACGTGATTACTTAACTGATTACAGCAAGCTAGACACAGATAAATTGTCAGACGCAGTAAAACTGGTTAAAGAGCAGATTATGAAAACTGAAGGTTTAGATGGCTTTGACGCTGACTTTGAACTGGAAGAAAGATATGATGCGCTATTTGGGGAATATACAGATGAAGATTCAACGGAATACAAAAGAGCGATGCGCAAGCTCAGTATTCAGGCGAAAAAATATTTATCAAGTAAAAAGGACGAGCATAGTAAGTTATCTTTACCAGACTCATCAAGAAACTCTAAGAATAAAGAAGAGGTTATTCAAAACTTTGTTCAAGATGCTCAAGCCAAACAGGCAGAGCAACAAGAAAATTTAAAAAGTTTTTTAGACAACACTTCTAAGAGGATTGAGAGAAAGTTAGAAAAGATAGCTTTTGACGTTGACGGAGAAAATTTCGATTTTGAGGTTTCCGAAGACGTTAAAAAGAAGGTAGGAAAAGCAGTAAGAAACTACAGCTCATTTCTAGATGAGAATTTCATTAGAGATGGCAAGTTAGATGAAGACGGTCTTGGGACATTTTTCGCTGAGTTCTATGCAAAACAAGATTTAAGGAAACTAATCCGAGGAAAGTCTAAGGCAGAAGGAAAGGAACAGGTTATATCAGAGGACTTAAAGAATGCTAAAGTAGCATCAAGTTCTGTGGTAAATAAGACTGACGCTCCAGATGACTATACTGACATCGGCAGACAAATTTTAAACAAAAACAACAGACTATTTTAAAACAAAATAAGTAGTCTAAAAAATTAAAAAAAATGGCTAATAATATACAAACAAACACACCGTCAAGTTTTTCGTTGGCGGCAACAACCGAAAATTATTTGACATCAAGTCAGGTAATTACTTCGTACACTAAAGCAATGAAAGAGGTAGACCCTAATGTGGTTTACAGATTCGGAGATGAATCATTAGGTATTGATGAATTATTCACTAACTTAGGTCAAACTAAAGGAGTTGAGTCAATTACTTTTGAGCATTACGAAAAAGACCATATTCGTGAACTACTTAATGTTGTTGCTACAACAGGTGGTGCTGCTGTTGAAACAATTGCAGTTGCTACCCCATCTAATATTTATGCTTATGGTTCTCCTAACTTTTATCAAGGAAACCCTGCTGCTGACAATAAATTTGGAGCAAATGTTAGAGTAAATGACTTGCTTGAAATAGGAGGAGTAAGATGTAAGGTAGTTAGTGTTAGTGACCCAATGGTTCTTGCAACTACATTTGTTGCTCGTTCAGTAGACGGAGCAAACATTCCTGCTGGTGAAAGTGAAATTATCATAGTTGGTAATGCTTGGGCTGAAATGACAGACCAACCAAACGGAAGAGAAACTCGTTTAATTAAGTATTCTAATGATATTCAAATCATTAAAGATTCTTACAAGGTTTCTGGTTCTGCAATGGGACAAAAAGCGTGGGTTAACGTACAAGGACAAAACAAATGGTATTTTGAAGGTATCGCTGATACAAGAAAATACTTTTCTTCTATGTGTGACCTTTCTTACCTAGTAGGTGAAAAAATCACAGCAACAAACACAGCATTTGATAGCACAAATCAAATGGAGGGTTTAATTCCAGCTATTAATAGTTATGGCGTAGTAGAAGCATATTCTCTTGGCGGATTAACTCTTACTGATTTTGCTAATGTTGCTGATGCTTTTGCTAAGAACAGAGGCTCACAAGAAAACATGGTATTATCTGGAGTTGGATTCAAACGTGAAATATCTGACTTGCTAAGAAAATCAGAAGGTTTAAAAGCTGGTGGTGTTCAGTATGCAGGTTTAGGTGGAGAAGGTAGAGCAGTAAACTTAGGCTTCGAGTCGTTTACTTACTCTGATTATACTTTCCATACTAAAACTCTTCAAGCATTCAATGACCCTAAAACATTAGGTGCTACTTCTTCTATCTATAAGGACTATGCTATTGTAATTCCAACTGGAACTACTACTGCATTTAACTATGGTCAAGAAAAAGTTGTTGTTCCATCAATGAGCCTTGTTCATCAAGAAGTTGAAGGAGAAGACATGGGATACTACGAATGGATTACTGGTGCTGCTGGTGGAGCTAGAAATAGCGAAAACGATAGCATGAAAGTGAACATGAGAGCTAGAAAATCTATTGAACTTTACGGTTTAGGAAGATTTGCTCTTTTCACTGCATAATCTATAACATATAACTTAGAAGCCCTGCGAGAAATCGTGGGGCTTTTTTTTTGTAAAACCATTATATTTATTCTACCTATCTTTGTAGACTAAATTAAATTAATTAAATTATGTCAAAGAAAATTACGTTTATAGTGTCAAGTCCTGCTACATCGGACACACTAGAAAAGAGCTATCCAGCTCAATGGAATATCCCAGCTTTAATCGAAATAAAAGACACACGAAAAGGAAGCCGTGGAGGTAGAATATATATTAGATACATATCTTACGAGAAAGAATGTTATGTTGACAAGCAAGGAGTTGATTTTGATTTTCAGAAGCATAGAAATGGAGAGGCTCAAAGGTTAACCAAGCCTTCTTTCGTTGGAGGATTTTTGAAGGTGGACGAGGATGACCATGCGTTGCTTAACTTTCTTAGAACTCACCCATACAATGTTACCAACTCAGAGGTTAATGAGCACAAGGGAAAGAAGTTTTTAGAAATAAATCAAGAAAAAATAGCACAGGAAAGAATTCAGGGAGTTAAGAGTGAGTTTGATACACTTAAGCTTGTCTTTGAAATGTCATCTGCTGACTTAACTAGAACAGCGTTGCTTACAGGTATAATAACCCCACAACGTATGTATGACAAGAAGTTGGACGAGATTCGACATGACTTGATAGTCTTAATTAAGAGAGACCCTGAAGAGTTTTATGATGCCATAAGCGATGAACTAGCTGATTATAAGTCACTTATATTTGATGCTATTAACTTAGGTATATTAATGACTGACGGAAATAATACTCTTGTATTTAGTAACGGAAACAGGTTTGCGTCTGTAACTACTGGAGAGGATGTTATTGAAGCAGGAGCAGATAAGCTAGCGGATAAAGCTAACTACGATATCTTAAAAATGATTAAGAGAAGAATCTCCGCTGAAAAGGGAGAGGATACTGTAGCGCACTCTGAAGAGGAGCTTCAAGTTAAGAAGGATAATGTGGACGCTAAGGAAGAGCTTCTTAGTGATGATGACGCACTTGAGAAAGAGGTTAACTCTCTTACTGTAGAGTCTCTTGTTGAGCTTTCTGCTGAGACTAAAGAGATATTTGAGAGTAAGCCACCGTATTATATTTTAAACGGACAGAAGCTATATATAGGTAAGGGTAGCTTTAAGTATAAAAAGGCGGCAGTACAGTTTCTAAAGGATAATGAAAAAAATCTTGAGGAGCTAAAGACCAGATACTATCTCTATCGAAATAGTAACTCATAAGTAATAATTTAAGAAGGCGGCTATTTAGTCGCCTTTTTTATGGTTTTTCTTTTTTGTATCTTTGCATTACAACAAATTTTACAAAATGGCATTAGCGAATATAACCCAAAAATTAAATATAGGTATTGATTTAACTCAACTTGTACCTAGATTTACATTCCAAGACACAACAGACTATAACGCAGCAAGTGTTGCAGAAGGGAATGTTAAAGGTAATTTAAAGCTTATTGTTAATGGGGCTACAGCGACATATGACAATCTAGGTGATTGGTCTACCCCAGATATT
>TARA_R110002074_G_scaffold216620_4_pt1 | contig 10606 bp, 10 predicted proteins | sample TARA_R110002074 | Tara Oceans TARA_R110002074 (sample SAMEA4397215) | marine metagenome | biome: Polar Biome; feature: [MIX] marine epipelagic wind mixed layer (ENVO:01000061); material: water (ENVO:00002006), including particulate matter (ENVO:01000060) such as... | depth 10-100 m
GTTTCGGAGAGCGGCGCAGGATCGCGTTGATCCGCAACACCAGTTCGCGCGGCTCGAAAGGTTTGGGGATGTAGTCATCCGCGCCGGCCTCGAACCCGGCAATGCGGTCACGGGCCTCGCCGCGCGCGGTCAGCAGGATCACCGGAGTCGCCATTTCCCCGCGCACCCACGCGGTCAGGGCCACGCCGTCCTCGCCCGGCATCATGATGTCCAGCACGAGCAGGTCGAAGGCCAGACCGGACAGCAGTCTGCGCGCCTGCGCGGCATCGCGCGCGGCGGTCACCAGAAAGCCCTGTTTCATCAGATAGCGTTTGAGCAGATCACGGATGCGCGCGTCATCATCGACGATCAGCAGGTGCGCGGCATTGGGTTCGGTCATGATCGGCCATCCTTGAGCGCACGATACTGTTCGCGGCTGGGCGCGTCCATCATCGCCTCCAGCACCTGCCGGAACCCGGCCACCGCCTGCGGTCCGGCGTCGCGGTAGGCCGCGCGCATCCGCGCGCGCTGAGCCTCGGACAGTTGCCGCTCCAGGTCGGCGCCGGCCTCGGTCAGGAACAGGTGCCGCTCGCGGCGGTCCGCCTTGCCGATGCGCGATTCAACCAGCCCGTCCTCGATCAAAGTGCGCAGGACCCGGTTCAGCGATTGCTTGGTCACGCCCAGCACCGCCAACAGGTTGTTGACCGTGGTGCCCTGGCTGCGGTTGATGAAATGCAGCGCCCGGTGATGCGCCCGCCCGTAGGACAGGCCCGCCAGAATGCGGTCCGGGTCGGCGGTGAAACCGCGATAGGCGAAGAACATCGCCTCGATCCCCTTGCGCAGTTGCTCGTCGGTCAGGAACAGAAGGTTCTCACCCCCGGCATTCATATCGGCCATGGCCCCGCCCTTCGTCGTCTGGAGCTGTCAGGGTCACTTTATGTCAGTGTTGTTGACATTCCAAGAATCAATTGATAGCGAATGGGCAAGATGGCGCAACTTTATGTCCGAAACGGACCTATCGGGCGCAATTTCTGGAAATTCGAGAACACAGGAGAGCAGCATGGATGGCGCGTATGACGACAGAGACGGGTTCATCTGGATGGATGGCAAACTGTTGCCGTGGCGCGATGCTCAGGTCCACGTCCTGACCCACGCGCTGCACTATGCCTCTTCGGTGTTCGAGGGCGAGCGGTGTTACAACGGCAAGATCTTCAAGAGCCGCCAGCATTCGGCGCGTCTGCTGGAATCCGGCCGCCTGCTGGACATGCCGATCCCCTATTCGGTGGATGAAATCGAAGCCGCCAAGCAGGCGGTGCTGGAAGCCAATGGCTGGACCGCATCGGACGCCTATATCCGCGTTTTTGCCTGGCGCGGTGCCGGGCTGGACATGGGGGTGTCTGCCGCGCGCAACCCGGTGCGGATGGCCGTCGCCGGCTGGGAATGGGGCGCCTATTACGGCGATGCCAAATGGCAGGGCGCGAAGCTGGACATCTCCAAATGGAAGCGCCCGTCACCGGAAACGATCCCCACCGCCGCCAAGGCCGCCGGGCTTTACATGATCTGCACCATGTCCAAGCACGCCGCCGAGGCCAAGGGGTGTTCGGACGCGCTGTTCATGGACTATCGCGGCTACGTGGCCGAGGCGACCGGCGCCAATGTGTTCTTCGTCAAGGATGGCGAGGTGCACACGCCGCTGGCCGATGCCTTCCTGAACGGACTGACGCGGCAAACCGTGATCGCCATGCTCAGGGACGACATGGGCATCACCGTGCATGAGCGCCACATCATGCCCGAAGAACTCAGCGGGTTCTCGGAATGTTGGTTGACCGGATCCGCGGCCGAAATCACGCCCGTGGGCCAGATCGGTGATTTCGATTTCCAGGTGGGGCAAATGACGCGCACGGTGTCGGACGCCTACGAAACGCTGGTCCGCAGCTGAAAGGACACCCTTTTCAGGGACGGGCCGGGGCCGGGCGCCCCGGCCTTTTTTGTTCGCAATTCCCGGTTCTGTCGAAAATTCGTTTTCCAGCGGGGTGATCGTTTGACATGCTGGCGCTGAACAAACGCCCGGGGAAACGCGCCATGAAATCCAGAACCAGGGTTGTCGTCATTGGCGGCGGCATTGCCGGGTGTTCGACGCTCTATCACCTGACCCAGGAAGGGTGGAGCGATGTGGTTCTGGTCGAACGCGACGAGCTGACATCCGGCACCACCTGGCATTCCGCGGCGCAGGTGACGAATTTCGGCATGACCCAGACGATGGTCGGCCTGAAGTCCCACTCCATCGCGCTTTACAAGAAGCTGCGCGATGATCCGGACTATCCCGTCGGCTATCACCACGGCGACGGCGGCATCCGGCTGGCGAATACCGAAGCGCAGATGCAGGGTTATCGCCATTTCGCGTCGATGGCGCGCGGCATGGGGGTGGAGTTCGAGATCCTGGACGCCGCCGAATGCGCGCGCCGCCATCCGCTGATCTCCACCGACAACCTGCTTGGCGGGTTGTGGGACGGTGAGGACGGCGACATCGACCCCGCTCAGCTGTGCCAGGCGCTGGCCTTTCACGCCCGCAAGGCCGGGGCGGAGGTCTATCGCAACACGCCGGTCACCGGCCTGACGCAACACAAGGACGACACCTGGACGGTTCACACCGCGCAGGGCGATATCGATTGCGACGTCGTGGTGAACGCCGGCGGTTACCGCGTGAACGAGGTCGGCGCGATGATGGGCGTCCACCATCCCGTGGCGTCGATGGAGCATCAGTATTTCATCACCGAGGATATTCCAGCCATCGCCGCCGCCGGCCACCGGATGCCCTTGCTGCGCTGCCCGATCTCGGACTATTACGCGCGGCAGGAAAAGGGCGGGTTGCTGGTGGGTTTCTACGAGCAAGGCTGCAAGACCTGGGGGCTGGACGGCATCAGCCCGGATTTCTCCAATGATCTGTGCCCCGATGATCTGGACCGCGTCATGGATGTGCTGGAAGGCGCGTTTGCCCGGATGCCCGCATTGATGGAGGTGGGGATCAAGCGGGTGGTGAACGGCCCCATCACCTACACCATCGACGGCGCGCCACTGGTCGGCCCGATCCCCGGCAAACGCAATGCCTTTTGCATCATCGGGCTGCGCGCCGGGCTGGGCGAGGGCGGCGGCCATGGCTGGCTGCTGGCGCAACAGATCGTTCATGGCGAGGCCTGCTATGACACCTGGGTGCTGGACCCGCGCCGCTTCACCGGGCACGCGAACGTCGAACTGACCGCGCTGAAGGCCATCGAGGATTACCAGAACGAATTCCGCTTTCATTTCCCGCATGAGCACCGCCCCGCAGGGCGCAACGCCAAGACCACACCGCTGACCCCGGTGCTGGCCGCCGCCGGGGCCGAATTCTCCGTGGTGAATGGGTGGGAGCGGTTGGATTACATCAAGCCCGCGCCGGATTTTCATCCCACTCTGTCCTTCGATTTCGACGAAGCCTTCGATATTGTCGCGGCTGAAGTTCGCGCCGTCGCCACCAATGTCGGCCTGACCGAGGTCAACGGCTTCAACCGGATCGAAATCACCGGCGCGGACCGCCATGCTTTCCTGGATCGCATGGTCTGCGGCAAGGTTCCCCAACGCGCCGGGCGGGTTGGGCTGGCCTACCTGCTGAACCCTCACGGCAGGATCAAATGCGAGGCCACGCTGGCCAACCTGCCGGCGTCAGACCGCGGGCCCGAGCGCCTCTGGTATGGCTCTGCCGCCGCGTCGGAAACGCATGACATGGATTGGCTGAGCGCGCATCTGAGCCCCGGCGAGGACGTGCAGCTTCGCAGCCTCACCAACGACCAGACGATCCTGGTGCTGGCCGGGCCGAACGCCCGGGCGGTGCTGTCGGCCTGCGCGCGCGGGGATTGGTCAGCGGCTGCGTTTCCATGGCTGTCGGTGCGCGAAAGCTTCATCGGCTTCGCGCCAGCCACCGTCATGGGTGTCAGCTTTTCCGGCGAACTGGCCTATGAAATCCATGTCCCCAACTGGGCGCTTTACGCCGCCTATCAGGCGTTGATGGCGGCGGGCGCGCCGTTCGGCATTATGCTTTTCGGCGCCCGCGCAATCGATTCGATGCGGATGGAAAAGGGGTTTCTGCACTGGAAATCCGACCTGATCACCGAGTTCGATCCGTTCGAGACGGGGCTCTCAAGGTTCGTGACGCTCACCAAGGGCGAATTCATCGGCAAAGCGGCCCTGCTTGTCCGGCAATCCGCCGGGCCACGCAAACGGTTGGTCACGCTCGACATCGACACCCGCAGGGCACCAGCGCATGGCGGGGCCTCGGTGATGCAGGGCCCGGATGTGGTCGGCACCGTCACTTCGGGGGATTTTGGCCACAGGGTCGACCGAAACCTGGCCTATGCCTTCGTGGATCCCGCCCTGGCCATTCCGGGCACGGCGCTGCGTGTGGATATGTGCGGCGACCTGATCGGCGCCGAAGTCATCGCGCCGTCGCCCTATGATCCCGGGTTTGCCCGCATTCGAAGCTAGGCGCCGGAAGGCCGTGCCACTCCTTGGCGCGCCACCTCCCATCACGTCCGGAGCGCGCGAACGGCCCTTCTCAAACCCGCATCGGATTGCCGGTAATGTTCATCAGGACGTGACGGTTATCTGGCGGAATTTCCCTCTGGACACCGCGCCGCTGCTCGCCTAAGACACGCGCACCCGAAAGCCAGCCTTTCGCCCGTGCCCGGGTAGCTCAGGGGTAGAGCAGTGGATTGAAAATCCTCGTGTCGGTGGTTCGATTCCGCCCCCGGGCACCATTCATTTCCTACGTCCTTTGTTTTCAATGGCTTAGGTGGCGATTTTGTCCCACCGTCTGCCACCACGTCGAAAAGTGGGACACTTTTGTCCTACTTACGTTCCGCCGTCATGCGCTTCAGGGCGCTTTCGGCGCGGGTGTATCTGGTGACTTCTTTCGAGGTCCGGTGCCCGGTGATGGCCATGATCTCGAATTCGGTGCAGCCCTGTTCCGCCAGTCGGGCGGCGGCTGCCTTGCGCAGCCCACGGACGGAACACTGGGGCAGGCCCGCTTCGTCGCACCACTTGCGGAAGCGATTACCGAAACCATTGGACGTGAAAGGTCGCTTGAATGCCGTGACCATGAAGGTCAGGTCCCCGGTAGGGCTGGCGTCGATGATCCGCTGAAGATCGGGGATGATCGGGATTTCTTGGCGGACGGGCGAGCGGTTCCGGTTCTTGTGCTGTGTGAAGATCAGCCACCCATCGCGGACATGCTGTTTCCCAAGCTGGACCAGATCGGAACGGCGTTGCCCAGTGTAGAGCGCAAGGGCGAGCGCCAGCCGTGCCATGCTACCCACCGGATGCGTCTCTTCGTATTTCTCGATTTCGGCCAAGGTCCAGGAATGGAATCCATCGGCGTTTTTGGGGCTCAAGTATTCGATTTCCGTTGCCGGGTTCCGGTCGTGCAGATCATAGCGGACGGCGAATTTGTATAGTTGGCGAAGCGCCTTCACCATTCCGTTGGCAGCTTCCGGGCGGTCCATCATTTCGTCACGTCGCGCCCGGATGTGCTTTGGCTGTAGCAGGGCGAAGGGCTTGTCGCCGTCGTTCTTGTGCTGACAGAAGCGGTCCAGAATACCCCGGCGGACCCTCTGTGTGCGTGGGTCCAATTCACAGAACATGGCCGATTTGTAGTATTCGGCGCAAAGGAAGCGCACCGATCCGGGGACCAGTTGCCCTACCTTGGGCGCGGACTTGGCCTTTGATTCGCCCGCGAAGGCCACTTTGTAGGCCGCCAGAAATTCCGGCGAACCGATAGGGCTGGGAAGTCTGATTTTCTTGCCATGTCGCCGGAAATACAGGCGAACATTGCCGTGGCGGTCCACGTCTTCGACAACGTATTTCAAGCGTATTTTCATGGAATCCCCGGTCATCTTCAATCGTCCCAAGGATTGTCGTCTATCTCGCCGTCACTCGGCAAGGCTTCAAAGAATTGATCCAGTGCGCGAACGTCCCAGACTTTCCGCCCGTCGATCCGCTTCGGCTTGGGCATACGCCCATCCGAAACCATTTCGTCGAATTTGGTAGGGCCGACTCCGACATAGCCCGCCGCCAGGACACGCGACAGGCCCCGCCGTGTGGGCGGAAGGACTGCCGGTGTCTGGCCTTGGGTATGTTCGACGCGGCTCACGGGTCCCCGCTTAGAACGCGCCGTTGAGGCGGACGCGGACGCTGCCAGACGGGTTGCCCGCGTCGGACACAGCGACGCCGATCTTCGTGTTGCCGGAAGCCGTGGTCGTCACCAACCCGTCGCTGGACCGCCAGTAAACCGGCGCGCCCACGTCGATGGCGTCGGCGGCAACCTTGGGCAGATCGAAGACGCCGGTGGTCGAGATGGTCAGGGCTTCCCCGGTCAGGGCGTCGGTCGACGCGATGCCGAAGAGCGACCCCACCTTGACGGCTTCGCCGCTGGTCACGGTTGCCGGGGCGGGGATGGTCACGTTGTCGCCGATATGGACGAAGTTTCGCATGTCAGAGTCCTTTCGAGGTTCTGAAGGTGATGGTGTGCGGGGGCTTTCGCGCCCCCGCGACTTGGGCTTCGAGGTCCGCCACATACCGTTGAAGATCGGTGCGGCTGACGGGCCGGTATTCGACCTTTTCGCCGTTTTGATCGGTAACAGAGACGGCTTGTGTCCCCGTGAGAAGCTGGTGAAGCGCGTCTTGCGCCTCTTCCAGTCGCTCTTGTGTGGTCAGGACGGCCATGGGTTACGCGCCCGGAATCTGGTGCGCGCCGCGCCAGTCCAGCCAGCCCGCGCCGAAGTCCAGGAAGGCACGATACTTCATGCCCAAGGTGTCCCAGGCTTCCGTCCGTTGGATTTGGACACCCTGGGCGGACGACAGGTAGGCGTATTGCATCGCCGCCAGCCGTGCCGGGTCCGCGAAGACATACCACGTCCCCGCCGGAAGCCGGGGTTCCACCAGAAGCGTGAGCTTGCCGCCGAAGGGGTTCACGTCGCCAGTGGTGGACGGCTGGATCGACGCCAGCACCCGTTCCGCTTCGGTTTCCAGATCGGCCCCCACCAGCACGTAGCGCGGCGCGGCGGCGATGATCGTCTTGCCGTCCAGGCCCTTGCGGGTCCGCATTGCCAGCCGCGCTTCGGTCAGGGCGTCCACGTCCGGGGCGCTTGCCGTGCCGATGTTGTCGCGGCTGGCGTCGAAGACCGCCGTGCCGTCCGACAGATCGGGGTTGCCCGTCAGAAGGTCGACCAGGATGTCGGCTTCCGTTTGGGCGGCGGCTTCGCCCAGAGCGGCGGTCATGTCCCCCAGAAGCCCCAGATCATCGTCGATCATCAGCTTGCGGGAGACGGTCACGCCGCGCGCGAAAGTCTTCAGGCGCATGGTTTCGCCATTCTCCGCGCGGCTGGTGTGGGTGATCTCACCGGACTCCGCCAGTTCCTCCAGACGACCCATTTCACCCAGGCGAATGGACGTGGAATCCTTGAAGTTCGGAAGCGTCCGCTGGCGACAGAGCGCCTTCAGGGGCGACTCGGCGGCGCGGTAGGTGTCCAGCGCGACCTTGCCCATTGCGTTGCTCACGGTCAGGGGGAAGTCGCTGGTGGTGTGCTCACCGGCCCGCGTGAACACTTCGTCGGCGGACATGCCGCGCGTGGACACGCCGGAACGGGTCAGGGCGTCGACCGCCATGTCCCGAAGAGACAGGTTCAGGAAAGGCCGCACATCGTCGGCGGGGTCTCCACCAGCGCCCATGCGGAAGGCCAAGGCGTCGGACTGGCGGCGGATGATTGTCGCCGGGTCGTCGTTCGCCGGGGCATGGGACCGGATGATCGGGGCCGCACGGCGGCGGTCCTGCACGGCGTCGAAGATTTCCGCCTTGGCGCGGGTCAGGTCAGCGCCCGCGCCGATCAGGTCGTCCGCCACCTGGGCGTCCAGGTTGGCAGAGCGGACCAGCGCGCGAATATCGGTGCGCCGGGTCTGTTCCGCCGCTTCAGGCGAAACGGTTTCGGTTTCGAGAATTTCGTCAGGCATGGGGGACTCCTCTTTGTGCCGCAGACGGGCGGACGGGTCCGCCGGGTTCGAGGTCAGGGTGACTTCGGTGATGGTCCAGGCGGTGGGGCTTTTCACCCGCGCCGCTGGGGTCTGTTTTTCAGTCCATCCGGCGACGCGGTATCCGATGGACACCCCCGTCACCGTCCCGTCCGCGATCCGCTGCACAACGGGGGCAGCATCTTCGGCGGACGTGATCTCCAGAACGGCGATGACCGCTTCGCCTTCGGAAGCGATGGACCGAACCCGCCCAAGCTGGTCGCGAACCGACGCGGTTCGATGTGAGTCGAGGACGGGCAAGCCTTGCGACGCGGACAGGTCCAGCGTGTCCGCCGTCAGGATTTCGAGGAACGGGCCGCGCGCGTCGCGGCGGCGCACGGGGGAAGGCGTGGCGATGACCGCTGAAACGGTTCGGGTGTCGGCGTCCCAAGTGTTCGGGCGCGTCGGTGCGGCGCGTGTGAGGGTGTCAGTCGTCATCGCTGGACTCCGCTTCGTTCGGGGACCCGAAGGTCAGGCCAAGGTCGGCTTCGCGCGCACGGTCGGCGGCGATTTCCGCGTCCAGATCGTCTGCGTTCCAGCCCAATTCGTTCACGGCGCGGGTGCGGCTGGTGAGCCCTAGGGCCAGCGCCTCTTTCACCGCCGCCAAGTCCTTTTGCGGGTCGACTTGCATCGGACGGGGCATGATCCATTCAGCCGCCAGATCGGGTGTAAGGTCGAGACGCCCGGACAGGACTTCCGACACCAGCCAACGCCGCCAGACAGGTCGCAGGAATTGCGGGACCAGTGTTCCGTATTGCGCTTGCTCCACCCGCGCCCGGAAAGGCAGCAGGCCCGCCCGAAGGGAAGAATAGTTCGCGTTGGTCAGGTCCCCGGACAGAAGGTGTTCCGGCAAGCCCAGAGCCGCAGCGAGGGCTTGCAGGTTCATCCGCAGGAAGGCGGGCGAGTCTTTGGCAGCATCCGGCGCGGAAAACTTCACGTCGACGCCAGCGGGCAGCACCTTCAGGGTGCCGGGTTCCAGGCCGGTGTCCATGATCCCGCCCGTCTGGTCCCCGTCGAAGGGGATAGAGCCGGTGGCGTTCATGTCGGTCAGAAAGCCCGCGAACATGGCGCTGGTCTTGGCCCCAACCAGAAGGGCGTCCATGAGTTGATCCAGTTCGGACGCCGACAGGACCGCCGGGGCCAGCCAAGACAAGCCGCGCACCTGACCCGCGCTCAGGGGGCGCATGACGTGCAGCACGTCGGCAGCATCGAAACGGATTGACGGGGCGTAGTCGGTGAAGGTCGCATGGGGGCGGTGTGGCAGAATCCGGTAAGCGACACGGCGGCCCTGGGCGTCAAACTCCACACCCGAAACGATCAGCCGCCCGCCGCCCAGTTCGACAGTCTTCGCTTCGTCCAGTTGTTCCGGGGAAACAGTCTGAAGGGTGATCCCATCCGCGTCGTCATGGATCAGGACCAGGGCTTCGCCGTCGACGATCAGGTGACGAGCGATGTCGCGCTGAAGGCCCCAGAAGTCCGTCCGCCCCGCCGCGTCGGCGTCGTCCGCCCAGGTCTCGAATGACCGGCTGGCGGCGCGCCGGGTGTCGGCGTCATCGGCGCGGGGCGTCGGGCGGATACCAGCCCCCACCAGAGCCGCCGCCCAGTTGTCGACGCCGTTCGACAGCCATGGATTGTTGTTCGCCAGATAGCGCGCACGGGACCGCGTGAGCGTGGCCCCCGCCGACACTTCCGGGTTGATCGGCCCGAAGGTGCCCATTCCCCCACCACGCCGCCCGCCCGCCGCCGCGTCGATCATGCGACGGGCAACGGGGGCGCTGGTCCGAAACAGTTTCGGAAGGCGGGGGAAACGCAAGGCCATGGTTAGTTCGCGTCCATGGCGTCGAGAACGGGACGGATCAGATCGGAGACAGGGAGTGTGATGGCTGCATAAAGCACCCGTCCAGCCGCAAGGATTTGGTCACTTGCAGAGTTACGAGTTTCATCGGCACGGCGAAGTCCACCTAGATATTCCGGCACGTCAGAGTCGGGGCGACGCGACACACGAATGTCGAGAACCCAGTCTTCACCATTCCGCGTCCCCTCAACAGCGAAAGCGATCATCGTTCCGGGACCGTCGCCCGCAGCACCTGTGTTTGGCGTCTTGGTCAAATGAGCGGCGAATTTGCCAAGCACCGGCCCTTTGAAACCCGTGTCCAGAAGAGCTTGAAGGACGCGGAGTTGCGCGACTTTCACCGCACTGAAAACAGCGGTCTGCCCTTGCGATACAGAAGCGTCAGGAAAGATGATTCCCGCTTGGGTAATTGCGCGAAGCTGCCGAAGCTGGCTCTTCCGCTCTTGCGGATCGGAGATACCGTCGCAGTCGGCAAAGTGATCGGCGATGGCCCGAAGTGTAAGGGAATCCGGCATGATGAGTCCTCTCTTGGCGGCACTTAGTAGGAGAGGCATACACAACCTGCCAAAAATTGGCAAGTGACTTTACAAAGTTTGGCAAGTTGAATATAGACAGGTTGCGCGGTCTTGTGGTGATGCTGCGCTTTTCCTTCTCGGATCAGGTAGGGGGCGGCGAGAGTCG
>TARA_R110002074_G_scaffold1973_5_pt1 | contig 10591 bp, 17 predicted proteins | sample TARA_R110002074 | Tara Oceans TARA_R110002074 (sample SAMEA4397215) | marine metagenome | biome: Polar Biome; feature: [MIX] marine epipelagic wind mixed layer (ENVO:01000061); material: water (ENVO:00002006), including particulate matter (ENVO:01000060) such as... | depth 10-100 m
CAAACCAGAAGTTTTAATTTCATTGTAGCAATCTATTGATGTTTGTCTTGTATTCATATTAAAATACCAATCCATCATATTTACCTCCAACAAAACCCTGTTTTACTTCACCTATAACCTCATCATCCCAACATCCTTGATTAAGCCAGGTAATAGGATTCTTCCTATACTTAATATCTAAAGTAGATGCCACATAAGTTGATACAACATCTACACATTTTTGGCAAACATCTAGATCTAATTTCATAAACTTAGATTCACAAACTCCCTTGCCTACCTTTTTATTATATAAATCCCACCATGAATTGAATAATATATTCTTTTTATTATTATCTTTAGTATTATACTTAGCGTTTTCGCTAAGAGGTGTTTGTGTTTTCGCTAAGAGGGTATTAGCGTTTTCGCTAAGAGGGGTAGTTATCTTAATTTTCCTCTCAGAAACCTTATTCTTAACATCTCTAACTACCTCCACATCAATAAATCCTGCCTTAACTAATGATGATATATTTTTACTAATAGTTATAATATGTTTGTTGTATAATTCAGCAAAATAATTATTATTAGCCCAACAATATCCTTTTGAGTTTGTCAATGATGTTATTTCGGCAAATAGTAATTTTTGAAATGATGATATGTCATCAGAATACCTAACGGTAGCTGGTATTATTGCATAAAAGTTCGGTTTATCCATGTTTTAGGTATATGTTTGTTAATAAATTGTGAAGAGGGTGGAGTTGAGCCACCGAGCAATGCGAACAGGCACTACTCCCCTTTCTCCTCTACCGATATTTAGAATGGCAAATCATCATCAGGAGCAGTAACAGCAACCTTCTTTTTAGCTGTATCTCCTGTGTTTTGTTTTGATGAATCTGGTTTCCAGGGATCAATGTATGCATAGTGAGTAACACCTTTATCACTAGGGGTTTGCCTTCTAGCTGTAACTAGATTTACCCAACCACTACCATCATCCTCTTCTTTAAGCATTTTAATAAAGTCATCAACCTTAATAGTTGTTTTTTGTATCTTTCCTCCATTCTCAAATACTTTCTCTTTGATAATCATACCATTTACATACTTTTTTTCTACCATTTTTATAATTTGTTATTAATTAATTTTTTCCTCTCTTTGTCTAAGGTAGAGAGATAAACCTTTATTTTTGATATTTGCTCACTAACTTCATATATTGCTAAATCTTGCAGCGAATTTAGATATTTTTCTTGAACTTTCCTATATAATTTCTTGTATTCTACCCAATAATCTAACCTTTCATTATGTTTTTTAGTGTAATAACATACAGATGAATGGTCTATATTAAGAATTAACCCAACTCTAACGGTTGATAGGTTTTCATGTATACATAAAATAGATCCTAGTAATGCCCTAGCTTGGACTATATTTCTTTTCCTGGTTTTGCTTTTTATATCATTAAAACTCACACCTGTAACCTCAGAAACAATATCAATTATTTTTTGTTCTCTAGTTGTATAAAGCCCCATTATCACATAGTTTTTTTGATTCTGCATATATACCTGTTAATTCTAAATCATTAAGGTTATTTTCAGCATAATGAAGAGCCGCTAGAAACCTCTCTTTATTGTTAGTATATTTGTAAAATAATTCATGTTCATTATCTAATATATCAGTAATATTAATTCCTAATCTCTTAAAGCAAAGTTGAATGAATTTAGTTCTCAATAAAGAACGGTGCATTTTCTCGCCTAATAATCCTAAAGCATCCCAGCTGTTTTCTTTTTGATATAAGATAGGTTTTTCTGACCATAAGCATCTAGGAACTCTACTTAAAAATATAATGTAATTTTCAATAGGAATGTAATTTTCTGTATGTCTTAGCATTTGAGTGTAACTACTCTTTAAAACACCACCAACATATCTATTATTCAAATCTTTCGTTAAACATTCCACCTCTTCGCATCTGTTCGTATTGATGTTTTGGGTCTTTTGGTCTGTCGTTCCAGAGTAATTCTCTGATAATTTTGTCTGCTTCATCTTCTGTTAAGTCGTTTAAGTTAATGTTATTGTATATGTAATTTGCTGCTGAAGTGATGAGAAGCCCCTCAATCTTCCCAATCTGCCAAAGATTGATAGGGGTGTCCTCTAATATCTCATCAATCCAATCCATCTCTCTATCTTTTGAAATCATCAGACTCATCTTCTGAGAACACTCCTAATTGATAAAGACCTGCTAATTTAAGTACTGCTCTAGCCATTGCTCTCTTTTCTGCCATAGCAACAGGGTAAGCGTTATTTGTGTTTGCAGGGCTTGATTCTCCATAGGTTTGGATTAATTCCTCTCCCTTAACTGCTGTTGCTTTAATGATAATAAACTTATTATCAGGGGAATTGTATTCTAAATTATAATCTACCTTAATCTTATTGGCAGCCTGAATTTTATCAATACCTGCCCTTGTGATGATTTTATAGAACTTATGTTCAAATACATCTTCCTTTACTAAGTTGTTTTCAATAAACAATCTTCTAAGCGTTTCTTTTCTCGTTTCTTTTTCCACTTTTATTTAATTTTTGATTAATACTCTTTGTTCTTGATACTTCACGATATATATCCTTTAAGGATAATACCTCTGATCCTGGACACATTTTCAATAATTCCTGATAATGAATTTCCATTTCATCAGCGTGTTGTTGTTGGTGTTCTAAAAACACTTCTTTCATTTTTCCCATCTGTTTTTAATTTTGATTAATAATATTACAATATAACGACAAATAAACAAGACTACCAAATTATATGTGGTTTATTTCCATTTTTATAAATTGTTCTTAGCTTTATTAATTAAAATATTATAGTTATAGTTTTGTTTTCAATATCAATCTCGCAATCCTGTGGTGAAAAACCATTACCAAATTCAATATCACCAATATCTGACATTACATCCCACGAATCATCAGTAGAGGTATCTACCTCAATAATGTCAATAGTTTCAATGGCATCATCTTCTTCCCACCAATTTACTTCAGTTTCAAAAGCCACATTAAAAGCATATACATAAATACCCTTAATTCCCCATTCTCTTACTTCCGTTACAACTTCCCAATCAATAGAAATACTTGTACTTTCATCATAATTACAATATCCTTCTTTTTTAATGCCATAAACCGAAACATCCCTGCCTGATAAGCGTGTTCTAAAATTCATAATAGTTTTTTTAATTAATAATATTACAATATAACAATAAATTTATTAGACTACCAAATTTAATTCCACAAATTTCCAAACCCCCTTATATTTATTGACTTATATTGCAGTATGAATTGGTATAATATTAAAAACATTGCTGAAAGTAATACTACTGAGGTAATGATATATGATGAAATTGGTATGTGGGGTGTTGATGCCAAGTCTTTTATAGAAGAGATAAAATCAATCCCTAATAATAATTCAATTCTTTTACGAATAAACTCACCTGGTGGTAGCGTTATTGATGGTTTGGCAATATTTGATGCCTTAAATAGACTTCCACAAAAGGTAACATCAAGAATAGAGGGTTTAGCTGCTTCAATGGCTAGTGTGATTGCACTGGCTGCTGATGAGGTGGTTATGTCCGAGAACTCTTTATTTATGATACACAATGTGTGGGGGATGGAAGTAGGAGGATCTGAAGAACTAAGAAAGGCAGCAGACTTTATGGACAAATTATCTGCTAAACTTTTATCTATATATGTGTCTAAGACAGGTAAAACTGAAGAAGAAATCCAAGGGTGGATGGATGCGGAAACTTGGTTTGATAGTTCTGAAGCTATGACAGCTGGATTTATTAACTCAATAGAAGCTCCAATTAAACTTGCGGCAAAATTTGACTTAGACAAATTAAATTACAAGAATAAGAGTCTTGTAAAAAACTTATTTAATAATCAAAAAGAAAACAAAGTGGAAAAACAATTTGAAGATTTGAAAGGTTTTATCTCAGAGCTATTTAAAAACAAAGCAGAGATAAAAGAAGTAAAAATCTTAGACAATGAGGAAGTAATTAATAAAATGAGTGCTTTAGAAGAATCTATTGAAGATTCAGCTAAATCTATCGTTGAATTAAACGGTTCTATCGTTGAAAAAGATGGATACATTGCAACTTTAACTAATGAACTAGAGGTTCTTAAAGGTAAAGCTGCTAAAAAAGAAGGGATGCCAACAGATGTAACTCCTGAAAAAGACCCAAACCCAACACCTGGAAACAAGAGTGTTGATGCTTGGGGAGGATTAGCTGATATGTTCGCAACAAGTAATAACTTATATTTAAAAAATTAAAAAATGGCTGAAATAATTTCAACAAGTTTAACATGGACACAAGAAGATGCTCAAAAGTACTTCTTACAACCATTATTCGTTTCTAATAACGATTTATCTTGGTTTGATGTGATGACTGATATATCAGGTTCATCAATCAAATTAGACAAGTACGCAGCACTGAAGGACATCACTAAAGCACAAACATTAGCTTGTTTTGAGGCTGATGGAACTCAAGCTGCAAATTCTAATGTAACTTTAAATCTTGATAGATTGGAAGTTGAACATAAACAATCTGCTTTTTCATTAATGAATCATATCAAATCTCAGTTAATGAGAAAGGGTATTTCAAGAAATGATTTAACAGGTACTCTTTTAATGCAAATCATCTCTGAATTATTGATGGGAGGTATTTCAAGAGATTTCTCTACAATCCTTTGGTTTGGAGAAAAAACAGGTGGATCTGGAACTCAAGCATTATCTAATGGAGTTTGGGAGGCTATTGATGGTATTCCTGCTGCACAGCAAGTAGCTTACTCAGGTACTGCTTTAACTGATTTAGCTTCTTTAATGGATGCTAGAACAAATGAATTAGCTGGTTCTGATCAAAAAATGTTTGTTTCAAGAGCATTTGCTGATAAATATTTAGCTGAATTAGTAGCTGCTGGAACGCATACTGCTGCTTACACTGACCTTCAAAAAGGTATTGCTAACTTAGAATACAATGGTATTCCAATGGAAGTTAAATATGACTGGGATGTAAATATCGCTGCTTATGGAGCTACATTATCTACTAATGCACCTACAGCTACAACTAACGATAAGGCTGTTATCTTGTTAGCTAAAGATGCTGTTGCGGTTGCAACTGATATGACAATTCAAGATGTTGATATGTGGTATAATAGAGATTGTAAAGAAAACAGATTCAGAATGAACTATTCATTCGGATGTGCTTTGAAAGACAATTCCTTAGCTGCTACAATTACAGCATAAATTAATATAATCTAAAGGGGGTATCAAAACCCCCTAAAGGTTTAACAAATAAAAAATAGAAAAAAATGGCAATTACACAAGGACATTCAATCGCTTGTTGCGATAGAAACCGTAGAGGTGGTATTAAGAGAATTTGGCTTATTGAGCAGGGAAATTTAGGGGCTGTTGCTTATGCAGCAGGAGGAGAGATTAATTCTTTCGTAACTTCTAGTGCTTACGAGTTTGAATTTGATAGAGGAACTGCTGGTTACTCTGCAAATGCTACTAGAGAAAATGGTTCAACATTAGTAAATGTTGAGTTGGAATTTTATGTTCCAAAAATTACTGAAGAAATCAATGCTAGGCTTAGAGAATTAACTGAGTCTTGTGGTGTTTATGCAGTAGTAGAATCTTTTGCAGATGACTGTGATGATACAGACCCAGAAACTTACTTCTTTGTTTTAGGATACGATAAAGTATTTGAAACTAAAGCATATTTAGAGTTCGCTTCAGGTGAGCAATCAACAGGAGTTGGACTTCAAGATGCAAATGGAACGGCTGTTAAATTAGCAGGAGTTCAGGCTGAATACCCAAGAGAAATCTTAACAACAACAGGTAATGCAGTTATGACTGCTGGAGCTACTACTATTGCCGCTTGGTCAATAGCTTAGTAGTTTATTAAATTTTTATAGAAAAGGGGATTAATCTCCCCTTTTTTATTAACTTTGTAAAAAATATTATGGCAAATTATAAATTAGATGTAAGTTGGTTTATTAATAACGATAATGATACCGTTACTCTTTCAGGTAAAAATACCTTTACGGTTAATGCTTCTGGCAATTATAGTCAAAAAGTATTAGGTAAATTATTCGCATTAAAAAAACCCTACATTATAGATGAAGATTCTATTGTAGAAGTAAAAGAGGTTGTGGTGGGAAAACCTAAGAAAGCAAAAATAAAGAAAAAAATCAAAATAGATGAGCCGAAAGAAGAAACACCACAATCAGAAGAGTCAGCAACCAATACAGAAGAAGGGTATTAAAATAGTTGCTAGTTCTTTGAAAAAAGACACACCAACACCCCCTCCAGTTGAGGAAAAAAACATCAGTTCTCTTAGGGATGAGTGGATTCCATTTGGGGCAAATAACCTCTATCCGCAGGAATTAAGTGAACTTTCAAGAAGTGCCTCAACACATAGGGCAATTCTTAGAACAAAGGTTACTTTTTCTATTGGAGATGGTTTAAATACTAATGATGAGAAATTACAGGAAATCCTTGAGGACATCAATGCTTATGGAGAAACTGCTGATGATGTAGCTAGGAGGTTTTTTGCTGATTATTGGAAAATAGGTAATGGATATATAGAGGTTGTATTAGGGCAGGGTTATATTAATCTGTATCACCAAGATTCTACTACTTGTAGAATACATAAGGGGGGTAAAAGTGTTATTATGCACCCAGATTGGGAGAATGTAAGGAGAAGTCCTGAAAAAAAGAAAACAGTTCCTATTTATCCTGATATGAAAAAAGATGGGGATGTATATAGAACAATGATACATCTTTCTGACTATGAAAGTACATTCAACTTTTACGGTTTACCAGATTATATAGCCGCAGAAAGTCATATAAAAATAGCAAATAATATAGGTACTTACAACCTAACTCGCTTCAAAAACGGATTTATGCCAAGTGCAATAATTGAATTATCGGCAGATATGTCTGAAGATGAAGCACAAGACTTTATTGATGATGCTGTTGATAAATTAACAGGAGCAGATGACGCCTCTAAGATTCTTTTCTTAGCAAAGAATGGAGAGGGGGATGCTACAAATGTTCAAATTATTAACGACACTAGTGATGGTTCTTTTATGGAACTACAAAAAATAACTAACGATAATATTATATCTGCACATAGATGGAATCCAGCTTTATCTGGGATACAAGTTGCAGGTCAGTTAGGAAACAATCAACAAATACTTACGGCATACGATATTGTCATGAGTACTGTGATTAGAGAGCCTCAAAATTTACTTTTAAGGGCTTTAAAAAAGATATTTAAGCAGGAAATGGGATTAGATGTTAAGGATTTACATTTCAAAACAAAACCACCAGTTTCCTTGTTAGGTGCTATAAATCCTGTTGATTATATTTCTATTGCAGAGGGTAGAAGGATATTTCATTTGCCTGAATTAACTGATGAGGAATTAAAGGAACTAAAGGAAGAGAAGGCTATTAAACCAAAAGAGGAAATAATTAAACCAAAAGAAGATGGCACTGATAACAGCAACTGAAATAATAGATAGAGCATTTACTAATGCAAATACAGACACCTATTTAATAAAAGATACTTTTATTGATGTTGCTGAACTTAATCATTTAAGACCTTTTTTAGGAGATAATTTATACGATACTGTTGTAAATGAATTTAGTGCCTCAACTGTTTGGAATAGTACACTTGCTCTTGGTTATACAGTTAAATGCCAAGCTGATGTAGCAGGTAGTTTACATCATCTTTATTTAGATATTCACTCATCAAATGATGCTAATAGATATGCTGTGTACTTTGATGTTACTGGAGTAGCGTTGGCTATACCAGCAGGATATACTGGAGTTATAGCTGTAGATTTAACTACATCAGGGGTTGGCTCAACCGCAATAGAGGTGGCAACTGCATTACAGACTGTTTTAGATGCACATGCTGATTTTACAGCTTCAATATCTGTTGATAGTGTAACGATAACAGGAATAACAGGAATGACTAACCCTTCTATTGGAACAGCTACAGGTTTCATTTTTTCAGGGGGAGGTTATTCAGTAACATCTGGGAGTACAATAATTACTTGTTTACAAGATGATTTTATTAAAGTAGGGGATTTTGTTACAGGTACTGGAATACCAATCAACTCAGACTCCTCTAGTGAGGGGTTATGTAAGGTTGATACAGTAGATACACCTGGAGCAGTTACTTCTTTTACGATTTCTGGAACACCTAATGTAACAAATGCTGTTGCCTCCTTAACATTTAGGCGACCTAACGGTGTGTTGAAAGAAGATTTTATAATGGACTACTTAGCATTTTGTGTTAAATTTGAAGTGTTGCCAGATATTACATACAATACAACATCACAAGGGGCTGTTGATAACTTTGCAGACTTTACAAGCCCTATAAGTGAGAGTAAGTTAAATTTCCTAAGACAAGAAACTTACAAGAAGGCAGAAACATTTAAGAAAAAAACTAGAATACACTTGCAAAAGAATTGTAAATCATATCCAAAATGGAGGGATGATACAGCAGGGGGGGTTAGTAAAAAACATGGATTAATAACATATTAAATGAAACATCATAATAACTTATCGGATGACCAGATCCATTTACCAAAGGGATTCCAAACAGCAAACAATAGAAGCATACTTACTAGGAATAGTAGTGGTGGATTAATTTGGAATAAATGTAATTATACGAGTTCGGTTTCCGCAACTCCTATTGATGATATTGGGGGTGGTTTACATCATTCTTACTTTTCAATATATAGTAGTAATAACGCTAACACATACGCTGTTTACTTTGATGTTACCTCAACAGAGTCTTTTACCTTACCAACAGGATATACAGGGTCTATATTAGTGGATTGCACTAGTGTAGGTATTGGTATTACGGCAGCACAAATTGCAACACAATTACAAATAGATTTAGATGCTCATGCAGACTTTACGGCTACCGAATCTAGTGGTGTTGTTACAATTACAGGTATGGCAACAGCAACAGATGCTATTGATGTTAGTACTAGCTTTACCATTAATGTAACACAAACTAAGGATGTTAATGAGGTTTTAACAACTGATTCATCAGGTAATATAGCTTGGAATAGTCAAACTAACCTATTCAGTGATACGATTGAGTTTCAAGGTTATGGTGCTTTATCTACTAACTATTATATATTAAAAGGGTTTGAGAATAATGCAGATGGTAAGTTTGGAACAGATTTTGGCTCAGCTGACAATACTGACACTATTAGTCCTCAAAATGCTTTAAGGAGTGGTAGGTTTATAGCAGCTAGAGATTATACTCTTAATCGTTGGACAGGAGTAGTTTCAAATCTACCTTCAGATGTTTGTACGATAGAATTATGGAAGGTAACTCCAGCTGATAACAGTTCAACAGCTTTAGCTATAACTGTATTAAAAGCTACCACAATAACTGGTGCTGGTAATCTTGTAACAAGAACATTTGACTTAGATTTAACAGGAGAAGCAAACAGAACGATAACTAAGGGAGATATAGTGCTTTGTGCGGTAAAGAATGATGATTCTAGTACAACTTTTTACTTGAATTCAAGTCTTAGATTAGAATATAAAATATAATTAATAACAATAATAAATAAAATACAAAACAATGGCAACAACAGTAACGGATGCAAATTTAACGGTAACTATATCAGATAGTATTACTTTAAATGGACAATCTTATGGAAATACAAATATATTAACGGTAGGTAGTATTGATGAAGTGTATAGCAGGGTAATATCATTACCAGTAGGGGCTTATACTTCATTATTTGAGTTAGGAACTTTAGGTAAGGGGTCTTTAACTGCTGCAAATGTTAAATACTTTAGAATCACAAATTTAGATGATACTAATTTTATTAATTTAAAGCTATTTGGAGCAGACTCAGTAGTATTTAAGCTAGAGGCAGGAAAATCTTTCGTTATGGGGGGAGTAGGTTTTGACTCTGATAGTGCAGATATTGCTCAGGGGGCTGAGGTTTATCAAACAGGTTTAATTGCTTATGCTGATGCAAACACAGATATTGTGGATGTTGAGATATTAGTAGCTTCCGTTTAATGAAACTAAAAGTTCTTAGATTTAGTAGTCAAGAAGATTCTACTTCTGGCTTGCTCTTTGAGGATTCAGATATAGGGTTGCTATTTCTGGGATATACCTTAGAGGATGAACATAGAGCTTTAAAAGTGAAGGGGGAAACAAGAATACCTTGTGGAACATATAACCTAAAATTTAGAAATGAAGGTGGATTCCATAATAAGTATTCCAAAAGATTTCCACGCATACATAAAGGTATGTTGGAAGTCTGTGATGTTCCTAATTTTAAATATGTTCTTATACATTGCGGTAATGATGATTCGCATACTGCTGGATGCCTTCTTGTGGGCGATTCGCAGGAGAACAATGTCATCATCAAAGATGGTTTCATTGGAAAGTCCACTAATGCGTATAAGAGAATATATCCAGATATTGCAAGGCAATTAGAGAGAGGGAATAAGGTTACTATTGAATATGTTGATTTTGATAGTAAAGGGTAATGGCAACTAATAAAGACATAGTAAAGGAGATGGCACTAATGG
>TARA_R110002074_G_scaffold378782_1_pt1 | contig 10584 bp, 8 predicted proteins | sample TARA_R110002074 | Tara Oceans TARA_R110002074 (sample SAMEA4397215) | marine metagenome | biome: Polar Biome; feature: [MIX] marine epipelagic wind mixed layer (ENVO:01000061); material: water (ENVO:00002006), including particulate matter (ENVO:01000060) such as... | depth 10-100 m
TCGGGCAAATCAGACTCAGACATGTTCTGCATGTTACTCCCCGCAGAGCATGTTCCCCGCCTTGTTGAATGCCAGCTCCGGCGCAGCACCAAAACCCGTCCCGTCAGCAGGCACGTTTGCCAGCGTATCTTGTCGCGATGATCGGCGTTGTACTCTTGCAGCATCTACAGCATCCTCCAGAAGTTACTGCGCGCCCGGTATCTGCCGAACGGGCTCCATCGAGCATCACCATAAGGAGCCAAGGATGGCGATAAACACAGCGATCATAGGTTTAGGGATCATGGGGCAACGGATGGTGGCGCAGATGGCGCGGCACCCGGGCTATAATGTCAGCATGCTGTGGGATCCCGCAGCGGACGCCTGCCGTGCCGCACATCATATAGCACCCGATGCGACCGTTGCCGCCACCGCCGAGGAGGCAATGGCAGGGGCTGATCTTGTGTATCTCGCCTGCCCGCCCGTTCCACGCAAAGCCTACGCGCTTGCAGCGGCGGCGCAGGGCAGTGCTGTGTTTCTGGAAAAGCCGCTGGGTGTGGATATTGAAGAGAGCCGCGATCTGGCCAGACGTCTGGCCGCGTCAGGGGTGCCTGCGGCAGTTAACTTTACCCAAGCCGCGGGCGCGGCGCTGCAAAGTACTTTGGGCGCTGCGCAGAGCAACGCGTTGGGCGCGCTCGCGGGGGTAGATATAGTTGTGACGTATGCCAGCTGGCCCCGTGCGTGGCAGGCCGGTGCCGATTGGCTGAGGTTTCGCGATGAAGGCGGCATGACCCGCGAAGTCATCTCACACTTTCTGTTCTTCAGCGAACGCGTCCTCGGTCCGCTTGAGCTCGTCTGGGCACAGACGGATTTTCCAGCCGATGAAGCCCTGTGCGAAACCCATGTTGCCGCGCGTCTGGTCAATGCGGAAGGCGTGCCGGTTACCGTTATGGGGAGTGTCGGCGGTGCGCAGCCTGACCGTCAGGAGTTGACGATCAAAGGTAGCAAATCCAGCCACCGGATTAGTGAGTTTTACCGTGAGTCTATATCTACGGGTGGAGACTTTGTGCCTGTGCGCCCTGATCCGGAAGACCCGCGGACAACAAGCCTGGGCGCGCAGTTGGATGAACTTGCACTGCTGATCAACGGCCAACCGAGCAGGCTTGCCACAGTGCCAGAGGCCTTGCGCGTGCAAATCCTGATTGAACGCATACTGACCGGAGGAAGAACATGACTTCGACACTTCACGCATCCCCTGACACCTGTCACTGGGGCTTTTTCGATGCGACCCTTCCACCGACGCTTACCATCTCCAGTGGCGATGAGATCATCATCGAAAGCGTGTCGGGAGGGCCGCAGAACCTTCCCGGCGAGGGGTTCCATGTGCCGCCCGAGCTGCATGCGATCCACGATGCCGGCCTCCCCGCGATGCCTGGCCACATCCTGACCGGACCGGTTGCCATCAGCGGTGCGGTGCCCGGTGACGTCTTGCAGGTCGACATTCTGGACGTAGCGCTGCGGCAGGACTGGGGGTATAATTACCACGGGCCGCTCAAAGGGACACTGCCGCAGGATTTCCCCGACGCCTACCACACGATCATCCCGCTGGACGCGCAGCGCGGTGTCGCGCGGATGTCTTGGGGGCTGGATCTGCCGCTGGCGCCGTTCTTCGGAGTCATGGGCGTAGCGCCACCACCCGAATGGGGCCGCCTCTCTACAATCGAGCCGCGCGCCTTTGGCGGCAATCTCGACAACAAGGAACTGGTGGCAGGAACGACGCTTTATCTGCCCGTGTTTGCCGAGGGCGCGCTGTTTTCATGTGGTGACGGGCATGGTGCGCAAGGTGACGGTGAAGTCTGCGTAACCGCAATCGAAACGGCGCTGCGCGGACACTTTCGCCTCAGTGTCCTCAAGGACCGTGCGCTCACCTACCCACAGGCGGAAACGCCCACACATTACATCACCATGGGTATGCATGCCGATCTTGACCACTGCGTCGAGATGGCGTTGCGCGATATGATCGCGCTGGTGGCCAGCCGCGCCAACATCAGCCGCGAGGACGCCTATATGCTGTGCAGCCTTGCGGGGGATTTGCGGATCACACAGACGGTGAACCGTGAAAAGGGCGTTCATATGATGATGTCCAAAGCCTTGATCGACCGGGGCTGAGCCTCTTCCCTTCACTTCGTAGAAAGACCTCTTGCCATGGACCTTCGTGCCACACACCATTACCCATCGCGCCGCTCTGCCGTTTTGGCCGACAACGTCGTCGCCACCTCGCATCCGCTGGCCGCACAAGCCGGGCTGTCAATGCTGGCGCGCGGTGGAAATGCCGTTGATGCTGCAATCGCGACCGCCATCACCCTGACCTTGGTAGAGCCTACAGGAAACGGCCTTGGCTCTGACGCCTTTGCGATTGTCTGGGATGGCAGCACGTTGCACGGCCTGAACGCATCGGGCAGATCGCCCGCAGGCTGGACGCCCGAGCGGTTCGCAGGCCAGGACCAAATGCACTTCCATGGCTGGGAGAGTGTGACGGTGCCGGGGGCTGTGTCGGCGTGGGTCGCCCTGTCGGAACGCTTCGGCACGTTGCCCTTTGCAGACCTGTTCGCCCCCGCCATCGGCTATGCGGAAAACGGATTTATCGTCACGCCAAAGGTTGCAGAGCTTTGGCGCCGCGCGGCTGTGACATTGGGAGACTATCCCGGCTTTGCCGAGGCGTTTCTGCCCGGTGGCCACGCGCCGGTAGCAGGTGCGCGGTTTATCAACACGGCGCTGGCAACAACCTTGCGGTCTATCGCGGAAACCAAGGGCGCATCGTTCTACACGGGCGATCTGGCGCAAGCGATCTGCAATTTTGCTGATGTGCACGGCTCGGCGCTGAGCATGGCAGATATGGCGGCGCATCGTGTCGACTGGTGCGGCACAGTTTCCCAAAGCTTTGATGACATATCACTGCACGAAATCCCGCCCAATGGTCAGGGCATCGCGGCACTCATGGCGCTCGGGATCTTGTCCCACACGTCTGTCAGGAAGATGGATGCAGACGATCCTGCGGCGTTTCACCTTCAGATCGAAGCGATGAAACTGGCGCTGGCCGATGCCGAAACCTACGTTGCAGACAGTGACTACATGACGGACGTGTCCAAGGAGGCACTTCTTGATGCAGACTATCTCAAGGCCCGCGCCGCGCTGATTGACCCAACGCGGGCGCAAGATTTCAAAGCGGGCGCGCCCAAGCATGGCGGTACTGTCTACCTGACAGTGGGCGATGCGTCAGGGATGATGGTGTCGTTCATTCAATCGAATTACGCAGGTTTTGGATCGGGTGTCGTCATCCCCGGAACCGGTATTGCCATGCAAAACCGGGGTGCCGGCTTTTCGCTGGACCCCGCCAGCCAGAACCTTGTCGGGCCGAACAAGCGCCCGTTTCATACGATTATTCCGGGGTTTCTGATGGGCGCGGACGGGCCATTGATGAGCTTTGGTGTCATGGGCGGCCCGATGCAGGCACAGGGCCATGTGCAGATGGTGTTGCGCACGCAGCTATGGGGGCAAGACCCGCAAATGGCCGTGGACGCGCCGCGCTGGCGGGTGACCGAAGGGCTCGGGGTCGCGTGCGAAGACACTATGCCGTCCGCCACGCTTGAAGCACTCGCGGAACTTGGGCATGAAATCACGCTTGAAGCGCCGGATAATGCGTTTGGCTTTGGCGGCGCGCAGCTGGTCTGCCGTCTGGAAGAGGGTGGCTATGCCGCAGGCTCTGATCCGCGCAAAGACGGGATGGCAGTCGGGTATTGAGAGTGTGTTCAGTCACGCCCGGAGGCTTGCAGCCCCTGCCTGTCACCAAGCCTGACCCGATGCCCCTCCCCGCCCCTGTAAGCTATCTTCAAACATCGCCCCGCCTCCGAGATTATCCGTTGAAGTGCAAGCGGTGGCCGGGGGTGGGCCAGCGTGTGTGATAGAGGCATCCGGTCCCCGAGGCGGTGATCCATGCGTCGCGCATGTCTGGTCCACCAAAACAGATGTTCGTGATATAGGGGTCGCCCGGCACTTCGATGAACGCGACCGGACCGCCATCGAGGGGCACAACACTGACGCCGCCCCGCATCAATGTCGCGACACAGATTTGGCCGTCCGCCTGAACCGCAAGGCTGTCGAGCAATTGATATCCCGGTAGCGTGGTCAACAACCTGCCCGGCATATCGAATGGCTGCGGCGCGATTTTACCCGGCGCAACCAGATCAAAGCTCCAGACCCGACCGGTCCGCGTTTCGGCCACGTGCACGGTCTTGTCATCAGGCGAAAGGCCGATGCCGTTTGGCGTGATCATCGGCGCATGGACGCGGACAATATGACTGCCGTCTGCCTTGGCGTAATAAAACGCGCCATGATGCACAAAATCGGCGGTCGATTTACCCAGATCGGTAAAGTAAAAGCCCCCCTCTGCATCGAACACAATGTCATTTGGACCCCTCAGGGGCTTGCCATCGCAGCTCTCGTATAGCGTCTCGAATGCGCCGGTCACCGGATCAACCCGTTGGATCGACCCGCTGACATAGTCATCGGGGGTGCCCACAGGGCGCGTGATGCCATCTGCTTGCGTCCAGATGAATCCGCCGTTGTTGCAAACATAGATTTTGCCATCCGGACCAATGGCAGCCCCGTTCGGCCCGCCGCCCAGATGCGCGATGACATCTATTTGCCCGTCTGGCGCAACCCGCGACAGGGTCTGGCGGCGGATCTCTACCAGCACGATGGAACCATCCTCCATCGCAATCGGCCCTTCCGGAAAATCCAGCCCTTGGCAAATCTGTGTCAGCTTCATCGTCAATCCTCCCCTGATGTACGCTAGCACTGTCTCACTTACGCGGGCGTCCGTCAGCCAAAAACTGTCATGCCGGGTCTGGGCGCATCTTATAGACAAAACCGGTCTTCTGTGAGCTTCATGCACCTAACGCATTGAGTAAGGGAGAAATGATATGGAAGCTTTGAACGGGAAAATTGCATGGGTGACGGGTGCCGGCGGCGGCATCGGCGAGGCTTCGGCCAAAGCTTTGGCGGCAGGTGGTGCGCATGTCGTTCTGTCCGGTCGCAGGCTGGCAGAGATTGAACGGGTTAAAGACGAGATTGTTGAGTCGGGCGGAGCGGCCGAGTTGGCACAGCTTGATGTCGTGGACCCTGCGGCCACGCAGGCCATTGCCGATGACCTGATCGCGCGTCTTGGTGGCATTGACATATTCATGGCCAATGCGGGCATCAATGTGCCCAATCGCAGCGTCGCTGCTGTAACCCCGGCAGATTTCGCAAAGGTGGTCGATATCAATCTTAATGGTGTCATGAACGGTGTTCTGGCAGTCGTGCCGCACATGCGCGCAAAAGGTGCCGGTACGCTCATTCTCACTTCCTCTTGGGCCGGGCGGCATCCGTCACGCCTGACCGGTCCGGCCTATAGCGCATCAAAGCATGCAGTTGTGGCGCTTAGCCATTCGATCAACCAGGACGAAGGCGTGAACGGCATCCGCTGTACTGCCCTGATGCCTGGAGAGGTCGCGACCCCCATCATGCAGTCCCGGCCAAAGCCGCCCTCCGCCGAAGACCTTGGCAAGATGCTGCAAGCCGAGGATCTGGGGGCGATTGTGCGCTACATCGCCGAGGCTCCCGCCCATGTCTGCATCAACGAAGTACTGATCAGCCCGACATGGAACCGCAGCTTTGTCGGCGTCGCTGAATTGGGCGGCATGAAGCTCTGATCCAGTCCGGCGGTGGTTGTGGCAGGTGGCGTTGCGGTTGATAGACACCAGATGTTCTTCGCCACCCCGACAGACCCGGCCCTGCCTAAAGTAAAAAGGCCACCCGATGAAGGGTGGCCTTTCTCGTTTCCGATGTGGAGGGTTTATTCAGCGGCCCAGCCGGAAACCGCTTTGATTTCAGTGAAATCCTCAATCCCGTACATGCCACCTTCGCGGCCATTGCCAGACTGCTTCATGCCGCCAAAGGGCGAGCCTGCTGCGCGGCTTTCGCCGTTCATCTCGACCATGCCTGACCGCAGTTGACGCGCCAGACGGTTGCGACGTGCGCCATCCTGGCTCTGGACGTAGTTGGTCAACCCATAGACCGTATCGTTAGCGATCTGCACAGCCTGCTCTTCGGTGTCGAATTTCATGATCGACAGCACGGGGCCAAAGATTTCTTCACGCGCGATGGTCATGTCAGGCGTGACGTCCGCAAAGACGGTCGGCTTGACATAAAAACCACGATTGAGGCCATCAGGGCGGCCTGTGCCGCCTGTCACCAAACGCGCACCTTCGTCGATGCCTTTTTGGATCAGATCCTGAATCTTGTTGAACTGGGTCTCGTTCACGACGGGGCCGATGTGGCGGCCATCTTCCGACGCAGGGCCGACGGTGACCTTTGACGCGACAGCACCGGCCTCTTCAACGGCCTTGTCATAGACATCGGACTGCACCAGCATCCGGCTGGGCGCATTGCACGACTGGCCGGTGTTGTTCATCATGTGCAGAACGCCACGCTTTACCGCCTTGTCGTCAGCATCGTTGAAGATCAGGTTCGCGCCTTTACCGCCAAGCTCCAGATGGACTTTCTTCAGAGTGTCCGCAGCGGCCTTGGAAATCAACGTGCCTGCGCGGGTCGAGCCGGTGAAGCTGATCATGTCCACATCCTTGTGGCTGGACAATTGCGAGCCGACGCCCACGCCGTCACCGTTCACCAGGTTGAACACACCCTTCGGAAAGCCTGCCTCGTCCATCAGCTCGGCAAAGATCATCGCATCCAGCGGGCTCTCCTCGGAGGGCTTAAGGACCATGGTGCAGCCCGCGACAACAGCGGCCCCGACCTTGAGCGTGACCTGGTTCATCGGCCAGTTCCAAGGGGTGATCAGAGCCGCAACACCGACCGCTTCGCGAATGATGCGGTCATTGGGGGCGTGATCGCCGAGCGGCTGTTCGAATTTGAACTCCTTGGCCGCTTTGATGAAGTTGCTGAGGTGCCAGGTACCTGCCCCCACCTGCGAGCTGCGCGACATCTCGATCGGCGCACCCATTTCTGTGCTCATCGCAGTGGCCAGATCTTCGGCGCGGGATTTGTAGACTTCCAGCAGCTTTTCCAGAAGGGCGATGCGGTCTTCCGGCGGGGTCGCCATCCAGCCCGGCAGAGCAGCCTTCGCGGCAGCAACGGCTGCATCTGTGTCCGCCTGATCCCCCAATGAAATGACCGCGCAGGGTTCTTCTGTCGAGGGGTTAATCACGTGGTAATCATTCGGCTCGGAAGGTGACACCCACTCGCCATTGATGTAAAAATTGCGCTTCTCCAGCATGGGAAAACTCCTTTTTTCATGCAGTGGCAGGACGTATAGCCCTTGCCAGTTGCGCGTACCATGTCACCACAGTGCCGCACCTGCAAGAGAGTGACTTGAATGTGATGGCGATCCATAGAGTTAAATCGCTTCGGGCGTCCCTGAGGCCTTGTTGCACGAAGGCCGACACCGACCATTGATTGTCACCAAAAGGCGACCGCATATTCCGGCAGAACTGCAAAGCGGGATTTATGCAGGGACGACCCCGCCGCCGGGCAAACAGGGACGAGCGCGATGCCGGCACCTGCGGGGCCGGATGTAACGGGGGTGCCGAGCACCTGCGCGCATGTGGTGCAGAGGTGTCAGGTCAGGTTGGGTCAGGGGTTACCTCCTGTACCACCATTCCTTTCGGAGCCCGTGTTTTTCGTCGGGGTCCGTCCAGTCCATTTGTTTGAGGATTAGATAAGTGATGGGGAGGCCGGCGATGGCGGAGAGGACCATGGCGGCGATGATGGCGGGCCATGAGAAGTATCCGGCGACGATGATGGCGACGGAGAGGATGCCGGAGAGGGTCGTGGTGACGACGGAGAAGATGGCGAAGAAGAAGTGGAGCATGGGTGAGGCGTCCTTGGCTGGTCGGAAGAGTTACTATTTATCAGGTTTTCCTCCCGCCAATTTAGTAGCTGCTCCAATTATAGCAGAAGTAAGAGCACTCCCAGTGTACCTAAATTCTTCTTGTGCTTGTGATTTCATGTGCTCCTGCAGCAGTGTCATCTTAAGCTTAGTTTCTTCGGAAAAGCGTTCTTCGTCAGTCATTTCAAGTTCAGCTGAAGATGCAAGCACGACATCTTTCGCAATAATACTCAGCTTCGAGAATTCCAGTCTTTGGCGGTTGATCTTCACTATTTCAAATATCAACCGACCGACAATGAACCCACAGGCTTCTACTAAAGCAATAGCAACGAGAACAAATGGGATTCTTGTAAGAAATATAGTCCAAACATTGACATCGTCTTCAATTCTCCAAAGCTGAGTGAGATCAATAGCGCTGGAAAAAAGAGACCAAAGCACCACTACAAAGATTAAAGCACCACTACAAAGATTGCAGTAAATGGCACTCCTAAAAGGAGGTACGTTTTGATGTTTCGATTGCCCTCTTTGACAAAGCCAGCAATTTCAGTAGGAAACAGTCGCAGTTTTTGGGTCAAGTTGCTTAGTTCGCCCTCACTGGCGGATATCTGCGATCTGATATCTCTTCTTCTTTCTTGTAGGGTTTCAATCTCACTTTGGAGATCTTTGCTAGTTGCTTGCCTATCATCTATTTGCTCGGATAGCGCTGCTAAAGATTCGGTCAATTCACTGCGCTGAGCTATCAGCTTTCCCACCTCACTTGTGACTTCCTTGAGGTTAGAATTTAGCGTGGCCTCGTCAGCCTTAAGTTGTTCTAGTTTTTGCTCTCTCTCAGCGACATTACGCTCGCGTACACTAAGGTTTTTAATCGACCATTCATAGTTATGGAATTCATCAAGGCTCAAACCAGTTACTTCGACGTTGAGTATCTCAGTCTTTGTCACCCAACGTGCTTCCGGACGAAAACGGAATCCTACAGAAAGCTTGCCCAAATCAAGCGAAACAAGGTTGTTTGCGACGGAAATACTCTCACGATGAGTAGTTTGGTCCGAATGGAACACTTCTACTTCAAACTTATACCATTCATCATATCCAGTGGATCGAATTTTGAGTTGAGATAGATAGACTGGTTCTATAAAATTGAACTCGAACCACCGATGTGCCCCTTCAACTTTAAAACCCTCACCACTATTAACTAATTTAGTAGTTTTGTTGGACTGTTTTGAAAAGAATTCGATGTCAATTGGATGAGGGGCAACAATTTCTTTTTCAGTAGTTAGGGTTTGTTCGCTCAAGATAATATCTCCTTAGGTGAGATAGGCTAGCCATCTACTTTTAAAAGAGCAATACATGCAATCCGCACCCAGTGGGGCCGCGCCCCGCTGCGCGGGACTCTCACCCCACCGTCTTTCATCCGCGCTGCAAATGGTCGGCTTTTAGCCGTCCATTTTCAGTGCGCTGATGAAAGCTTCCTGCGGGATATCCACTTTCCCGAACTGCCGCATCTTCTTCTTCCCCGCCTTCTGCTTGTCCAGCAACTTGCGTTTGCGCGATGCATCGCCGCCGTAGCATTTGGCGGTCACATCCTTGCGCATGGCGGACAGCGTCTCGCGGGCGATAACCTTGCCGCCGATGGCTGCCTGAATCGGGATTTTGAACATGTGGCGGGGGATGAGGTCTTTGAGTTTTTCGACCATCGCGCGGCCCCGCATTTCGGCGCGGTCGCGGTGGACCATGGTGCTCAGCGCGTCGACAGGCTCGTCGTTCACCAGAATGGACATCTTGACCAGCGCGTCCTCGCGGTAGCCGATCATCGCGTAGTCAAAGGACGCATACCCCTTGGTAACGGATTTGAGCCTATCGTAGAAGTCGAACACAACTTCATTCAACGGGAGGTCATAGACCACCATCGCGCGGGAGCCGGCGTAGGTGAGGTCCATCTGGATGCCGCGGCGGTCCTGACAGAGTTTCAGCACGTCACCGAGGTATTCGTCGGGCACGAGGATCGTCGCCTTGATCCGCGGCTCTTCAAGGTGATCGACGAAGGTGAGGTCGGGCATGTCGGCGGGGTTGTGCAATTCCTGCATGGAGCCGTCGCGCATGTGGATGTGGTAGATCACGCTGGGCGCGGTTGTGATCAGGTCGATGTCATACTCGCGCTCGATCCGGTCGCGGATGACTTCGAGGTGCAGCAGCCCGAGGAAGCCGCAGCGGAAGCCGAAGCCCAATGCCGCGCTGGTTTCCATCTCGTAGGAGAAACTCGCGTCGTTGAGGGCGAGTTTTTCGATGCTGTCGCGCAGGTCTTCGAATTCGGCAGCGTCCACGGGGAAGAGGCCGCAGAAGACGACGGGCTGGGAGGGTTTGAAGCCCGGCAGCGCCTTGGCGCAGGGTTTCTTTTCGTGCGTGATGGTGTCGCCCACGCGGGTGTCGCGGACCTGTTTGATGGAAGCGGTGAGAAAGCCGATCTCGCCGGGGCCGAGCACGTCGATCTCCGTCATCGCGGGGCGGAAGACGCCAATGCGGTCCACGTGGTGGACGGAGCCGTTTTGCATCATCATGATGCGGTCGCCCTTTTTCAGCTGGCCGTCCATGATGCGGACGAGGACGATCACGCCGAGGTAGCTGTCGTACCACGAATCGACCAGCATCGCCTTCAGCGGCGC
>TARA_R110002074_G_scaffold4557_2_pt1 | contig 10577 bp, 3 predicted proteins | sample TARA_R110002074 | Tara Oceans TARA_R110002074 (sample SAMEA4397215) | marine metagenome | biome: Polar Biome; feature: [MIX] marine epipelagic wind mixed layer (ENVO:01000061); material: water (ENVO:00002006), including particulate matter (ENVO:01000060) such as... | depth 10-100 m
ATGGGGCTATTCAAAAAGGAAACAGAGGAAAGATTAGTGGGTTTTTAAATTTTGACAACGGCATTGCTGATGATATGGGTGGATTAAATACACCTATGAAGTTGTTTGTAAGCTCTGAAGAAAGGTCCGACATAATAGATGTTGGTAATTCAGTAATTCCAGCAAGTGTTTTGTCTTGTTTTTCTTTAATAGACGGGGAGGGTAGCATGGAGTCGAATATAAATGCATACCATGAAAACAGAACTGGAAGTATTACTGGCTTTATAGTATTTGCGGGTCATATTTGTTCTTCGGTAATTCACAAGAGTTTTAATTACGGACATTATGTATTGGAAGGTTCAAACACCCCAGCAATACTTAGTAACTCAAACCCTAATGATAATAGTGGTGTTGAAGAGAAAAGGCTTACAAACACTCCTTTTTTAAAGTTTATGCAGTATGAAAACCCAGAAAATGACACTTTCTCTGGCGAGATGTTTGGTCTAATTTCAGGTACAATTGCACTAAGTGTTTTTGCTAATGGAGCACTTACTAATTATAGAAATCATCAAAGGGGATTGGATGGAGAAGCTGCATCTCAAACACCTGATATGCCTAATCTTTATTTTAACATAACCCCTACAGGAGAACAAGAAAGCTGGGTTGAGATATCTTCTAACAACACAGAAGCCATCTTAGGATCTGCGGGGAGCGAGTTTAGATCTTTTAAAACTAAAGCAAATCACGAGTTTGGCATAGTGTATTACGACGAAAGAGGTAGATCGGGTAATGTAAATTATTTAGGCAACCTATATGTAGCGGGGTATTCTTCTATGGATTTAGGTAGAGGTCTTAACACTGGAAGAGTAGAGGTAGAGGTAGGGTTAAATCATAATCCTCCAGACTGGGCTAGTGACTACCAGATAGTATATGCTGGCAATACCAGTGTAGAAGACTTTGTTCAGTACACTGTAGGGTCTGCTTTTTTAGACTTAAAAGACTCTCCTGAACCAGAAGAAGGTGTTGAAACAATAAACCCAGAAGGAGTTATATACGTATCTCTAGGACTGCTTCAAGGAGATAACGGGATATCGTATACTGATTCTTTCGGTGCGGTAAACGAGCAAGGAACTAAGGATATATACACGTATTCCGTAGGCGATAAGCTTAGAGTTATATCTTATTACCAAAATGATGGGACAACAGTAGTTTACCCTAACGGCTATGATTTTGACGTTGTAGGGGTTAAGTCGTTTAATGCGTCAACGGCAGAAAATCCGTTTTACAACGAACAAAATACCGAGTTAAATAACGATACCATTGTTCATCCAGCTAAGGTTGGGGAGTTTTTAATCCTTAAAAATAATCCTTTTGCAAATGGATTTAGGTATGATGACGTTTTAGCTGCTGAGTCTGAAGGATCTTATGAAGGGGAGTCTGATTTACATAATTGGAACAATAGGACTGTGGTAGAAATATATTCACCTAAAAAATCAAGAGACGCAGACGAAAGAGTTTATCATGAAATAGGTGAAGTGCATCAAGTTGTCAACAACAATCACATCGAATCACTTATAACTCTTACACAAGGTGATGTTTTCTGGAGGAGGATTCCTTTGAATTTTGCTAGATATGACTCTGGTGATGAACTTTTTAAAAGCATACCTCAGATTGAGGATCAGCAGTCAAACTTTCAAAGCTGGTGGGCAGAGACTAAAACTTTTTCTGACTTGTTTGCAGGAACTAATGTTTCTAACTTTGGTAAACCAAAAATTATAGCCCCTAACAGCGAGGAAATACGCAGAAGATCTTCTATAACTTATTCAGACAAAACAAATTACAGTTCTAATCTAAACAGGTTTACTCAATTTAATGCTTCTCTGTTGAACTTTAAAGACATCCCAAACGAGTATGGGGCGATAAACTTTTTGTTAGATAATTATGATTCTTTATTTATTATACAAGAGAGTAAGTGCAGTGTCCTTCCAGTATCAAGAAACATTATATCGACTGCTTCAGGGGAGGAAAGTCTTACGACGAGCAATCAGGTTCTTGGGACTCAGAAGTTCTATGCGGGAGACTACGGCTGTGATAACAATCCTGAGTCTGTATCTAGAGTCGGTACGAATATATACTTTGCCAGTAAGTCTTCTAAAGAAGTTTACAAGTTTAACGCTAGTAAAGGAATAGAGGTTATATCAGAGAAAGGAATGAAGAAGTTTTTCTACAACTTGTTTCAAGATGGTATTGTCGACGCTAGAGACAACGACAAGGTTTTACGTGTAGTCGGTGGTTATGATCCTTTAAACGATGAGTATTTGTTGAGCGTTTATACCATTGAAGGTGTAGATGAATCTATTGAAGGGGCTATAGACTCAACAGATTTTGAAACGGTAGAAGATTTACAAACGCAAATAGATGATCTGCAAGATGCTCTTTCTGATGCTGAGGATACAACTAATGAGCTTCAAGACCTTTACAACGATGCTATTTTGCAAATAGAAACTGGACAAGCATTTACTTTAACTCCTGTAAAGTACTTTCAGATACTTAACGCTGGAGGTGCAGAGCTTGACAGCCTAACAGGTGTACCAAGTTTTAGTACAAAAATTAGACTCGACACTGATGGTGACGGCACCATAGGTGTATCAGATCTTTTGTCTCTTCTTGCCGTATATGGCCAGTTCAGCAGTAGTGAAGGTGTAGAAAATGATGAACCAGAGGTACCAATTAATACAGATGAACAAGGCAATATTATTATAGGATAATGGCACAAAAAACAATAGCGTTCAGCAACAAAGGAGGGTTTTGGAAAACTAGATATTCTTTTTTATCTAGTTGTTTTTCATCTTTAGATAAAATGTTTTTTTCTTCTCCTTCTCGATCAAACAGTGGTGAGGTCTTTTGGGGTCACAACAAAAACAATGTTGGCAGAAACTCATTCTATAACGTGCAGATACCTTCTTCTCTAGCTGTTACATTTAATCAAAAGCCATCTACAAACAAAGTCTTTAAGTCTTTTTCTTTGGAGGGCACTACCAATATATCTGGCTTAAATACAGTTATGGTAAATAATTCTTCTGACCCCACTCAATTAAAGAGATCCAGTGTGTCTTTGCTTACTGAAAAAGGAGGGATTATGTATGGGGATATAGGAGCTATAGAGAAAATTACAGGTAGTAACATAAAGGCTATAGGGGTTATTAATTCTATTGCAAATGTTACTGAAGATGAGCCCAACTACATACCAAATCTAGAGGGAAGCAGTCTTCACGAGATATCAATATCTGCTTTTACTTCTAACAATCCAATACCTGCGTCTGGAGACGCTAAGTTATTTCTTTCTATTAGCAATAACGGAAACACAATATCAGAGGTTTTCCAAAGAACTGGAGATGGTTACACCCCTGCTTTAGCTAACACTGAGGTAACAGAAACTCTTGATGACGGTACTGTGCAGGTTGTAAACGGGGCACTAGGTTTGTTTGAACTAAACCCTGGCTTTGTAAATGATGTAGATTTTGATGACTACTTAACTTTAGGGAGCTTGTATTTCGACAACAATAATTCTTTTAAAAAGGGCAACAGGATTTATGTTGAGTTTAATGAAAATAGCAACCTGTATGCACCAACTTTACATCCAGATCAAGAGCTTGATTTCGATGCAAACACCTATGTTTTGTACGCTATGACTCCAGCTTCTACTAGTGGAGACTCACCAAAAGGACAATATGCTGACGCTATAGTTACTTTAGGCAGCGACAACTTTGAGTTATATTCGTTAAATATCGAGTATGAGCCCACTCAATACGATCACGATAGACTACCTAAAAAGGCTGCTACAACAAAAAGCACTAAGACTAGCGGGCGTAAGCGATAATTTATTAAATTTGTAACAATGTTTATACTAGAATTTTTTTATGATTTAATTACCTATCAGTCTCCTGGGATGGAAGGTGTAAGTTATGCTAGCTGGCCAGCAGTTATTGCGGCTGGGCTGCAGCTGATAGGACAAAGCAAGGCTAAGAAAGATGCTAGGCGAAGGGAAAGAGACGCACAGGCGTTAAGGGAGGATGCTTTTGATAGACTTGGAGCCAACAGAGAGGTGCCTCAAGCTCTTCTTGATCAAATGCAGCAGAGCAAAGCCCTAGTAGAGCAAGCTGCAGACCAGGCTAGAGAGGCCCAAGAAACAGGATTTACTAGAGCTTTATCTCAGGCTAGGAACATGGACCCTAGAGCCGCAGCAGGAGTTCTTCCTAGAGCTGTTAATCAATTAGGCTTATCAGAACAACAAAGGGGTCTGCAAACAGCACAACAGATATTACAATCACAAGCACCTGTACTGGCTGATAAAATGGCCACTAGAGACATATACGGCAATATAGCTCAAGCAGATATAGTAGGAGCTGACGCAGCATATCAAGCTGCAGGAGAATCTAAAAGAGCAGCTCAAGCAGCTATGTATAATATGCCTATGGACATGTATACTGCTTACTTGGCTGGTGGATCAGAAGGAGATTTTTTAGGTATTCCAACTAAAAATAAAAAAATTCCAACTGGAGATGGAACAGGTAAAAAAGAAGGAGGTTATATATCTAACAAAGCAATGGGAGGAACTATAGCTCAACTACTCAGTGAAGGCGACAGCTTCACCACGCCAGGCCCAGAGGACCACGACAAGCAAGAGTTTGATATTGTAGATTCAGAGTCTGGAGAAATTGTAGCTAGAAGCACTGGCGGTGAGAAGCACACCGTAGAAGAAGGAGGTGCTATTACTGTAACCAACGGAGAGCAAGAGGATAGCATGCTTAAAGCCTTTAGCGAGGTAGCAAATTCAGACAATCCTACTGACGAAGAGTTAAAGAAAGTTTATGAGGCTGTCTACGGAGTGTATAGCAAGCCTCAGTTTCAAGCAGAAAGTATAGCATAATGGCAGATTCAAGTCCAGGGGCAATGATCTATAGAGGTCCAGGAATGGAGAAGTACCTTAGGGGTGCTGAAGGTTTATCTGAAGCTATGTTTAGGAATGCTCAAATTCAGTCTCAGCGTGATCAAGCTTTAGCAGCTTCATCGGCAGAAAGAGCAAAAGAGCTAAAAAGATTAAAAGATCTTGCTGGTAGTTTAAAGATAAACAAGGAAGGTATACCTGCTGCTTTTATAAACATGTTTAATGACTATGCTGAAGGTGAAGTACAAGCTATTTCAAAGGGAGAAGTAGATTTAGTTGACTCTCAAAAATTTTTAAATTCTCTGCATGATCAAATGATTGCTCTTGAAGGCGAGCGATATAATGATGTAGTTGCAGACAGAAGGGAGCTTTTGGAGTCTGAAGCAGCTAGACAAAGGTTTGGTGAATCAGGAGCAAGCTATCAAACAATAATTTCTACAGAAGAGTTAGACATTTTAGACGATTCTAATAATCATCACGCTAACTATGGATGGGCAGGAATCAATCCTGAAGATGTATCAACATTTATGGATCCTACAAGTGGGGCTTGGACAAGTTACTTTACGGTTGACAGAAAAGATAATAACGCATTTATTACAGTAGCTAATAATTTTGACAGACAGGGTAATGCCACTCAAAACGTACCTCTTCAAGAGGTTGCGTACTTCGGGGAGTATCAAAACATGTACCCAGAGGATGCATACAGAACTGTCAGGCCTTCTAAACCTTCAGGAGATTATGCTAGATATATTAGATCTGAGGTTAAGGCAGTTGATCCAAAAGCTAACGTAGACAGAAACTCTGACACCGCTAGATCGTTCATTACAGAAACATTACTTAGAGATCCAGAGCAAAGAGGCGTAGACGCTAGATGGACCGTATACAACTTTGAGATGGATAAGCCAGAAGAAGAGCGTAGGTTAACTGAGGATGATCTCAACGCATGGGTGAGTCAAACACCAGAGATGATAGGTCCAGATGCACGATCAAGGTTTGATCAAATCATGGCATCAACAGATGTGCAGAATTTTTTCATTGACGGAGCTGTAACGGAAAAGAAAGAAGATCCAGATATTGCTAGATCCGCTAAAACTTTTGAAAAATCGAAGTCACGCATAGGTGGTAGCTATAATATATATCAGCCTCGTGACGCTATGAGTATCGTAAATGGTGCTACTGGAGAGATTATATTAGACGATTATGCTGGAGAGGTAGAAACATACAGCTTAGGAGGACTAAGAACTGGTGGTGATGAAGTTTTAAGAATCCCTAATCCTGAACTAGCTGGACCTAGGACAGGAAACCCTGCTAGAGACATGAGGGGAGACATCCCCGAATTCATAGAGCTTAAGGTAGAGGAGATAGAGATTTATCGAGATATTCAAGGCAGAAAAGTTGTTGGTTTGGTTTCTTATGATGGGGGTACAAAAAATCCTCCAGTATTTTTAGAGCTTGGTGGCGAAGGCAATGAAAACGCAAGGCTTTTAAATCAACTAGAGAAAAATATTAACGCAGAATATCCTGGTGTAACATTAGAAATGTTTTTTAACGGGGAGTTTAGAGGACAAAAAACAACCCCTGCCTTACAGCCCTCAACTCCTGAAATAGATTACAGTAAATTATAAACTATGGAGCCAGAAGTAATAGAAGACTTATTTAATAGAGCGGTATCTCAAGGGTATGGTAAATCTATAGACGATTTTAAATTATTGCTTTCTACAAATGAAGAAGTTTTAACGGATAATTTTAATCACCTTAAAGCTAATGGGTATTCCGAAGAGAGGACGATAGAAGATTTTTCTATTCTAGTAGGCGTAAAAAAAAAAGAAGAAACCGAAGTTTCTCCATCTCCCTCAGTTTTGGTGCAGGAAGATACGGAGCCTGTGCAGCCTGGAGTTCAGCCTCAAGAAGAAGAGAGTGGTTCTTCGGATTTACCTGTAGTTAGAGTTGCAGACAATATATATGCCGACTACATATCTAGTTTAGATCCTTCTGAAAAATTAAAAATAAGCTCAGGTGCTCCTACAAGTGACATAGCTCTTGAGAATATGCTTCGGGACCCTGAGAATTTTCCAGACAGCTCTTTAACACCATTTGCCTTAAGTGCTAGAAATAGACTTATAATAGATGAGGATTTAGGTCCTACTAGTCAAATCGTACCCAGCTCTGTTGATGGTCCAAACATGCCTGGGGAGATAGGTGCTGTTATAAACGAAGACGGTGCAGCACCCAATTGGCTTACCAAACAAGTAAACAGTGCTTATCATTGGTTAGGTGAAGCTTACGGAGCACTGCAAAGTGCTGATCAGTTTATTGGTGACGCTACTAGGATTTATCCAGCTGCTGAAGCTGCTTCTTTACAGCGTGAGTCTTTATCTTCAGGCATGGATATGCTTTTTGCTGGCGGCGATGCTACAGATAGGCTTATAGAAACTTATATATCTGACACAAACAACCTTCAAAATATGCCTGGCCAGGATGAGATGATGGCTGTACAGAATGATTTTGTAGAAAATGGTGGTGGGTTTTGGGGTATGCTTATAGGATTGAAAAATAATCCAGGAGCTGCTATACAGCAATTTATGACTTCTCAATTGGCTATGGCTAATCCAGAATCTATAGCAGGATTTACTGCTATTACAGGGGGTTCTTTTAGCGTGGTAGCAGGGTTGACTCCTGGTCCTGTTTCAGTTAAAGCTGCCGCAGGTGCAGGAGCTGCCGCTAGAGCTTCTAAGTATGGGTATGGGGTAGCTGCAGGTATACTAGAAACAGGGCTTTCTTTTAATGAGTTCATGCAAGAAGAGCTTGGCGACAGAGAGTTTAATATAGAAAACGTAAGATCTGTGCTTCAAGATCCTGAAGCTTTACAAAGAATTAGAGTAAAATCTGCTACTAGAGGTGGTATTATAGCTGGTATAGACTTAATAGGTGCTAAACTACTAGGTGATTGGGGATCTAAATATGTTGCTAAAAGCGGTAATTTCCGTCGACTTACAGGGGCAACTATAGTGGGTGAGGGTGTTACAGGTTTTGTTGGGGAAGCGACAGCACAAATCGTAACTACTGGAAAAGTAGATAAATTTGAAGCTTACATGGAGGGTTTACTTCCAGGTGTTGGTGGAGCTCCATTTACTCTAGCTGGTACAATTGCTAATCCAGCGTCACACACTATAAATGGTCACAAGCTAGATAGGAGATCTGTATACGAAAAAGTAAAAAACGCTAAAAGTCCTGAAGAACTTAACGCCCTAAACATAAAGATAGCTAACGATCCAGAATTTCAGAAATATTACGATAGAACTCAAACTAGATTGGAGATAGAGTCGGACTTACCTTCTAGTATGTCTGAATTAGATAGGGCTGAAGTTATACAATTAGAAACATTAAGGAGGCAGTTGGCAGGTAGCCCTATGGTGTTTAATCAGAATAGAGTAAAAAAAATAGATAAACGTCTGGGTGAGATTGCAGAAAAATATATTGATCCCACTAAGTTAGAAACAGCAGAAAGTGAAGCTACAGATGGAGCTGAACCTGTTACGGGACAGCCTCCTGTAAACCCCTCTGGGGAGACTTCTCAGCCTGAGGGTGCACCAGAATCTTTAGATCCTATAGAACCTACTCCAATAGAAACTCCTGAAGCACTTGAAGCTAGACTTAAGCAGATACGTTTAGATGGGTTAAAAAGAGAAGGTATTTACTTAGGCAAAACAGGATTTTCTAGATCTATATTTAGAGAGATTATCGATCAAGGTGATAGGTATTTTAGATTAGCAAGAGGTTACATGCCTATATCTGCTTACAAGGCGAATGATAAAAGGCTTGGTGCAATAAAGTCTAGTGCTTACGGTTTACAAGCTACTAATCAAAAATACGAATCGTTAGTAAAATCAGAAGTTAAAGACGGTAAAGACAAGGTTTTAGTAGATCAAATCATCAATACTATTCTTGATGGTAAAAAACTTCCAAAAGAACTACAGGGTTATAGCCAGCAAGCAGAAGACTTAGCTGTAGGCATGAGGAATGAAATAGATGCTCTTAGCCAAGCTTTAATAGACTCTGGAATGATAACACCAGAAACTGGTACAATAAAGAGTGTAAAGCCAGGAAAGGAGCCAGGAACTGTGGATATAGAAATATCTGATCCTGAGTCAGGTGAAGTGATATTTACCGAAACAAGAAAAGGAAATGTAAAAAACTTTACAGAAGGAGAATCCATAGATTTTGGAACGCTAGAAAATATAAAGAGCAATTTAGGCTCTTATGTAACAAGAGCTTACGCTCTTTTTGAGGGTACCAACTGGAAAGAAACAGTTAGCGATCAAGCAAAAAATCGTGCTAGAAACTATCTTATGAATGAGATAAGAGGTACTAAACTACATCAAGATGAAATAAAAAGATCTAAGGACTTAGGTTTAAAAAGAACTGATGAGCAGGTTTTAGAAGCTATAGCATTTGCAGAAATTGAATCTATGTTAAGTGCTAGCGATATGGAGGGCTGGCATAATACATCTAAAATAGGTGCAGCAGATAAATCTAAATTAAAAAGAAAGCAAGATTTGCCCGTTGAGTTAAGAGCTTTATTTGGAGAGTTAACTGGGCCTATGGAAAGATTTTCTTCTACTGTAGTAAATCAAGCTGGTCTTTTAGCTAATGTTCAGTTTCAACAGGCTATTAGAGAGGCTGGTCTAGGGGTTTGGCTTTTTGATAAAAATGACAGCACGAAGCCAAAAGGATTTGATGTTGAGATAGCTGCTGCAGGAAGCAAGACTTACGATATTTTAGGCGGCTTAAGTACCACTAAAGAAGTTGCTGCTGCTTTAGATGGTTATAAACAGCAAAAAAACGCAATTGCTTTATTTAGGATTTGGAAAAAAGGTGTAGCTACTGCTAAATGGTCAAACACAGTTGGCGATGTAAGGGTTCATCTAAGAAACTTTGAAGGTAATATATCTTTCATGCTCGCTAATGGCCATACGGATATAACCGAGTTTGGCCCAGCAATTCAAGCTTTATCCAATAGTATGAGCTCTATGTCTGACGATCAGCTTAATGCTAAAATTCAAGAATATATTAGCAACGGATTAATAAGCAATGATACTGCACTTGGCGAGATTAGAAACATTCTTGCAGAAGGGGCAAAAGAGGATTACACGGAGGGTGTAATAAGAAACGACAATAAAAAAGGATTTTTAAAAAAGGGTGTAGATTTTGCAAGCGGTATATACGGTGCTACGGACAACTTGTTTAAGATATTTGCGTATGAGCAAGAGTTGGCTAGAATGTCCGAAGCTTTATTTGGAGTAGATCAATCTGAGTTAAATCCAGAGCAATCAGCAGAACTTAAAACCTATGTTTCAGATTTAGTAAGAAACACTTATCCTACATACGATAGAGTGCCTCAGGTGGCTCAAGATTTTGCTGCAAATCCTTTTACGGCTACTTTCGTAGCATTCCAGGCTGAACAAATAAGAGTTTCTTATAACATATCTATGCAGATAGCACAAGAATTAACAAGTACAAACCCTAAAGTAAAGGCTATAGGTATGAAAAGACTTGCTGGTCTAGGCACATATGTAGGTCTTAAAGGTGCTGGAAAAGCAACTCTAGGTATAGGGGGTATAGGTGGGGTTGCAGCTATCCCAGCTTATAT